>ENA-ORKV01001219-ORKV01001219.1-human-gut-metagenome-genome-assembly--contig:-NODE-1219-length-20983-cov-3.627715_pt1 | contig 20983 bp, 10 predicted proteins | sample MGYA00243058_ERZ508805 | MGnify/ENA primary metagenome ERZ508805 (study PRJEB26277, sample SAMN04329770) | human gut metagenome | biome: human-associated habitat | host: Homo sapiens | place: USA... | reverse complement strand
GATGCTGACCTGCGGCGAAGACCTGGGGATGATCCCCGACAGCGTCCCCGAGACGATGCACGAACTGCAAATCCTCTCGCTCGAAATCCAGCGCATGCCCAAGACGCCGGGGGAACTCTTCGCCGACCCGGCGCACTACCCCTATTTCTCGGTCTGCACCACTTCGACGCACGACATGAACCCGCTGCGGGCATGGTGGGAGGAAGACCGCGAACTCACGGCGCGCTTCTACCACGAAGCACTCGGCATCGGGGGCGACGTTCCCTATTTCTGCGAGCCGTGGATATGCCGGCGCATCCTCGACATGCACCTCAATTCCCCGGCGATGCTCACCATCCTGCCGTTACAGGACTGGCTTTCGACCGACGGGGAGCTGCGCTACCCCGACCCGGCCAAGGAACGCATCAACGTCCCGTCCATCCCCCGCTACCACTGGCGCTACCGGATGCACCTCCCGCTCGAGGAGTTGCTCCGCAAGGAGACCTTCAACGAATCGCTGCACGACATGATCGCCTGCAGCGGGCGCCGCTGACGGGCGTACTGCGGCACCGCCGCTCCCGGCTACAAAAAAGGGGTACTCCGATGGGTACCCCTTTTTATCATGCAGCCGCGACGAAGGCTCAGCCATTCCCCTCCAACCACTTCAGGAAGTCGTCGACCCGCGACCGGCTCACCACCATCTCGAACTCAGGACGCGGACGTGCCGTGATCTTCAGCCGGTTGCCCAGATATTTCACGATGCTGACGATCGCCGGCATGGCGATGATGCAACTGCGCGATATGCGGAAAAACCGCCCGGGATCCAGTTCGTCCGAAAGGACGTCGAGCGACTGATCCACAACATAGCGGTTGTTATCGCTCGTGACAAGGTAGGTGTTTTTCTCTTCCGAGTAGAAATAGGCGATGTCGGTGGTTTGTACCGGAACGATCCGGTCGTTGAAACGCACGACATAGCGCTGTTTGTATTCGCGCGGGCTGCGGATCGCGTTCAGCAATACGTCGGGGTCGATACCCCCGCTCCGCACCCGGCAGCGCTCCACGGCACGCCGCAGCGCCGCGGGGTCGATCGGTTTGAGCAGGTAGTCGATGCTGTTGACCTCGAACGCCCGCACGGCGTAATTGTCATATGCGGTGGTCATGATGACCCGCGCCGTCACATCCGCCTGGCGGAATATCTCGAAGCAATCCCCGTCGGAGAGTTCCACGTCCATGAAAATCACATCGGCACTGTTCCCCGGCGTGCGCAGCCAGAGCACCGTTTCCCTGACCGAGCCGGTCGTCCCGACGATCCGTACGTCGGGAAAATGCTGGGTCAGCGCTCGCGCCAGGTTTGCCTGGGCCATCATTTCGTCTTCTACAATCAGTACGTTCATATTACAGCAACGGTAAGGTGACACAATATTCGGTATCGGTACAGCGTATCCCGATCGGGATGCCCGACAGGTCGAGGTATTGCTGGCGGATGTAGTTCAGCCCCACACGGGTCGAGGTAGTGCCGGATACCTTCAGCTGAAGGTTGTTCGACACCGTCACGGCTCCGGCCCCGGCGACGATGCGGATCACCAGCGGCCGGTCGGCCCCCACCGAGTTATGCTTGATGGCGTTTTCGATCAGCAACTGCACCGAGCAGGGCAGAACATGGCGATTCATGACCTCGTCCGAAATATCGGTCTCCACGCGAAACCCTTCGGGGAAACGCACCTGCAACAGGTCGACGTACATCCCCACGAAGGCCATCTCCTCGCGCAGGCGCACGAGTGTCTCCTCCTCGTTCTGGAGCATGTAACGGTAAATGCCCGCCAGTTTATGGATGTAGGCGCTGGCCTGCTCCGTGCGCTGCTCGCAGACCAGGCAGTCGAGGATATTGAGCGAGTTGAACAGGAAATGGGGGTTGACCTGCTGTTTGAGTTTCATGTAACGGAACTGCGCCTGGTGCGCCTTGCCGCGCTCGGCACGCAGCACGGCACGCGCGACTAGGGCGTAATCGACCATAAATACGACCGAATAGAGGGTCACCTCGACCAGCAGGGTGACGATCCACAGTTGCAGGAACTCCCGTGCGGTGAACGAGCGGTCGAAGGCGAACGGCAGGTGCAGCCCCGTAATGAGCGCCACGCAGGCCGACGTGAGCAGCACGAACAGAAGGAAGGCCGCGATTTCGGCGATCGGGCCGTGTCGGGTTTCACGCCTGCGCGTATGCCGGACATAGATGATATTGACGCACAGCAGGATAATCAGTGCCGCGGAGTTCGAAGCCAGCAAGTCGGCCATGTGGTAAAGGCGGTCTGTGGAGAAGGAAGGCGATGAGAAGAGCTCGACATAGGCCAGCCTCAGCACGAAAATCACCCCCACGGCCAGCAGCAGCAACCCGATGCGGGGCGTCCAGGCCGAGGAGCGGCTCGCCGTGTCGTCGCCGCGGCGGAACAACTTGGTGAACCACACGATGCTCCAGCCCAGAATCTCGGTGGTTATGAAGGTCGAGACGGCATGCACCACGGGCGGGGCGTGCAATAACAGCTCGATCAGCTGCGCACCGCCCGTACCCAGCAGGTAGCCGATCACGTTGACGACGATCACGCTGGCAGCGGTGAACTCCACGTTCAGGCCCCGTTTTAGGCAGATCAGCACGATCAGCACGATCGTCAGCAGCGTCAGCACCAACTCGTCGTTGATCCCCGCCAGATGGCATGAAAGGGCGACCACGGCATGGAGCACGGCGAACAGGTGGATAATTCCGGACACTTTGAGCGATCGCATATAGGCTGACTGAGGCTGTATTAAAGTATATACGGGTTTTGTTTATTTATGAATAAAGGTAGTGTTTTTCCGCGGAAATTCCAAATCGTCCCCCGCGGGCTACCGTTCGTCGCAAAAATCCGCCCGTTCATCCGGCTGAACCTTCCGTTCGTCGCCCTGCGGTTCGCCGTCCGGATTTTTTTATTAAAATTTGTATAACCTGAAAACCAACCGAAAAACCGAAATGACCAAGCCTAAACTCTCATTTTGGCAGATTTGGAACCTCAGCTTCGGCTTCCTCGGCGTGCAGATCGGATATTCGCTCCAGAATTCCAACACGTCGAGCATCTTCGAATCGCTGGGGGCAGATGTCAGCCACCTGAGCTACTTCTGGCTGGCGGCACCGCTGGCCGGCATGATCGTCCAGCCCATCGTGGGGCTTTTTTCCGACGGCACCTGGACGCGCTGGGGCCGCCGCATCCCCTACATCCTGGGCGGGTCGCTGATCTCGGCGCTGGCGCTAGTGCTCATGCCCAACTGCCCCAAACTGCTCGCCTTCGCCCCACTCGCCATGGGGGCTTTCATCCTGCTGTTCATGGATTTGTCGTTCAACGTCACGATGCAGCCCTTCCGAGCGCTGGTGGCCGACATGCTCGACGATTCGCAGAAGACACAGGGCTACGTGGTACAAACCTTCCTGATAAACCTCGGTGCGGTCGTCGGCGCTATCCTGCCGCTCGTCATGACATGGCTCGGCGTGTCGGACGAGGCCGCTCCGGGGCATGTTTCGCCGCACATCGCCTACTCCTACTATGCCGGGGGCGCGATCCTGCTGCTCACGGTGCTCGTCACCTCGTTCAAGACACGGGAATATCCGCCCGGGGAGTTCGCCCGCTACAACAACCTCTCCGAGGAGGACGCCAAACCGGTGAGCTTCGTCGGCCTCATGCGCAACGTCCCCGGCGTGATGGTGCGGCTGGGCGTCACGCAGTTCTTCTCGTGGGCGGCGCTCTTCCTGATGTGGACTTACCTCAAACCCGCCATCACGGGTGTAGTCACCGACCATGCCACGGGCGAAGTGCTCTCGGCCGGCGCCACGCAGACATGGGTCGGCGTGCTCAATGGCACCTACCCCATCCCCGCCTGCATCGCCGCCCTGTTCCTCGGGCGCGTCGCCGCGCGCTACGGCAACAAACCCGTCTACGCGGCCTGCCTGCTCGCCGGGGCGCTGGGCTTAGCGGGGTTGTGCCTGCTGCACGACCAGTACGCGCTGATGCTCCCGATGGTGGGGATCGGCATCGCCTGGGCGGGCATCCTCGCCATGCCCTACGCCATCCTGTCGCGCGCAGTCGAGCCACGCCGCATGGGCGTATACATGGGTATCTTCAATTTCACGATCACCGTCCCCCAGATCGTCATCGGACTGACCGGCGGTGCCATCGTCAAGTACTGCTTCGCCTCCGACGCGGCCGACATGCTGGCGCTCGCCGGGGTCTTCATGCTGCTGGCCGCCGTGTCGGTCTTCCTGGTCAAAGAACACAAGGCCCAATGACCTACAATCCATAAAATCAACTTATAAACTAACCAAAATTCTTATGAAACGATTTTTAACTATGTGTGCGGGTATCTTGCTCATATGTCAATTTACCCCCCCCCTCACGCTGGCGCAAAACGCTGGTTATGAGGTTAAAGGCGTAGTTGTCGACAAGTCCGGAATGCCGATCCTGGGCGCTACCGTCGTCGAAAAGGGCACGACCAACGGTGTCTCGACGGGCATCGACGGCGACTATGCCATCCGCGCCGCCGGCCCCGAATCGGTCATCGAAGTCAGCTATGTCGGTTACAAGACCGTCAGCCTGGTGGCCAGTTCGTCGCTGCTGGCACACCTCACGCTCGAAGAGGATGCCATGGGCATCGACGACGTGGTGGTGATCGGCTACGGTTCGGTCAAGAAGAACGACATGACCGGTTCGGTCGTGGCAATCAAGGCCGAAGAGTTCAACCGCGGCGCCGTGGTCTCCACACAGGACATGCTCAAGGGTAAGGTTCCGGGCGTGCATATCATCCCCGGCGACGGAGGCCCCGGATCGAGCGCCACCATCCGCGTGCGCGGTGCGGCTTCGCTCAACGCCTCGAACGACCCGCTGATCGTGATCGACGGGGTGCCCATCGCAGTCGACGGCGGCAAGGGTATGGCCAACCCGCTGGAGACGATCAACCCCAACGACATCGAATCCTTCACCGTGCTCAAGGACGCTTCGGCGGCGGCCATCTACGGTTCGCGTGCTTCGAACGGCGTCATCCTCGTCACCACCAAGAAGGGGCGCGGCAACACGCCCCGCGTATCGTACAGCGGCAGCGTGAGCGTCCAGACCAACTCCGACGAGCTGCCCGTGATGTCCCCCGGCGAGTTCCGCACCTACATCGACCAGGTGTATCCCGCAGGTACGACCACGGGCGACAAGGTACAGTCGATGCTCGGCGACAAGAACACCAACTGGCAGGATCTGGTCTTCCGCACCGCCATTTCGCATGACCACAACGTCAGCCTGATCGGCAACATCAACGACCGCATGCCCTACCGTGCATCGGTGGGCTACACCAACCAGCAGGGTACGCTCGAAACGTCGAAATACGAACGCGGGACGCTCGACCTGAGCCTCTCGCCCAACTTCTTCGACAAGCACCTCACGGTCAACCTCAACGCCAAGGGCGTCGTCACGTCGCAGCGCTACGCTTCGGGCGGCGTGGTGGGTTCGGCTGCCTTCTTCAACCCCACGATCGACCCCTACTTCCGCAACGACGACGGCTCGATCGACTACACGACCACCAACGGATACTGGAACTACGGATCGGGCCGCGGCGAGGACTTCACGCCCAACACCCTGCTGGGCGCAGGCCCGCTCTCGCAGCTCTACGACCGCGACAATACGGCGCGTGCCAAGCGTTTCATCGGCAACGCCCAGATCGACTATAAGGTTCACGGCTTCGAAGCGCTGCGTTTCAACCTCAACCTCGGCCTCGACGTATCGAGCGCCAAGACCTACGACGGCGTGAACCCCGGCTCGTTCCAGGCATACACCGACACCGAGGCCCGCGGCTGGGGACAGTATTCGTGGACGACGAACTTCCGCCGCAACCAGCTGCTCGAATTCTACGCCAACTTCAATAAGGAGTGGGGCATCCACCACCTCGACGTGATGGCCGGTTATTCGTGGCAGCATTTCTACAGCTCCGACCACTCGGTATCCTATTTCAACGAGACGCACGAGCAGAAGGGCGAGGATTCGCGCTACCCGTTCAACCGCCAGGAGAATTATCTGCTCTCGTTCTACGGACGCCTGAACTATTCGATCGCCTCGAAATACCTCTTCTCCTTCACACTGCGTGACGACGCCTCATCGCGTTTCTCGAAGGATACCCGCTGGGGCCTCTTCCCTTCGGGCGCCTTTGCGTGGAACATCGCCGAGGAGAATTTCCTGAAGGATTCGCGTGCCGTCTCGGCCCTCAAGCTGCGCGTCAGCGTGGGGCAGACCGGGCAGCAGGAGATCGGCTCCAATTATCCCTACCTGGCGCGTTACTACATGTCGACCGACGTCTATAAGACCTATTACATGGGCAGCGCCGGGCACATGTTCTACCTCACGCCGGGCGCCTACGACCCCAACATCAAATGGGAGACCACGACGACCTACAACGTCGGACTCGACTTCGGGTTCCTCGGCGGCCGCATCAACGGTAGCGTCGACTGGTACCTGCGCCAGACGGACGACCTTCTGAACAGCGTCATCACCCCCATGGGCTCGAACTTCGGCAACACGGTGCTCACCAACATTGGCTCGATGGAGAACAAGGGCGTGGAATTCAACCTGAATTTCATCCCCGTGCAGACCAAGGACTGGAACCTCACGGTCGGCTTCAACGGCACGTTCCAACACACCGAGTTCACCAAGCTCAACAACACCGACGACCCCGACTACAACATCCAGACGGGAAGCATCACCAAGGGCACGGGTAACCTGCTCCAGATCCACAAGGTAGGCTATGCGCCCTACACTTTCTACTGTTTCCAGCAGGTATACGACCAGGACGGCAATCCGATCCAGAACGCGCTGGTCGACCGTGACAAGGACGGCAAGATCACACAGGCCGACCGTTACGTGACCGACAAGAGCCCCAACCCCGACTTCTTCTACGGCATCAGCCTCAAGCTGAGCTACAAGAACTGGGACTTCGGCTTCAACGGCCACGGTTCGGCGGGCAACTGGGTCTTCAACGACTTCGCCTCGGCCAACTCGACGTCCAACATCGACATCAACGCCGGCAACCTGCCCAACTTCGCACGGCTGGTCAAGAAGACCGGCTTTACGAAGGCCAACAGCGGCGAGCAGTGGTATTCGGACATGTTCCTCGAAAACGCCTCGTTCTTCCGCATGGACGACATCAACCTCGGCTACACGTTCAACAAGATCGGCAACTGGAAGGGTTCGATGCGCGTCGCCTTCGGCGTGCAGAACGTATTCGTCATCACCGATTACAGCGGCGTAGACCCCGAAATACCGGGCGTCAACGGCATCGACGGCTCGATCTGGCCGCGCCCGCGCACCTATTCGCTGCGTCTGAATGTAAACTTCTAAAAACGAACGAACCATGAAAATCGACATAAAACATTTCGCCTTGGCGGCGGCAGGCGCAACGATGCTGCTCACTTCGTGCATCGGGGATCTCGACACCCTGCCCCTCAACCCGTCCGACTCGACCTCGGAGACCGTCTACGGGAAAGACGAGAACGGCTACCTGGCCGGGCTCACCAAACTCTATTTCAATTTCGTCTCGAACGACACCACCGACCTGCAGGTCAGCGACGGCGGCGCCTCGGAGCTCATCCGCGCATTCTGGACGATCCAGGAGGTTACGGCCGACGCCTGCAAATGCGCCTGGGAGAACGACGCCTGGGTTCGCGCCATGAATACCGACACGTGGTCCGACGCCGACAACGACGCGACCTACGCCGTCTACGTACGTACGTTGCAGGGCATCGCCTACGTGAACGAGTACCTGCGCCAGACCGCCTCGGACAAACTCTCCGACCGCGGCGTGAGCAGCGAACTGGCCGCCAGGATCCAGAGCTTCCGTGCCGAGGCCCGTTTCCTGCGCGCCTATTTCTACTGGATCGCCCTCGACGTGTTCGGCGACGTGCCGTTCACGACCGAGACCTCGCCCTTCGGCGGCGGTGTGAACCCCAAACAGGCCTCGCGCAAGGATGTCTTTGACTACTGCATCTCGGAGCTGACCGACCTGGCTTCGGACGAAAGCGCGATGCCTGCCGCACGCTCGAACTACCCGCGTGCCGACAAGGGTGCGGTCAACGGCCTGCTGGCCCGCATGTACCTCAATGCCGAGGTTTATGCCGGCACCCCGATGTGGACGGAGGCCAAATCCGCCTGCGAAGCGATCTTCGGCATGGGCTACTCGCTCTGCCCGGAGTATTCCGACCTCTTCCGCGGCGACAACGGCGAGAACGCCGACGCCCTGAAGGAGATCATCTTCGGCGTGGCATACGACGCCGAGCAGACGCAGTCCTACGGCGGCACGTCGTACCTGACGCTGGCAGCCATCGCCGCCACCGACGTGACGGCCGAACAGAAGATCAACGGCGTGAACAACGGCTGGGCCGGCATCCGCGTACCCTACGAATACGTACAGAAATATTTCAACGCCCGCAACGCGGACTACACCACGGGCGAATATACGGTCAGTGACAAACGCGGCGGAATGTTCTACATCAAAGGCCGCCAGGAGTCAATGAACGATGCGCTCTATGTCTTCCTCAACGGGTGGACTTGCCTCAAGTTCAACAATATCCCCCACGACATGACCAACGACGAATTCCTTGCCACGGCTGCATCGAAGGCATACAGCGACATCGACTTCCCGATGATCCGCCTGGGCGAGATCTACCTGATCTACGCCGAGGCCTGCATGAACCTGGGACAGGCCAACACCGCGCTGCCGAAGCTCAAGGAGCTGACCGACCGCGCCGGGGTATCGGCCCCCTCGTCGGTCACGGCCGACTACCTGCTCGAGGAGCGTGCCCGCGAGCTGATGTGGGAGGGGCACCGCCGCACCGACCTGATCCGCTACGGCAAGTTCACCACCCCGTCGTTCCTCTGGACATACAAGGGCGGCACCTTCACCGGACAGGGGTTCGATGATTACATGAAAATCTTTGCCATCCCTTCGTCGGAGCTCGCTTCCAACCCCGAACTGCACCAGAATCCCGGCTACGGAAACGCAACCGATAAATAACCAACCCTAAAAATCGTACGACTATGAAAATTACACGATATGCGATGATGCTGGCGGCTGCGACGGGACTCCTCTCCGCCTGCCAAAAGCTCGACGAGGTAAAGGCCTACGACCCCGACAAGGTCGTGGCGCCCGTGCTGCATGCGCTGCCCGGGGAGATCGTCATTACGCCCGACAACATGGGCTCGACGCAGACCTTCACCTGGGACGCCGCCGACTTCGGCGTCCGCACCCAGATCAACTACTCGATCGAAGCCTCGTACAACGACGGTGCGAAACTGGTGCTCTTCACGGGTATGAACGGCACCTCGTCGGAACAGACCTATGAAAGCCTCAACAACATCCTTGCGCTGTCCGTGGAAGACGGCGGCCTGGGGGTTCCCTCGGGCGAACCTACAGACGTGGATTTCTACATCAGCGCCACGATCGGCACCGACTTCGAGAAATTCTACTCCGCCCCCGCCACCGTCCGCATGACCGTGACAACGGCCGAGCGTACCTATCCCCAGGTCTGGGTAATCGGCGATTACTGCGGCTGGAATTTCGACAACGCACAGGGACTGTTCTGTTTCTCCGGCGACGAGGTCACCTACGAAGCTATCGTTGACTTGGGCGAAAAAGCCGCCAACGGCTTCAAACTGAGCGGCGAAGCCGGTTGGAACGATGCCTGCAACTGGGGCACCGACGATGATGCTGCGGCTCCGGAAACGGAAGCCCCGTCGATCACGCTGATCTCCAGCAGCGGTTCCGGAAACATCATGGTCTATTCCAAGCGCTTCTACCGCTTCGTATTCGACCGTTCGACATTAACGTTAAGCAATAAGCTGTCGTTCAACTCGATGGGTATTATCGGCGATGCCACTCCGGGCGGCTGGGACACCGACACGGAGATGAATTTCGACACCCAAAAACAGCGTTTCTGGGTCGACGTCACACTGACCGCCGGGGAATTCAAATTCCGTGCGGACAACGACTGGGCGATAAACTTCGGCGGGGCGGACGGACGCCTTTCGCAGAACGGCGACAACATCAAGGCCACGGCGGGCAACTACCGCGTATACGCAACCCTGAACAACTCTGCGGAGATCACCTACGAACTCAATGCCGGCGACTACGGCACGGGCGGCGGCGAAGAACCCGACCCGGGGCCGGAAAAGGCCGACTGGTACATCCACGGCCAGACCGTCGCAACCCCCGACTGGGGCCCGACGGCCATGGAGAGCGCCAGCTCGAACATCGTGGCCTACAAGGCCGCAGGGGTCGAGGTAGCCGCCAACTCGGAATTCCTCTTCAAGAGCGGCGACGAGTCGCAGTGGATCGGGGCCGACGCCGCATTCGCCGGCAGCAGCCCCTACACCTGCACGATCGGCTCGGCCTTCAAGGTTTCCGCCGACAAGGTCAATGCCGTGATCGCCGAAGCCGGCACGTACGACTACTGGCTGCTGCCCGAGGCGGGACGCGCCTACGTGATGGCCGCAGGCGCCAAGCCCGAGCTGGTCGCCGACACATGGGGACTGGTCGGCAACATCACCGGATGGGGTGACCTGGGCGATTTCTCCATGAGCGAGGAGGGCGCCTACCTCGTTCGCAAAGGCGTAGTCCTGACCACCGCCAGCGAATTCAAGATCCGCTTCAACAACGCCTGGGACGACTCCAAGAACTACGGCACGGCGTCGGGCGGTGCGGTCGACATCAACAAGGCCGTCGACATCATCACCAGCGGCGGTTCGCAGAACATGAAAGTCCAGCTCGACGGCACCTACGACATCTATTTCGACCTCGCGAATTCGCAGATATACATCATGTCCGAGGGCAAGACCCCGGCAGAGGCCGAATAACGGCCACCCTTTCACGGGACGGCACACAGAGGTTGCCGTCCCGTTTCTGGCCTGCCGTCCCTGACCGGACGGCAGGCCCCGAAACGAACTTTAACCGAGATTCCGCTATGAAAAAATTTCTTTTCCTGCTGCTGGCACTCGTACTTTCCGTATCCGTGTCGTGCAGCGACGACAAGACCGGCGATACCGGCGGCAGTATGCTCTCCGTGACCCCCACGGAGATAGAATTCGAAGCCGCAGGCGGCAGCCGGCTGCTCGACCTGCGCACCGATGCGGGCGCGTGGTCGCTGACGCAGAGCGACAATACCGCATGGTGCACACCGGCCCTCACATCGGGCAAAACCTCCACGTCGTTCGCGGTCACGGCGACCGCAAACGAGTCGTCGAAACGCTCCGCGACGCTTACCTTCACCGCCCCGGGCTGCGATCCGGTCGTCGTCACCGTGACACAGAGCGGCGATGCCTCCCAGGATTTCGAGGGCGAGCAGGTCGTCGCCCAGCCCGATGCGTGGGACAACCGCAAACGCGCCGACATAAGCTACCAGCTGCTGGTATACAGCTTTGCCGACGGCAACGGCGACAAGGTGGGCGACCTGCCGGGGCTGACCCGGCGGCTCGACTACATCGACGCACTCGGCGCCTCGGCCGTATGGCTCTCGCCGATCCATCCGGCGGCTTCGTACCACGGTTACGACGTGCTCGACTACGAGGCGGTCAACCCCGCCTTCGGGACGGACGCCGACCTGAGGGCATTCATCGACGCGGCCCATGCCCGTGGCATCCGGGTCTACCTGGATTACGTGCTCAACCATACAGGCAAAGACCACCCGTGGTTCAAATCGGCCGCCGCGTCCGAAGGGAGCCCTTACCGTGACCGCTATATCTTCTCCGAAGACCCGCAGGCCGACATCGCAGCCGGACGGATCGACCAGATCGCCACGGAAGGCGCCGCAGGCTACGATGCCGGGCAATGGTTCTCGACCGACACGGGGGCGGGTGCCGCCGGGCGCTTCAAGTTCGTGCTCGACTGGACAAATGCCGACAGCCCGACGGTGACCGTTACCGAAACGACCGATGCCGCGGATGCGGACAATACGCAGGGCGGCGCGGACGACAAATACCTCTATTTCGGCAACGGCACGAGCAAACGCTTCTACGCCAGGGGCGGCAACAGTTACGAACTGACGCTCGACTTCGATTCCGACTGGGGATTCCTCGTCCGCACCTCGACCACGTCGTGGGCCGCAGGCACCAAATACGGCGCCCCGGACAACCGGACGATCATCCGGTTCGGGGAGCCCTTCACCCTGATGTCGAACCGCTCGGCCGACCCGGCCAACGTGCAGTTCTCGCTGCCGACGATGTACCATTCGCACTTCTGGACGGCGGCATTCGCCGACCTCAACTACGGCAAGGCCGCCGAGGCCGAGCAGTCCGGGGCGTTCAAGGCCGTCACCGAAGCGGCCGACAAGTGGGTACGCATGGGCGTGGACGGGTTCCGCCTCGATGCCGTGAAGCACATCTACCACAACGCCTACAACGACGAGAACCCCACGTTCCTCAAGAAATTCTACGACCGCATGAACGAGACCTACAAGGCCGCCGGCGGAGAGGGCGATTTCTACATGGTGGGCGAGATGCTCGACGAAGCGGACAAGGCGGCACCCTATTACCGGGGGCTGCCGGCACTGTTCGAATTCACGTTCTGGTACAAGCTCAAATGGGCGCTGCAAAACGGCATCGGATGCTATTTCGTCAAGGACATCCTCGACGTGCAGCCCCTCTACGCACAGTACCGCAGCGATTACATCGAAGCCACGAAACTTTCGAACCACGACGAGGATCGCACGGGCTCCGACCTGGGGCAGTCCGTCGAAAAGATGAAGGTGGCGGCCGCCGTGCTGCTCACGGCGCAGGGCGCACCCTACATTTACCAGGGCGAAGAGCTCGGGTACTGGGGCACCAAATCCAACGGCGACGAATATGTCCGCACCCCGATCCTGTGGGACAAGGCGGGCAACGAACTGGCTTCGGGAAGCCTCTCGGGCAAGATCGACATGCAGATGCTGACCCCGGCGATCTCGGTCGAGGCACAGGCCGACGACGACGGTTCGCTGCTCAACCTCTACCGCACGTTCGCCCGGCTGCGCAACACCTACCCCGTGCTGGCGCAGGGCAAGATGGTCAAACACCCGGTCTACAACGACGGCAACACCTCGCAGCAATCCATCGCGGCCTGGTACCGCGAGCTGGACGGCGAACGGATGCTCGTCGTGCACAACTTCGGCCGGGAGGAGCAGATACTGACCCTTACCGACCAACCGGACAAGGCCGTAGGCGTCTCAGGTGAAGTGAAACTTCAGCGCGGCGACGCTTCGTCGAAACTGCTCATGGGTGCCTGGTCGTCGGTAGTGTTCGCGCTCTAAACAACTCGCCATGAAACGGTTGCCCGCATTACTTCTCGCAATGGTACTGGTTGCCTGCGGCACACGGCCGCAGCAACCGGCCGCCCACCCCGACTGGAGTTACAACTCGGTCGTCTACGAAATGAACGTGCGCCAGTACACCCCCGAAGGGACGCTGGCGGCGGCCGCACGCCACCTGCCCCGGCTCCAAGAGATGGGCGTGGACGTCGTCTGGCTGATGCCCGTCTACCCCATCGGCGTCAAGGAGCGCAAGGGAACCCTCGGCTCGTACTACGCCATCTCCGACTACGAAGCCGTCAACCCCGAATTCGGCACGCTGGAGGATTTCGACCGGTTCCTGGCCGAAGCCCACAGACTCGGGCTGCGCGTGATCCTGGACTGGGTGGCCAACCACACCTCGCCCGATGCCCGCTGGATCGAGGAGCGCCCGGCCGACTGGTATGTACGTGACTCGCTGGGCAACACCATCGTGCAGTACGACTGGACGGACATCGCCAAGCTCGACTACGGCAACGCGGACATGCGTGCCGCAATGGCGGCCGCCATGCGTTTCTGGCTCAACCGCGGCATCGACGGATTCCGCTGCGACATGGCGTGCGAGGTACCCATCGACTTCTGGCAGCAGACGCTGCCCGCACTGCGGAAAGAGTACCCCGGCATCTACCTGCTCGCCGAGGGCGAAGCCCCCGCATTGCACGACGGGGCGTTCGACGCCTCGTATGCGTGGGAGCTGCACCACCTGCTGAACGACATCGCACAGGGACGGAAAAGCGCCGCTGCCATGCCGCGCGAGGCGTTCCGCCTGATGTTCACCTCGAACCACGACGAAAACTCGTGGGCCGGGACGGAATTCGAGCGCATGGGCGACGCGGCACGCGTGATGGCGTTGCTGACCTTCACGCTGCCCAACGGGCAGCCGCTCGTCTATACCGGACAGGAGATGGGGTTCGACCACCGCTTCGAGTTCTTCGAGAAAGACCCCGTCCCCGCGTGGGAACGCAACGGATTTACGGATTTCTACGCCGCCCTGATCCGGCTGCGCCACGAGAACCCGGCGCTCGCGGCCGGGGAACGCGGCGGGCAGGCCGCATACCCGCTCGGCGAACGAACACCCGACGGCCTGATGCTGTTTTCCCGTACGGCCGGCGGCAACGAGGTGACAGTCGCTGCGAACCTCAGTGCGGAGGAGGTCGCATTCGACCTGCCGTTCGAGGGCTCGCGCCGCGAGTTCTTCACCGGGAAGGAATACACGGGCGGCACCCGCACCGTGCTTCCCGCATGGCAGTGGCTGGTCTTCGCACAAGACAGGAGATAAAAGTTGCGGACATGCGCCGGGGATGCGCGGAAACAGCGCCGGGAAACCGCCGGGAACCCGATAGAACCCGACGGGAATAGACAGTAAACCATCCGAGAAGCATAGGGATGCGCACGAGAAGCACAGGGATGCCCCGGGCGAAACGGGAATCGCTGGAAACCGATTTTTTGCTAACTTTACAAACGACGATATTTTGAACCGATTTTTCATGACACTCGCAGCAGCCGGACTGCTCTCCTGCACAGGGACAGGACAGTCCGCATTCGACCCCGCCTCGGTGGCAGACGCCTCGGGCGAGGTTACCCGCGTCGAACCCCTCTCGTGGTGGACGGGAATGCAGACCCCGCTCCAGTTGCTCGTCAACGGGGCCGGCATCGCGGCATACGACGTCCGCATCGAAGGCGGACAGGGCGTCGGGGTGAAGGCCCGCCACAAAGCCGACAGTCCCAATTACCTATTCGTGGACGTGGAGGTGAAACCCGACGCGGAGCCGGGCACCTACTACCTCGTATTCTCGCAGGGGGAACGACAGTTCAAGGTTCCCTATGAGATCGCGGCACGCGCCGAAGGCTCGGTCGCACGCAAGAGTTTCACCACGGCCGACATGATCTACCTCCTGATGCCCGACCGCTTCGCCAACGGCGATGCGTCGAACGACTCGACACCCCACACGCGGGAGCGCGCCGACCGCAGCGCCTTCTTCGGCCGCCACGGGGGCGACCTGCAGGGGATGATCGACCACCTGGATTACATCGCAGGGCTGGGCGCCACGGCCGTATGGCCCACGCCGCTGCTGCTGGACGACGAACCCGAAGGTTCGTACCACGGCTACGCCTGCGGCGACTACTACCGCATAGACCCCCGGTTCGGCTCGAACGAACTGTATAGGGAGTTCGTCGGCAAAGCCCACGAGCACGGGCTGAAGGTGATTATGGACATCGTCACCAACCACTGCGGCACGGGCCACTGGTGGATGAAAGACCTGCCTTTCAGAGACTGGATACACCAGTTCCCCGAATACACCGGGACGAACGTCTGCTTCTCGACGAACATGGATCCCAACGCTTCGCGCTACGACCTCGACCTGCAGGAGAGCGGCTGGTTCGTGCCGTCGATGCCCGACATGAACCTCGACAATCCCTACGTGCTGCAATATTTCAAGCAATGGGCCGTGTGGTGGATCGAGTATGCCGGCCTGGACGGGTTCCGCGTCGACACCTACCCCTACAACGAGAAGGTGCCGATGAGCGAGTGGTGCGCGGCCGTACGCAGGGAATACCCCGATTTCAACATCGTGGGCGAATGCTGGACGTCGTCGATCCCGCAACTGGCATACTGGCAGGGCGGCAATCCCAACAAGGACGGCTTCGACTCGCACCTGCCGTCGATCATGGATTTCCCGCTGCAGGAGGCCATCTGCCGGGCGCTGCCCACCGACTCGCTCCGCTGGGGCGAGGGCATGACGCGCGTCTACGACTGCCTGTCGCACGATTTCGTCTACCATGACCTGTCGAAAATGATGATCTTCGTCGCCAACCACGACACCGACCGCATCGGCGACATCGTACGCGGGAACCCCGACCGGCTGAAACTCTCGATGGCGATGCTGGCCACGATGCGCGGCATCCCGCAGATATTCTCGGGCGACGAGATGATGTTCACCTCGAAAGACCTCTCGCAGGGACACGGCGGGCTGCGCGTGGATTTCCCCGGCGGCTGGGAGGGCGACGCGGTGAACCTGTTCGACCCGGCGCAGCGCGATGCCGTACAGGCGGGGCTCTTCGACTACACGCAGCGGCTCTTCCAATGGCGCAAGTCGAAGCCCGTGATCCACAACGGCCGCACGATGCACTTCCTCTCGCGCGACAACACCTACGCCTATTTCCGTTATGACGACACCGACGCGGTATTCGTCTTCATCAACAACTCGCGGGGCAAGAAACAGGTGCCGTGGTCGCACTATGCCGAGATCGCCTCGGGGCTGAGCGACGGGCGCAACGTCCTGACGGGCAAAGCCACGGAGGTGGACGATACCACCACGGTCGGCCCGCGGCAGGCGCTGATCGTAGAATTCAAACGTAAATAACAAGACCGAACCATGAAGAAAATATTTTTATATATCTCCGCGCTGCTGGCCGGTGCAGCCTGCACGGCACAGGAGACGCTCCTCTCGCCCGACGGCCGCCTCCGCCTGGAGTTCAGCCTGGCGGACGGAGGCCGCCCCACCTATACGCTCGATTACAAGGAGCGCCCCGTGATCCTGCCCAGCGGCATGGGGCTCGAACTGCGCGGCGAAGCCCCGAAGCTGGAATTCGGGGCTGAAATCCGCAAGGGCGAACCAGGGCGCCCGGTATCGCTCTACGACGGGTTCACCCTCGGGCAGGTGGCCCGCAGCGAGTCCGACCAGACATGGCGTCCCGTATGGGGCGAGCAGGCCGAGATCCGCGACCGCTATAACGAAATGGCCGTCACGCTGCGGCAGGCCGCGACAGGCCGCGACATGACGATCCGCTTCCGGCTCTACGACGACGGGCTCGGATTCCGCTACGAATTCCCCGAACAGGAGTCGCTGACCTATTTCGTCATCGGCGAGGAGAAAACACAGTTCGCCATGGCGGGCGACCACACGGCGTTCTGGATCCCGGGCGACTACGACACGCAGGAGTACGACTACACGGAGTCGAAACTCTCGCAGATACGGGAGCTGATGCCCGGCGCCATCACGCCCAACTCGTCGCAGACGCCCTTCTCGCCCACGGGCGTACAGACGGCCCTGCAGATGAAGAGCGACGACGGGCTCTACATCAACATCCACGAAGCGGCGCTGGTCGACTATGCGTGCATGCACCTCGACCTGGACGACCGGAATTTCATCTTCACCTCGCACCTTACGCCCGACGCACAGGGGTGGAAAGGCTACATGCAGGCGCCCTGCCATACCCCGTGGCGCACGGTGACGGTCTCGGACGACGCCCGCGACATCCTCGCCTCGAAGCTGATCCTGAACCTCAACGAGCCGTGCGCCTATGACGACACCTCGTGGATCAAGCCCGTGAAATACATGGGCGTATGGTGGGAAATGATCACCGGCAAGAGCGACTGGGCCTATACGCGCGACGTGCCGTCGGTACAGCTCGGCGTGACGGATTACGCCCGATGCAGGCCCAGCGGCCGCCACGGCGCCGAGAACGAGAACGTGAAGCGGTACATCGACTTCGCGGCGGCACACGGGTTCGACCAGCTGCTCGTCGAAGGCTGGAACGTCGGCTGGGAGGACTGGTTCGGGCACACGAAGGATTACGTCTTCGATTTCGTGACCCCCTACCCCGATTTCGACATCGCCGCACTGAACGAATATGCGCACGGGAAAGGCATCCGGCTGATGATGCACCATGAAACGTCGGCTTCGGTGCGCAACTACGAACGCCACATGGAAGCGGCCTACCGCCTGATGGACAAATACGGGTACAACTCGGTCAAGAGCGGGTACGTGGGCGACATCCTGCCCCGCGGCGAGCACCATTACGGGCAGTGGATGAACAACCACTACCTCTATGCCGTCCGCCGGGCCGCCGACCACAAGATCATGGTCAACGCCCACGAGGCGGTGCGCCCGACGGGCCTCTGCCGCACCTACCCCAACCTGATCGGCAACGAGTCGGCACGCGGCACGGAGTACCAGGCGTTCGGCGGCTCGAAGCCCCACCATGTGACGATCCTGCCCTTCACGCGCCTGCAGGGCGGCCCGATGGACTACACGCCCGGCATCTTCGTGATGGACGTCGCGGAGGTCAACCCCGGCAACCACTCGCACGTCAACGCGACGCTCGCCAACCAGCTGGCGTTGTACGTGACGATGTACTCGCCGCTGCAGATGGCGGCAGACCTGCCCGAGCACTATGAGAAATACATGGATGCGTTCCGTTTCATCGAGGACGTCGCACTGGACTGGGAAGAGAGCCGCTACCTGCTGGCCGAACCGGGCGACTACATCGTCGTGGCGCGCAAGGCCAAAGACACGGGCGAGTGGTTCGTGGGCGGCGTGACGGACGAGAACCGACGTACGGTGACGCTCCCGTTCGACTACCTCGATCCCGGTAAGGAGTACGTGGCGACGCTCTACGCCGATGCCCCCGATGCCGATTACCAGACCAATCCGCAGGCGTATGTCATCCGCACCGGGAAGGTTGGACAACGCACGGAACTCGACGTGGAGATGGCGCGCGGCGGCGGCTTTGCAATCTCCATACGCGAAGCTACCGACGCAGACCGCAAACTCCGCAGGCTGAAATAACGGGAAATGCCGTGCGGACGGCAATCATGCCGGGGCCCACACAGCCGGCGCCGGCGCTGAACCCGTACCCCGGCACGGCCGCGGACGACAGCAGACCGCCCGGCCTCCACTGCCAGCCGGCATGCGGCACTCGGCAATGTCCGGCAACGGAATGCCCGCACAGCCCCCCCCCTCAAAAAATCCTTTGCCCCTTGTTCCATAGGAACAGGGGCTTTTTTATGCGTATTTTTAAATTATTTTGCTATTTTTGCCCTCGGTACCACCCAATATTCACGCTCAAAATCAAAACCATGACACTCAACGAATACCAGCAGCACGCACTCGAAACGGCAATCTATCCCGAAAATCGTCGCATCATCTACCCCACGCTCGGGCTTACGGGCGAGGCGGGCGAAGTGGCCGACAAGGTCAAAAAGGTCATCCGCGACGCCCACGAGGAGTTCTCGGACGAAAAGCGGCTGGAGATCGTCAAGGAGATCGGCGACGTATTGTGGTACTGCGCGACGCTCGCCCGCGACCTGGGGTACGAACTGGACGACGTGGCGCAGATGAACGTCGACAAACTCCGCTCGCGCATGCAACGCCACATCATCTCGGGCAGCGGCGACAACCGCTAAGGACATGGAAGATTATATCTTACGGGAGATCAACAGGATCGGGGAGCTGATCGCCGCCCTGATGGCCAAAATCGGGCTGATGAGACAATCGGCCTCCCCGGAGCAGATACGGACGACGGCCAAGACGGAGCTGGCCGAGAAACTGGACATCGACATCGACACGTTGCTGGATGAGCCGGATTTCATCGGCCGGCTTACGGACGAATACGGGTTCGGCGACCAGGAACTGGACAAGTTCGCCGAACTGCTCTTCGACATGGTTGCCGCATCGGAGCAGCACGCGGAACGGCTGCGCCTCGCGGCTGCCGTCGGCAGCGCGGCGGCAGAGCGCCTCGTCCGAGGGCTCCATCGGGGTATTTCTATCCTCTGCCACATTTACCATACTGCATTATACCTGTACTTGCACGGTTTTGTCAAGTATTTACGAAAATAAACTGAAAAAAAGATAAAATTCGGGCAACAAGATACAATTCCTGTTTCATTTGTCGCCCGCTCGCCGACAAATCGACGAATCAGACCGATCGGATGACCTTCACCAGCCGCTCGGCGACCAGCTGCGCGACGCTTTCGGTCTTGGCCTCGACCATCACGCGGATGAGCGCCTCGGTGCCGGAGGGGCGCACCATCAGCTTGTGGCCGCCCGCCAGGTGGTATTCCAGCACGTTGGCGCGGGGCAGGCCGGTACCATCGGTATCATAATCCGCAACACGCTCCACCGCATAGCCCGCAATCTCTTTGGGCGGGTCGGCGCGCAGAGTCTTCATCAGGTTCTGCATGGTGTACATGCCGGTTTCGCCCTCAAAGGCAAAGCTGCACAGGGCGTTGCGGTAATAGCCAAACTCTTTGTACAGCGCTTCAATGGCATCCAGCAGCGTCATGCCCTGCTGGGCATACCAGGCGGCGGCTTCACACACCAGCAGCGTGGCGTTCACGGCATCCTTATCCCGCACATGTCCGCCGGACAGGTAACCATAGCTCTCCTCAAAGCCAAAGATATAGCGTTCCACATGGCCCTCTGCTTCCAGCTTGCCAATCTGCTCACCGATAAACTTGAATCCCGTCAGCACATTGATTGTCCGCAAACCATAATGGGTAGCGATTTGCTCGCCCATATCCATCGTCACGATGGTTTTGATCATAACCGGGTCAGTGGGCATCTTGCCGTGTTTCACACGCTGGCAGCAAATATAATCCAGTAACAGCATACCTGTCTGGTTTCCGGTCAGCAGTTCATATTTACCCGCCTTGTTCTTGACTGCAATGCCCACACGATCGCAGTCCGGGTCGGTGGCAAGCAGTAAATCCGCATTGCACTTTTTGGCATACTCCATGCCCAGTGCCATAGCTTCCTTGATTTCCGGGTTGGGATATGGGCAGGTCGGGAAGTTGCCATCCGGCTGCTCCTGCTCCTTGACCACGGTGATATTGGTGTAGCCCATCTCCTTTAA
>ENA-ORKV01001213-ORKV01001213.1-human-gut-metagenome-genome-assembly--contig:-NODE-1213-length-21065-cov-3.423051_pt1 | contig 21065 bp, 14 predicted proteins | sample MGYA00243058_ERZ508805 | MGnify/ENA primary metagenome ERZ508805 (study PRJEB26277, sample SAMN04329770) | human gut metagenome | biome: human-associated habitat | host: Homo sapiens | place: USA... | reverse complement strand
ATGAAAGGCGCCCTGGAGGAATGTGAGCGCATCTCCACCGTAAGCCCCACCTATGCCAAAGAGATCCTCGACCCCTATTTTGGCCATGGGCTGGATGAGATCCTGCGGCAGAAGGAGTGGAAGCTGTGCGGCATCCTCAATGGCATTGATACCGTTGGCTACAATCCCTCCAGGGATCACGCCCTGGCCGCCAATTTCTCGGTGAGAAAGCCGGAGGGCAAGGCCCTGTGCAAGGCCGCCCTGCAGCAGCAGATGCACCTGCCGGAAGAACCCGATACCCCCATCCTGGCCATGGTAAGCCGCCTGGTAAGCCACAAAGGGTTTGATTTGGTGGAATACGCCATGGAAAATATGCTGCGGATGGGGATGCAGGTCGTCATACTGGGCAACGGCGAGTACCGCTATGAGGAATTCTTCCGGGAGATGCAGGAGGAGTTAGAGGCATTTTCTATTTAATTAATTATTGCGGCCTCTCAGTCCATGAGAAAAACTTGGTGCTCTATTTGCTGCTAAGATTCCGTGATGTAAGAAAATCTAAGGATGTCCAAATCTCCTAAAAGCAAAGGCATTCCACTCATAACTCGCTTCGCTCAAACAATTCGTTCCATGCCTTTAACGGAGATTTGAACACCCTAAGTTTTTCTAAACATCACTCCATATACGCGACAAACAGAGCATCAAGTCTTTCTCATGTCGTGATTGGCCAATGATAATGAATTCAATAGAGGGTTGTAACCTTTGTGTGCAGCCGGAAAGTTGAGGTGGAAGCCTTGATTTTCCGGATTTTTTGTACACTTTCGGTATCACGCCAGTTACGCTTCGACTATTGAATCATTACAGTATGCGATAACGTAAGGAAGAAAAGGAAGAGAGTCCCGCTGCGTGCATATGAGATCATGGTTAGTATTTCTTAAGCATCAAAATTGGCCGTTAGCAGTCAAAAAATCATTGTCTGAGCTTGCGAGTTATGTTTTTTTGACTGCTGCTTTTAGGACAATTTTTATGCTTTAGAAATACTCCATGATTGAATCAGCACGCAGCGGGACTCTCTTCCTTTTCTTCCGGCCGGGTATCAACCGCTTAATGCATTAAAGAGAAAATTGCCCCTGTGGTTTCCACGAAAAAGATGGTATAATTGACATACAAATATACGCACACGGAGGAAGTATGCATGAGTGAATTTGTGACTTTGAAAGATGTTAAGAAGATATATCAGATGGGCGAAGTTGAGATCATGGCGGCCGCAGGAATTGATTTTGAGATTAAAAAGGGAGAATTTGCAGTTGTTGTTGGTCCGAGTGGAGCCGGGAAAACCACAGTTCTCAATATTCTTGGCGGCATCGATGTGATGTCAAAAGGCAAATTGCTGTTTCAGGATCGAGAGATTCGTGGAAAAAAGCCAAAGGATCTGCTGTTGTATCGTCGGGAAAACATTGGGTTTGTATTTCAGTTTTACAACTTGATTGCAGATCTGACTGTACGGGAAAATATCAAGGTTGTTGCAGAGTACTGTAAGAATCCGTTGGATATTGATGCCGTTATGAAAACATTGGGCATTGATAATCTTGCAGACCGTTTCCCCAGTCAGCTTTCTGGTGGTCAGCAGCAGCGAGTTGCAATTGCAAGAGCTGTGATTAAGAATCCCAAGCTGCTGCTGTGCGATGAACTGACAGGTGCGTTGGATTCTAAGAGTTCTGGAGATGTTTTGAAGTTCATTGAAAAGATCAATCAGGAATTTGGTACAACGATTGTAATTATTACACACAATCAGGAAATTGCAAAAATGGGAGATCGAATCATTCAGCTTCATGACGGAAAGATTCTTTCCAATGAGAAGAATACAGAAAAAATCGATGCCAGTGCTCTGGAACTTTGATTTTATGGGAGAATGAGGTTTTGAGATGCTTACATTAAACAAAAGATATTTGAGAAATGTGAAAAAAAACTTTTCGTTTTACTTGTTTTCCACACTTCTTACAGTGATTGCAATATGTTTGTTTTTGTGCTTTCATGCTGGAATCAATGGAGAAAAAACATATTTGGAGGAATTCCGGAGTGCTTCCTGTGTAGAAGACGGCGAATTCACATTGCCTGCTGCCTTGACAACGGAAGATATATCGGAAATGGAATCCAAGTATCATGTTACCGTAGAAAAAAACCAATATGCAAATTATGAGAGCGGTGCGTACACACTCAGATGCTTTTCAAAAACAGAAAAAGTAAATGTTTATCGTGTGGTTGAGGGCGAAGATGCAACTGCAGAAAATGAAGTACTGCTCAGCAAAAATTTTGCAGAGGCGAATTCTATTCAGATTGGTGACAAAATCCAGTTGTTTGATTCGGAATTTACGGTTACTGGTTTTGCTGAACGTCCGGACTATCTTTTTATGCTGGAAAATTTGTCGGATAGCTATCATAACGATTCGGAATTTGGGCTGGTAATTCTGCCAGATGCTGCAATGGATTCCCTTCCTGTTCAGGTTTCGGAATATTATTCTGTTACTTATCCGGAAGAAACAGATGTAAATGCGTTCCGAAGTGATCTCTATGACGAATATGGCACACTTCTCTATACTACTGCAGATATGAATCGTCGGATCACTATGCCTATGAACCTTTGTGATCAGCTGGGCATGTACGCCAATATGATATTGCCGGTCATTATGCTGATTGTAATTATTTTGACTGCAGTAGTGCTGAAACGGCATCTGCAAAATGATGCAAAACAGATTGGTGTACTTTTGGCACTTGGTATAAAGAAATCACAAATTTTTCGGCATTATACCGTTTTTGCTCTGATTCCGGCTGTTCTTGGAAGCGTGATTGGGCTTTTTGTGTCGATTTTTGCAAAGAATAGTATTGCATCGATCTGCTTTTTTAAGATTGAAACGCTGCCAGTGACCTATCAGGTGAAGGCAACAGATGTTCTCGTGGCACTTTTGTTGCCTGCAATTTTATACTGCGGATTTTCTGCGTTTCAGATTTTGAAGATGACTGGTAAAAATGTAACAGATCTTCTTCGTAACAGAGCTGGTTCAGGGATCAAAAACGGAAAAGCTTCTTCTGCCAGCAAGATGCCAGTCAATCGAAAATTCATGGCTCGCACGATTTTCCGGCACTTTTCCAGAACATTGGTGTTTGCGGTTGGTGTAATTGTCAGCGGCATTGTCATGGTTTATGCTCTTTTTGTAATCGATTCCTGTAACCATTATCGGGATCATGCAGTAGAAACTGCAATCGACTTTGGATATGAGTATTTCCTCAATGATTTTACAGATGATGATCTTCCGGACAATGCATATGGTTCTATTGGACTTACATTTGAAGTAGAAGGTGCATCTGGTGCGTTGAATGTCATTGGTACAGAGAAGAATCCGTACCTGCATTTTCAGGATATTTCCGGAAATGATGTAAATTTGGACGACGGAAAATACTATCTTAGCAAAATGGCTGCGATGCAGTATGGTGTAGATGAAGGCGACACATTGAAATTTTATCAATCTGCATCTATGAAAGAATATGAGATTGTTATCGACAAGGTCATTGATAATGATGTACAGTGTGTATTATATTCTTCCAAAGAAAACGTTGCAGATCTGTTTGATGTTCCGGACGACTGCTATAATGTCGTAATGAGTTCTGAAAAAATTAGTTACGATGATGATGCAGTAGCGTCTACAGTCACAAGCACTTCTCTGAAAGATCAGATTCAGAGTGTCATTGATGGAATTCTTCCCTCTATGACAAGCACAGTAGTGATTGGCTGTCTGATTTGCGTTATTGTGATTTACCTGATGGTAAATATGCTGATACGGGAAAATGCCGGTATGATCTCTATGCTTAAAATACTGGGTATGAAAAATAAAGAAATTAACCGAATGGTGCTTCATGTATATTTCTATGTTCTTGTTATTTCTTCTGTACTGGGATTGTACCTCGGTTATGTATTCTCAGATTTTTATTTCAAGGGCAATGTACAGAGCTTTCAGTGCTATATCAGTGCGTGGATCTCGCCGATCAGTATCGTTATTTATTTTGGCTGTATTCTGATTAGTTATGGAATTTCAATGCTCCTGCTAAGAAGAAAGGTAGACAAGGTTGATATTAGTGAAAGCTTGAAATATAATCAGGATTAAAATTCTGTAGAGGGTGAAAGCAGAGCATGGTTTATACAGATAAAATTTATGAAGTGGGGGAACGTCCGCCGTTGGGGGTGATTCCACGAAAAATGTATGCATGGACAATTCGCAATGAAAGATTGGGTTCTCCGGAAACTGCATTTCAGGTAGAATTGGTTGACGTGCCGGAAATACGCGATGATGAGTTGCTGATATGCAATATGAGTGCCGGAATCAACTATAATGGCATATGGGCTTCTAAAGGTGTTCCAAAGAATGTCATTGATAGTAATGGCGATTATTTTGATGAGAAGCAGGACTTTCATATTTGCGGATCAGAATCCTCTGGAATTGTCTATGCAGTAGGAAAAGATGTTCAGAAGTATCGGGTTGGAGATGCCATTTGTGTTGGCGGTTTAATGTACGATGCAAAGGATAAGGCTATGCTGGCATGGATCCGTGCTTTAGTGCCTCGTATCATATATGGGGCTATGAGGGAAATTATGGTGCGTTTGCACAGTTCTCCAGAGTAAAGGAATGCCAGTGCGTTCGGATCGCTAAAAACCTGACCTTTGAAGAAGCCGCAGCGGCATATGCTACTGGTGTTACTGCGTATCGTATGTTGAGTCGCTGGGAAGGAAACACGTTGCAGCAAGGTGATGTGGTACTGGTCTGGGGTGGTGCAGGCGGATTGGGTTTGTCTGCAATTCAAACTGTTGTTGCGATGGGGGGAATACCGGTAGCAGTAGTTTCTTCTGATGAAAAGGGAGAACTTTGCAAAAAAATGGGTGCTGCCGGGTACATTAACCGCAAAAAGTTTCATCATTGGGGCAATGTGAATCAGCTTTCTGAAAGGGAATACCGCAATTGGATCGCACAGGCAACCAAATTTAAACGAATGATTTGGAAAATCGTTGGCGAAAAAAAATCACCTGCAATTGTGCTGGAACACCCCGGAAAAGATACACTTCCCACGTCTTTATTTGTGTGTGGAAACGGCGGTATGGTGGTGCTTTGCGGAGCAACTTCGTCTTATAAAGCAGATATTGACTTGCGATTCCTTTGGCTGAATCAACGGAGAATACAGGGCTCTCATGCCGGTACATTGGAAGATGCCGATAAATACATTGATCTTGTGGAAAGAAAAGATATTCATCCCTACATTGGAAAGGTATATCACTGGTCAGAATTGCCACAGGCACATGTAGACCTAGAAAATCATGCTTACAATGGAAAACTAGTAATTCAGATAGGAGTGAAATAAGTATTGATATACAGGGATTATGAGGTGAAAGATACTGACGTTGCTGTAATCGGATATGCTTGTCGATTTCCAAAAAGCAATTCTCCGGAAGCGTTTTGGCAGAATCTGAAAGCTGGAAAAGACTGTATTACAAGAAAAGATCAACCAGATCCAAGAAAAACATATGCCTTTGGCATAATGGAGGACGTTTATGAATTTGAGCCAGAAGCATTTGGGCTGAGCGAGATCTTTGCAAAATTGATGGATCCACAGCAAAGACTGATGTTTAAGCTGTGTGCAGAAGCCTTGGAAACTGGCGGATATTTAAAGCGAAAAAAGACTGTTCGAGTAGGACTTTTCTGTTCACTTTATGAGTTTGTCTATGTATGGAAAGGCTACTTTACAACATCCGATGATACGGCGGCAGAACAAACTTTGCGGAGGACATTTTTAGATGGATCTTCTGCTTCCAGAATAGCGTATCATATGAATTTTACGGGACCGTGTATGCCATTGAAAGCGTCTTGTGCTAGTTCTCTCTATGCTATTCATGAAGCTGCCAATGCCTTAATCAATGGGGAATGTGATATTGCAATTGCCGGCGGTGCAAATATTCTGGAAAATCAGGAGTACTACATCAACGCTGAAAATACGCTTTCTGCCAGTGGGTATACCAAAGCATTTGGAAAAGATGCAGATGGCTTTGTTCCCGGTTGTGGTGGCGGAGCTGTCCTTTTGAAGCCGTTAAACGATAGTATCAGAGATGCAGATACTATTCATGCTGTGATAAAGGGATCTGCAATCAATAATGACGGCAGTGAAAAAGCAAGCTATGCTGCTCCGAGCATAGATGGAGAAAGCAAGGCAATTGCAGATGCTTTGGACATTGCTGAAGTGGATCCGGAAGACATCGGTTACATAGAAGCCCACGGAACCGGAACAAAACTGGGAGATTCTGTGGAAATTGCAGCATTGCATCGGGTATTTGGAAAAAGAGAACAGATTCCCTTATACATTGGTTCTGTAAAGTCAAACATCGGACATTTAAACTTTGCTGCGGGAATTGCCGGATTTCTTAAGGCAGTTATGATGTTGGAACAAAATACGATTGTTCCTTCGCTCTATAGCGATTCTGTGAATCCGGAATTGCATCTTACGGAATATGGCTATCATTTAGCACACGCTTGTATGGTGCCTGAAAAACCACTGCAATATGCTGGTGTAAGTGCATTTGGTGTTGGCGGAAACAATTGCCACATAGTATTGTCTGCATTTCCGACAAAGGCAAATACGGTACAGCAGAACGAAACGGGTTGTGAAATCATACTATCCTCCGCACACAGAGAAACACTTCGAAAAGATTGCTTTGAATTGGCAGCATATCTGGAGCATCATCCGGAAGTTGCACTACAGGATATTGCATATACACTTTGTAATAGAAATTCTATGCAGCAGTACCGTGGTGCGTTTGGAGCAAAACAAGTAGATAGTCTGATAAAAATGCTAAAACAGCCGTTTGTAACGGTAGATGAAGAAAAAGTTCCAGCAAACCGCAAAAATGTATGGCTTTTCCCAGGAAGCAATGTAATTCGTATAGAAGATGCCGCTGCAATTTATCATACTTGCTCTGCGGTGAAAGCATCTTTTACAGAAATTTTTCAGATTGTAAAACAAGAGTGCGGCTATGATTTGCAGGAGAAACTTCTGACCGGCGAAGAAATCAGCGATCCGGTAGAGGCTGCAATGCTGCCCCTGTGTGTACAGTATGTGATTGGGGAACTGCTGCGGAAAAATCATGTGCAATGTGATGCCGTTTTGGGGTACAGTGCCGGCGAGTACACTGCAGCATATTTTGCAGGTGTGATTTCCAAAACCGATTTGATTCGGTTGTATTATCTTCGGAATCGGCTTTTGGAAAAATTGCCGGAAGGAAAAATGGCAAGCGTTTTAGGCAATCCAGAAAAATTTTCATTGCCGGAAGGTGTTTATGTTTCTGCAAGAAATGCGCCTAATCGGTTTATGATTACTGGTCTGGCAGAAGATATAGATCAATATCTCTGTGAACTGGATGAAAAACAGATATTTTATTCTGTATTGCCGCTTTCCCGTGCAGGGCATTGTCAGCTGGTAGATACGATCTTACCGGAATTTCAGAAACTTTTAGATACCATTTCCTTTCATATTCCTGACATCACCTATATTTCTTCTGCGGAAGGGAATGTAGTCAGTGATGTGCTGACTACACCGGAGTATTGGATGAAGCAATTCAAGGGTACTGTGCGGTATTACGAAGCAGTCAGGGAACTGGACAATTTTGAAAATGTTGCAGCAATTGAAGTCGGTATAGGAGAGCAGCTCTCTTACTTTGCTAAAAAGTCTGTAAAGAATCGTTCTGGAAAATTGTTCATCAGTATGATACGGGAAGACATTGGGGAAAAGGGTGAAGCATTGCTCGCAGGTTTGTCAACACTAACCTCCTATAAGTTGAAAGCACCAGCAGTCACCAGTGGCAGAAAAGTATATCTGCCGCCGTCAACGTTCTTGGAAAAGACGTATCGGGAGTACATAGAACAAGAAAAAACACCATCGTCTGTTTGGCAAAAACAGCTTGTGCTGGACGGTGATTCCGACAAGATGCGGGAGTTGCTGTTATTTTTGCGTGAAAAAGGAGATACAGCAGTTTTGCAGTATCAGCCGGAAGAAACTGGTTGGAAAAGTACAGAAGAATTATATCGTGTTTTTCACAGCATTGAAGAAGATCGGCTGAAAACTTCTGAAATCAAATGCGTCAAGGAAAACAAAGCTCTGAAGGAGTCATTAGACTTGCTTTGCTTTGCAGCATCGGCAGCATATTTTCGAAGCTATGGTATTTTTTTGAAAGCCGGAGAAAGCTATACGTGGGGAGAACTCAAAAGCAGACTGCATGTGACAGAAGCCTACATTCCTTTTGTAATGCTGCTGCTTTCATGGCTTTGTGATTATGGGCATGTTGACTTAAAAGAAAGAACACATGCACAGGATTTACTGGACGGCGATCAAATCTCCTGCACCAAAAGCATCGCAGATTGCATGGAATTGTCACAAGCTCTTGCAGTTGCCGCGGAAAAGGAAGAACGATATATACCGTTTTTTGAACGTTTTGCAGAAATCGCGAAGCATTACGCAGAAGTGTTTGAAGGAAAGACCTTGGGAAAGGAATTCTTGTATCCGAATGGCTCGTATCAGCAATTGTTTGAAATGTATCAAAAAATACCGGAAATGAACAAGGTCAGATTGTATGCTACGGTATTTACAGAAATACTGGAGAATCTTGCAAAGAACAGCAAAAGACCACTAAAAATTTTGGAGATTGGTGCAGGAACCGGACTGGTTACATGGAAAGCGGTAAAGGTCATTGAAAAATATGGCGGAGATTACTGGTTTACAGACATTGGTGCTTCATTTATACAAAAGGCAAAGGCAGTTGCGAAAGAACGTGGGTATCATTCCATGGAGTTTTGCAAATCTGATGTTACCAAAAATCAATGGGAACAAGGCATACCAGAAAACTACTTTGACATTATCATTTCCTGCAATGTTATTCAGGCAACAGGCGATATGCAAAACTCGTTCTGTAATTGTCATCGGGCACTTCGAAAAGGTGGATTTTGCGTATTGCTGCAAACAATGGACGGACACTCCGTCAGTGAAATGTTCTATGGATTGACACCTGAATGGTGGAATTATTATCATGATCCGCTTCGTAAGTACAGTCCGATCATGAGCAAGGAACATTTTGAAACCACACTTCGGAATGCAGGGTTCTGCGATGTACATTTTCTGGAGGGCAATGCGGAATTGCAGACAGATGCCGCACTGATATTTGCACAAAAAGTTACTGGAAATGCCGAGGATAAGGCAGAAGCAGTGCAGAAAATTGATGGCTATGAAAATCGATATGTTTCAGCGTATATTTCAAAAAGCGGCGAGGATTATGAGCTTGTGATACCGGAAAGCTGGAAAAAACGGTATGCTCTGTCAAAACCCAAAACTGGTGCAGCAGCAGGGACACAGAGTGCAACTGAACAACAGCTTTGCAAAATTATAAAGCATATTACCGGAATTCAAGTTGGAGATCTGGATGCCTCTATTTATTCGTATGATATAGATTCGCTCTGTGGGCTTATGATGTGTTCACAGATCAAAAGCGAATTTCAGATAGAATATTCTATCAAGGATTTGCTGAGCAGTACAACTGTAAAAGAAATTGCAGATATGATTGACCAGCGAATTCAGAAAAATGCACATGTCAAAACAGGAGGAAAAGAGAAATGAACGTAGAAAACAGCCGGATTATTGAGATCATTCGGGACGAACTTTGCTTGGATAATGATGTGGAGATCACAGGAGAAACCATGCTGCGGCAGGATCTGGAGATGGATTCGCTGGATACCATCAGTTTGATTTCTGCCTTAGAAGAAGAATATAACATTTCAGAGGAAATGAACTATTCTGATCTGGTTACCGTAAATGATATTGCAGACACGATCCGAAAATATGTGGAGGAAGACTGAAACACGTAAAATGACAGAAGTCAATCATTTTGTTTATGAAGCCGATCTTGAAAATCGGGGAATTCGGATTACAAAATACACCGGAAATGCGGACTGTGTACAAATTCCGGCGGAGATCGACGGAGCACCAGTAGTTTCACTTGGACCATATGTGTTTGTAGAAATTGCTGATGCAGGAAAAGGAACATTTAAGGCTGTTGTTGCTACAAATGGAGATACAACACCGCGTGAGATTTTTTTGCCGGAAACACTGCGATATATCAGTTATTGTGCTTTTTATGGCTGTGAAAATATCATCTGCATTGAAATTCCGGCGGCTGTTACGGAAATAGGAAGATCAGCATTTGCATTATGCAAGAGTTTGCAGCATATTTGCTTTCCTTCTGGTTTGCAGATCTTAAATCGGAGTATGTTTAGAAATTGCAGCAGTTTGCAGGAAGTGCATATTTCCGGAAATGTCAAGACGATAGGATTTATTGCGTTTGAGAATTGCACGTCACTGGAAAGTGTTATATTACCGGACAGTGTTTCTGAAATCGAAATGCGAGCATTTTGCGGCTGTAAGTCTTTGCGGCAAATTCGTCTGCCTAATCATGCAGTTGTTTTTGGAAACGGTGCTTTTGCGGAAAGCGGTCTTGTAGAAATGCATATTCCGGAAACAGCTTGTCTTGCGGAGGCAATGTTTCATAATTGCAAAGAACTCGAACAAATCGTTGTGGAAAAGGGACTGACAGAAATACAGTCCGATGCCTTTTCCGGCTGTGAGTCACTGGAAAAGGTACTTTTTCCGGAAGGTGTTCGAAAAGTTGGAAGCAGGGCTTTTTTCGGCTGTGAAATGCTGGAACGGCTTTCGCCCATAGATGCTGACGCAAGCTATGGTGATGATGTGTGGAATGGCACACCGTTTTATTGAGGAGGATGAGAGATGACAGAAAAAATCATTCCGGAGGCAAATGTTCTTTATCAGGGTAAAACGATCACAGGTAACACACTGGATCGTTCTAAAAATTTGATATGGAACTTTATGAATGCAGTTTCACAGCACCCAGATGCTATCGCCATTGAGGGGGACGGAACGTGGACTTATGCCATGTTTCTGAAAGAGGTGCAGAAAGGTGCTGCTGCTCTGCAAAATAGTGGCGTTGTTCAGGGCGATTATGTCGGCGTATACTGTACACCAACTGCACGAACAATTGCATTGATCTATGCCGTTTTGTATATTGGTGCAGTATATGTTCCGATTGATGCATCGTATCCGGAAGAACGAATTCGGCATATTTGTGAAAAGAGCAAAATTCGATCGATCGTCAGTGCAGATGATGTTCCGGCAGAGTTTCCTTTTGAAAGCACTTGTATTCGGGATATTCTGCTGTCTGAAGATGTTGCAATGCCGCAGCCGTGTACAGAAACAGAACTGTATGCCTATTGTATGTTTACCTCCGGTACAACTGGAGAACCGAAAGGCGTACCGATTCGGCAGGCGTATCTGCTGAATATGTGCGAATGGTATGGCGAAAAACTGGCTCTGGACACAGATTCCAAGTTGATCTTATTGAATAACTTTGGTTTTGACGGCTCTTTGAAAACAATATTTACGCCGCTTTTGTATGGTTCTTGTATCATTCTTCCGTCAGAAGCACTTTTTGACGTAAAAGATGATGTAGAGAGAATCGCAAAATATCAAGTGACACATTTGGCATGCGTGCCTAGCTTGATGCAGGGAATTTTGGAATACTGTTCTGAAGATGCATATCAAGCGTTGCAAAATGTGCAGTACTTTATCAGTGCCGGCGAAAAATTCAGAAGTAAAGATATCCTGAATTGGCTGAAGTCTGGAAATTGTCATGCGAAATCAATGAATCTTTATGGACCGGCAGAATGCAGCTGTTGTGTATCGTATCATGATGTGACAGAAGAAGATCTTTTAGAGGACAAGGTGCCGATTGGCAAGCCCATATACAATAAGCGAATGTACATTTTGGACGAATCACGGCAGAATTGTCCGATTGGGACAGAAGGTGACATCTGGATTGCCGGGTTCGGAACATTTGACGGGTACATTGGCATGACCAGAGAAGAATCGCACCTGTATCCAGATATTGCGGAAGAAAATGCATGGATGTACTTCAGCGGGGATCGGGGAATCCGGTGCGAAAACGGGGAAGTACTTTATTGCGGCAGACAGGATAACCAAATCAAGATCAGTGGTCAGCGTATTGAGATAGAAGAAATTGAGCAGGTGCTGGAAAGACATGACAACATCACAGACTGTGGGCTTTGCGTCAAGCATAATGGGGCAGCAGCCAAGATCGTTATGTTTTACACAACAGTTGATGGGAAAGAAATGCAGTATGAGGAATTGTCTGCATTTATGGAAAAAAGTCTTGTAAAGGGTGTGATCCCCAATCAGTTTGTACATTTGGATAAGTTGCCGGTGACAATGAATGGGAAGCTGGATCGATCTGCTCTTGAAACAATTGATACAGAAACGGTCAGCACAAATGCTGTTTCGGCAGACGGAGATGCATTTACACAAAAGCTGGTGCAGGCATGGAAAAATACGCTTGAAATAGAGGAAGTACCGTTGGATACCGGATTTTTTGAGTTGGGCGGTTATTCTATGCTGTTATATCACTTGCAGGGCGAGATTAAAGAACTGCTTGGAAAAGATATTACTCCGACAGAAATTCTTTCATATCCAACAGTCAGAAAAATGGCAGCTTTTTTAAAGGGAGAACTGTGCGAAGAAGAAACAGTGCCCAAGCGGACAAGACGTGTAAGAAGAACCCGCAAGTAAGCAGGTGTTTCTGCACAAGGAAATGCTTTTGGGTGAAATTTAGGAGGAGAAAATAAAAATGGCAAATGTAAGAAAATTTTCTGAAAATGTATATGTAATTGATTCTGACTATGCAGAGCTGTGGGTAGCAGAAAAGGGACAGGTAGAAAATGCAGATTACTACTATGGCGGAACCAGAACGGTACCGTTTGACAGCAACGATAAGGCATGCGAAGAAAAAATCTGTTATTTGAAGGACTATGAAAGTGGCTTGAAAAATGTTTTCATCAATGACGTGATTGCCTTGGGCAAGCTGGACGGGATCAAGGAGGAAGTTCCGGCAGGATATTTAGAGAGCAGAGTGGGCGGCGGTCGCTGCATTATCCGTCCGAAGTCCAAGGAAATCTATGATATTGTCATGGATCCGGCACATGAACGCTATGGCGAGATTGCAGACTCTATGTTTTGCGATTTGGGTGCATTCTTGAATGAAAAGGGCGGAAAAATCAAGCTTACGCCGGACTTTGGCAGATTTGTAGGACTTGCCGACATGCTGCATAAGTATACGGAAAATGTGCTGGGTGTGAAGTGCGAATCCGGCGGCTGCGGCGGTAAGGCATCTTATACTTCTACCGGCATTATTGAAGCAATTGAAGTGCTGGGGTTGAATCAGGATAAGAGCATTCCGGTAACGCTCATCGGTTCTGATGGTGCAGTAGCTTGTGCAGTGCTGGAATATTTGATTGAACAGAACTATACAAATATTGCGGTTTGTGATCTTTCCTATGCTACGCCGGAACGAGCAGAGGAAGTGAAGCGGCTGAAGAAGCTGGGAATTGCAGTTTTACCGGCAGAATTCGGAAAGTTTACTGCTCCCTGCTTGGAAAGAGGCGGTCTGCTGATTGCAGTGACTGTTGGCGGTGAATTGCTGCATTCTGATCTGTCGGTGGTAAAGGACGGCACAGTAATGCTGATGGCACATAATGAAGTAATCACTGTAAATGAAGCATCGCTGGCGGCTATTGACAAATTCCTTGCGGAAAAGGACGTGAAGGTAATCCCCGGTCAGCTGCTGACATTTGGCGGAGCGATGACTTCCCGCTTGGAATGGTTTTTCCGCAGTTCCAGAAAAGAAGATGAATTGTTCAATAAACCGCTTGCACATAAGGCGGTGCGGCTTGCAGTAGATTATCTGTTTGAAAAATACTGTATGGGCAGCAATCGGGAAAATATCTTTCGTTCTATTTACAATCTTGTCTAATGAGATTGGTGAGGTGAGCACAAATGAGTACGATTCTGAAGGCGGTCGATATAAAAAAAGCATATTCCATCGATCACAGGCAGCAGGAAGTTTTAAAGGGCATTCATTTAGAGATTCAGAAAGGGGATTTTACGGTAATTATGGGTTCTTCCGGAGCAGGGAAATCCACGTTGCTGTATGCCCTTTCGGGAATGGACTATATCAGTTCCGGAAAAATCATTTTCAATGGGGAGGAAATTGAAAACTTCTCTCCGGATAAAATGGCAGTTTTTCGGAGAGAACACTGCGGATTTGTATTTCAGCAAAATAATCTGCTGGACAGTATGAGCATTCTGGATAATGTTGTTGCAGCTGGAATGCTCTGTAACAAATCTAAAAAGAAGGTTCTGGAGAAAGCAGCCGGTATGTTTGAAAAGGTAAATCTCTCTAAGGAAATTCAGAAGAAATTTCCGGGACAGGTGTCCGGTGGTGAAGCACAGCGTGCAGGAATTGTGCGGGCATTGATAAATGATCCAGATGTAGTATTTGCCGATGAACCGACCGGCTCGCTGGATTACTCCAACGGACAAGTTGTGTTGGATTTGCTGACAGCGATCCATAAAAGCGGACAGAGCATTATTATGGTAACACATGATATTCGGTCGGCTTTTCGCGGGAATAAGATCATATTTGTAAGAGATGGTCTGATTGGCGGCATTTGTGATATCGGAGAATACGACGAAGAAGATCATGCAAGAAAAGAAAAACTTAGAAGTTTTTTGGAGGAGAGAGGGTGGTAAGATGCGGCGGATATTCCTTTTGGCACATGCGAATCTACGCAAGTCCGGCGGGCAAAACTTGTTTCTATCTTTTCTGATTGCTTTGATTTCCTTGTTTTGTATTCTTAGCTTGACAGTTATAACAAGCTTTGCAAGCTGTTTTGACGAGGCTGCTGAAGCAGCAAATGCACCTAGTATTTTTGTTGCGGGCCAGAATACGCTTTTTACACCAGAAAACCAAAAAATATTGGAAAATGACAGTCGTGTTTCTAATGTGGTTTATGATGACGCACTGTATCTGGATAGTGCACAGATTACATTTGCTGGTTCTAAAAAAACAGTTACACTTTTGGCACTTCCTTATGGAACACAGGAGTATACCAGTTATCAGGTAGTGGAAGAAATGCCTGATTTGCCTGAAAATGGAATCTATGTTTCTAAGTACTTTGAAGAAGCCGGAGACTATGCGTTGGGAGATCGCTTTGACATTCGTTACGATAAGATTGTCTACCACTTTACAATTGCTGGGTTTGTAGAAGACATTTACCTTGGCTGTGTGCATTCCAGTGCCCAAACTGGTGTGGTATTTCCAGAAGAAACTTATCTGGAATTTGCAAATCATTTTTCTTCAAATGAAAATGGAAAGATTGCAAACATCTATCTTGATCGTGCAGAGGACGCACAGGCAGTGATGAGTAGCTTCTTCAATTACGCAGAAACAGGAACTGCAAAGTATTGTTCCATGACATATGATGTTTGCCGAAATTATGCAACTATGCAGCCCTCTATCATGGCAATGCTGTTGCTTGCGTTTGCAGTCATTCTTCTTATAATTGCAGTGGCAGTAATTATTTATCTGATTCGCGGCAGTCTTGTGCGGGAAATTAAAAATATCAGTGTGCTGAAAGCAATTGGCTATACCAGTAATGCGATCACGCTTTCTCTTGCTGTGCAGTATACAATATTGACATTGATCGGTTCAGTTGTAGGCGGGGGTGCTGCACTTGCTGTTTATTCTGTTGTAGCAAAGGCAATGCAGTCTTTAACGTGGATTACAATCGAAACAAGCATTTCTCCTGTATTTCCAATTTGTATTATGTTATGGATTCTTGTGATTTTCTTTGCTGTGTCCTATATCACTGCTTTCCGTTTGAGAAAAATCTCACCTTGTGAAGCATTTCGTGAAAATCAGGATCAGGTGCACGTATCTCAAAAAAATCACCTGTCTGTAGCTGGAAGCAAGTTGCCGTTTCATGCTTCTATGGCAGTAAAAATGTTTTGTAACAGCTTTAAACAGAACATTTTGATGTCGGTTGTATTTGTACTGGTTTCATTTGCAGTTGGTTATGTTATGGTGTTGAATTATAACATTGCTGTAGATACGCAAAAATTTGTAGATGTGTTGATGTATGAATATGCGGACATAACAGCATATGCCAATCCCACAAACTATTATGATGACCTAGATACAATACTGGCAGAAGAATCTGGTGCAGAGGATGCGATTTTCTTTGATACTGTGCAAGTGCAGTCGGGAGATGTTAATCTGTATGCCTATGTAACAGAGGACTATCAGAGAACCAAAAATGACAGCATTGTTTATTCTGGACGTCATCCGTCAAAAGCCGATGAAATTGCAATTGGCGGAAAAAGTGCCGAACATTTTGGGAAAAAAATAGGTGATACGATTACACTGAATAAGGACGGGAAAAGCTATGATTACCAGATCACTGGTTTGATACAGACATCAATGGACAATGGCTTTGACTGTGAACTTGTGACCGAAGGGTATGAAAAGGTAAATCCGGAATTCAGACCTAGTACAGTGTATATTTATCTAAAAGACAATGTAGATGCAGATGCATTTCTGGATCGTGTGATACGGAATGAGCAAAGCAAAATCAGTGGTGCCCTAAATACGAAACTGACAATTGAACAATCTATGGGAAATTATGTTTCATTGGTAGATGGTTTGCTGATCAGTTTTTCTGTTGTTTCAGTGATATTGATTTGGCTGCTGCTGTACTTGTTGCTGAAGGTACAGATTCGCAAAAACGAACGGAATTTCAGGATACAGAAGGCAATCGGTTTTACTTCTTCACAAATTCGTTTGGAGGTATTTCTCTCGTTTCTTCCTGTTACTGTGACGGGAATTTTACTGGGGTGTGTATTGATCTTTTTACTGTCAAACCCGCTTTCCAGTGCCTTGTTCAGTACAATGGGAATTATGCAGGCGGACTTTGCAATTCCGTATGGAATGGTTGCAGGACTTTTGATAATGCTTATGGTCGCGTCCTTACTGTTAATGCTGATTATTACGGACAGAGTAAAATATATCGTGCCGAAAAGTGAAACTTTGCAGTGAGGGAGGAAGCAGAAATGACACATGTGAAAAAAATATGTTTGATGCTGGGTGTGTGCATATCGGTTTCTTCTGTTTCTCCATGCCTTGCTGGTTTGCATGCAGAAGCGGCAGAGATGCCTGGAATTCAGGAAATCGTAGATGCAAATAACTTTGTGGCTTATTGTGATCTATACGATAGCATATATATGGATTATCAATCAAAAAGAGATCCTTGCAAGGCATATTATACCGATGCAGATGGTACATCGTTTTATATAAAATATAACGATGCAAATGAATTTGAAGTGGTAACACCAGATTATGCGGTCAGCAGTAATGGTGCCAACGGGAAAGCAGAATATTTTTTGTTCCGGCGTTCCAGTGATGAACTGATGTATCGAATGTCTGTGGCACCAGAACCCCGTCCGCGGGCATTACTGAGTTCGTATATTTCCAATGTAGATACCGATGAATACACTGCTTTTTTTGAAGATGCAAATAACTTCATTGTAGAACCAAGTGCAGATGGGATTCTTTGGACCATTGATTATTCTCATGTAGATTGGCTGGAAGGAAAAGATGTTTATTTGTTGGATCCGGACACACTGACATGCCGAGAATTTACCTATTATGATGAGAATGGAACAATCATTAGTCGCTGGGATTCGGAGTTTGACATCGCTGAGAATCCTGTGCCTGATACAGTTCCATATCAGGCATATACAGAACCATCGGAAACAGTTACTGTGGAACTTTACAGTTCCAATACGCCGGATACGCCACTCAAATCGTGGGAAGTTGCTGCGGATAGTACGGTTTCTGTGTATGGAGAAACTGTGTATACTGATGCAAAGCTGCGGGATCGGTTTGACGGAAAACTTGGAACAAGTGGCGTGCAAAAACTGTACATACAAGAAAATACGCTGCAGAAAACACATCAAAATATTTTTGTTGTGTTGGGAATCCTTACAGCAGGAATGGTGCTGGTAGCCTTTTTGTTGGAAAAGTTGCTCTGCTTAAAATTTCGAAAGACAGGAATTTAAAATGGTACACCATGAAAACTGCTATGGCTGCGGAGCGTGTGCTGCTGCGTGTCCGACTGATGCCATTACATTGTATATTGGGAAACAGGGGACATATTCTCCGGTAGTAGAAACTGAAAAATGTTTTGGCTGTGAAAACTGCACTCGGGTTTGCCCTTATACTCACACGAAATCATCTTCGACGGCATGGACAGCACCAGAATATTATAGCGTTTATGCAGCACCGGAAGTTTGCATGAAAAGTGCGTCTGGTGGTGTATTTCGAAAAATGGCTGCCTTTGTGCTGCGGCATGGCGGAGCGGTTTTCGGAGCAAGTTATTCTATAGCTTCTCATGAAGTTAGACATTGTGAGGCAGATATGGATTCGCTGGATGCCATATGCGGCAGCAAATATGTGCAAAGTTTTGTGCCGGCGGCTATTTACCGACGGGTAAAAGTGTACTTGAACAACGGCAGAACCGTTTTGTTTTCCGGCACTCCTTGTCAGATCGCAGGATTACAGAATTTTCTTGGGAAGCCTTATGACACACTTTTAACAGCAGATATTATTTGTCACGGAATATCGTCTGTATTGATCTGGAAAAAATTTTTAGCAGAACATACAATACCGGAAAATATTGTAGCAGTGAATTTTCGATGCAAGAAACACCAGCAGTCTGCAATGGAAGGGTATCGGTTAGAAATTCAGTACAAAGACGGCCAGACAGAAGAACTGATACCAGAAAAATGTGCATACTATAAGGCTTATTTTTCTGGAAACAGTATTTGTGAAACTTGTACCAGATGCCGATTTGCTTATGGAAATCGTGTTGCAGATGTGACATTGGGAGACTATATCCCTATAGAGCTGGCAGAGCAAAAGACATTGAATATCAAAGGGAATTCTCTTGTTATACTGAATACCCAAAAGGGAAGAACATTTTTTCAGCAGGATTTGCAATCAGATACTTCAATGGTTACAAGACGTGTCAGTGAAAAAAATGCAGTTTCCGGAAATTACAGTCTCTATAAACCGGCTCCAGAACCGGCAGGTGCAAAAACATTTCAGAAAGATGTTATGCATATGCCGTTGGAGAATGCCATTCGAAAAAATATCAATTCCAAATATGATATATTGTTATTTTCTTCATTTTACAGCGAGAAACCAGAGCATGTGTTTCGGACGCTTGCCTTGTACGCACTGCTCTGTGAAATCGGCTGCAAAGTTGCTCTGACAGAACTGCCGATGGATCTGCATAAGGAAAAAGTGCAATACCATTATCAAAAAGAGCCAATTGCAAAAATGGTTTATGCACATTGCTCTGTTTTGCCGCCGATTCAAAATCATAAAGCATGCCTTCAGCTTTCTCATGCTGCAAAACTTTTTGTTCTGGCAGATGAACCGATTTGGACGTATTCTCATGATGACGATTGGTATCTGTTTCACGATGCAGATGCGGATACACCGCGGATTGCAATAGGGTTACAAATTGCAGAACGCTTGCAGGCATGTGAAGATGAACAGCGAGAAGATTTTTATGATGACTTGTATCAGTTCGATAAAATTTTTCTATCTGAGAAAAAAAGCAAAGAAGAATTAGAAGAAGTGTTGGAAACAGAGATCGGTTACTTGACGGAGCTACTTTTTTTACAGCCCTCATCTTACTATCATTCCTTCTGGCAGCAGGAACAGGAGCTTTTGACAAAACTAACAGTGTCGTACATTATGGAAAAAGAGTTGCAAACTGATTTTTCTGAGAACATGAAAAAATGGAGTGTGTCCCAAACGGTTGTGACAGATTCTCTTTTTGTTGCAGCTTTGTGTATGGCAGATGCGAAACCGTTTTTTGTAACTGCAACTGCATCAGAATCATTAGTCTGTCTGTTGCGGCAATATCACCTTGAAAACCGGATTCTGACAGATACTATAATTCCGGATATTTCGATTGAGGATATTTCTGCAGCAGCAGAGCAGATTCGAAAAGAACGATATATCTGGAAAGATGTATTGCGGAAAACAGTGACGGAGTATTTGAAATAGTATGGTTTATGTTCTATATATAGTTGGAATGGAAAATAGAATTCCAAAAGATGTGCTGTATTGCCTGCTAAGTACCCAGCGTCGAAATCAAGTGTTATCACTTTGTCAGGAAGCGGATCGAGTACAGTCGTCACTGGCATACCTTTTGCTAAGAATGGCATTATATCGGGAATATAAAATCACCAAGAAACCATTGTTCCTTTTTGGCGAAGAAAATAAGCCGTATTTCAAAGACATAACGGGTATTTTTTTCAACCTTTCCCATTGTAAAAATGCTGTACTGTGTGCAGTAGGAGAGGTTGAAAATGGCGTGGACATTCAGGAGTACGGTGATATTAACGAAAATGCCTCCGAGATGATATTTCATACAGAAGAAATGGCATATCTCAAAAGTGCAGTTTTTCCGGAACAAGAAAAAATTCGCTTTTGGAGTATGAAGGAAGCATACGGAAAGTATCTGGGGAAAGGAATCTTATATGATTTGCCAGCAGTGTCTTTTGCAAAAGTTTTGCCGGATCGCTGGCAGCAGTTTCAGAATGCCTATATTCTGTCAACAATGCAGCAAACGGCGGCATTTTCTGTTTGTGCAAAATCCCCAATGACAGTTTGTACAGTTTCTCATACAGAGATGATTGCATTTATTAAAGAGAGATATAAAATAGAAGGGAATGCTTGAATTGGACGAAATACAGAAGAAAAAGCTAGAAGAAAAGTACATTCGAGAGGGCTACTGGAAGGGTGAAACATTTTCCAGTATGCTTCAGAAATGTGCGGAAGCTTATGGTGAACGAGCAGCACTTTGTGATGGCAGTCAGTGTATCAGTTATGCTGCATGGAACCGTTTTGCAGATGCCGGAGCATCATATTTGCAGGAACAAGGGATAAAAAGCGGTGATCGGGTTATTTTGCAAATCCCCAATTCCATTGCATTTGGGCTGGCACTTTTTTC
>ENA-ORKV01001203-ORKV01001203.1-human-gut-metagenome-genome-assembly--contig:-NODE-1203-length-21331-cov-5.128258_pt1 | contig 21331 bp, 9 predicted proteins | sample MGYA00243058_ERZ508805 | MGnify/ENA primary metagenome ERZ508805 (study PRJEB26277, sample SAMN04329770) | human gut metagenome | biome: human-associated habitat | host: Homo sapiens | place: USA... | reverse complement strand
GAGTTGAAATCTGCTACAGTATAGTTATCAAGTCCGTACCAAATCGTCGCGCTCCACGTGAGCGCGTGAGTTGAAATCGGTATCTTGCAAATTTGCTACCTCAGAAGTACCGTCGCGCTCCACGTGAGCGCGTGAGTTGAAATCATGTTTTCAAGTTCGTCAACGTAGCTCTGCGGAAGGGTCGCGCTCCACGTGAGCGCGTGAGTTGAAATAGCTACAACACAAGCTAGTTCATTAAGTTCTTCTAGTCGCGCTCCACGTGAGCGCGTGAGTTGAAATATGACTCATGGTTGAAAGAAGGTGCAGAAAAATGTCGCGCTCCACGTGAGCGCGTGAGTTGAAATTAGACATCAATCAGATACTTAAACAACAGCATCGTAGTCGCGCTCCACGTGAGCGCGTGAGTTGAAATGCCGATGTCTGTACCTGTAGTTTGTGTAACAATAGTCGCGCTCCACGTGAGCGCGTGAGTTGAAATTATATGTATCACCATCGAAGATTGTTACCTCAACGTCGCGCTCCACGTGAGCGCGTGAGTTGAAATCTGCTGATTGAGTTGTCTCATTTTTTGAATTCATCTGTCGCGCTCCACGTGAGCGCGTGAGTTGAAATCTTTGACATTTATATGTGCCTTTGTTAGGAACTGAGTCGCGCTCCACGTGAGCGCGTGAGTTGAAATTTCTTCAGTGAGGTCTCCATCATCTCGAGCATTTGTCGCGCTCCACGTGAGCGCGTGAGTTGAAATTGATGCCGAAAGCCTGAAGCAGCTGTTTCAGTTTCCAGTCGCGCTCCACGTGAGCGCGTGAGTTGAAATTTTTAAATCAATGTATACTCCGTTGCGTTCAATATGTCGCGCTCCACGTGAGCGCGTGAGTTGAAATTTCGTTCCCAAAGCAATCCTAGAGAATTTGTTAGAGTCGCGCTCCACGTGAGCGCGTGAGTTGAAATCTGCTACAGTATAGTTATCAAGTCCGTACCAAATCGTCGCGCTCCACGTGAGCGCGTGAGTTGAAATTCCCAGATTCCTATAAAGAATCCCGAAATAGTCTGTCGCGCTCCACGTGAGCGCGTGAGTTGAAATTGACAAGATATTTGAACCACAGCCCGTGCATAGCGTCGCGCTCCACGTGAGCGCGTGAGTTGAAATCATTGAAATTCACAAAACAAGCAACTCTCTTGCCAGTCGCGCTCCACGTGAGCGCGTGAGTTGAAATTAGCTCAGCAAATTTTGCTCTTTCTCTGCAATTCAGTCGCGCTCCACGTGAGCGCGTGAGTTGAAATGTTATTGTACAAGCTCTTCAGAAAACATTAAGACCGTCGCGCTCCACGTGAGCGCGTGAGTTGAAATCGTCATCTTGATGTTTGAAGAAATGTTGATAGACCCGTCGCGCTCCACGTGAGCGCGTGAGTTGAAATTCGATATTACTTTAATATATATATATTTATTTTAGTCGCGCTCCACGTGAGCGCGTGAGTTGAAATACCTTGACCAACGATGGGGCCGCGGCACTAAATCTGGTCGCGCTCCACGTGAGCGCGTGAGTTGAAATCGGGCAGCCCCGCAACCGATGATAGCACCGACAGGTCGCGCTCCACGTGAGCGCGTGAGTTGAAATACCGCGGAACAACGCAAAGTGCTGGAAGCTATGCGGTCGCGCTCCACGTGAGCGCGTGAGTTGAAATACCCCGAAGAAGTAGTGCTCACCGCGGAACAACGCAGTCGCGCTCCACGTGAGCGCGTGAGTTGAAATGCACGTCAGTAAGATACGGCCGTTAGGTGGTGAGGTCGCGCTCCACGTGAGCGCGTGAGTTGAAATGTTAGCTGGGACGACGAAAAGCCGCTGAACATAGGTCGCGCTCCACGTGAGCGCGTGAGTTGAAATTGAGCACTCGGACTGGTTTAAGCTTTTCAATCTCGTCGCGCTCCACGTGAGCGCGTGAGTTGAAATGTGCATAGACCCCGACGGCGTATTACTTCATAGCGTCGCGCTCCACGTGAGCGCGTGAGTTGAAATTTAGTGTATAATAGTAGACAGGAGGAGGTGATAGTCGCGCTCCACGTGAGCGCGTGAGTTGAAATGAAGAGGCGGGCCCCAGCTCCGCGAGCTACGTTGTCGCGCTCCACGTGAGCGCGTGAGTTGAAATTTAAAATCTGTACACGGCATCATGCGTGATGCCGTCGCGCTCCACGTGAGCGCGTGAGTTGAAATGGTTTTCAGCCCGCCGACGATGTAACCCTCATCCAGTCGCGCTCCACGTGAGCGCGTGAGTTGAAATAGCCGTGACATTTGCGCGCTATCGTAGACCGAGTCGCGCTCCACGTGAGCGCGTGAGTTGAAATCTTTCCGCGATCCACTTGTCGAGCAAGACCGCCTGTCGCGCTCCACGTGAGCGCGTGAGTTGAAATTGACGGGTTGCTGATCGTCGTCGTTGTTGTGGTGGGTCGCGCTCCACGTGAGCGCGTGAGTTGAAATCCTGTTGTGATATGTGGAATAACAGAAAATCGCAGGTCGCGCTCCACGTGAGCGCGTGAGTTGAAATCTTCAATCCAGATGATGCTGATACCATTGATAGAGTCGCGCTCCACGTGAGCGCGTGAGTTGAAATTTCAGACATATCGTTTTACCAACGTGAGACGTGAGTCGCGCTCCACGTGAGCGCGTGAGTTGAAATGTAAAAGTAAATAAATTATTAACGAATTTCAGTTAAGTCGCGCTCCACGTGAGCGCGTGAGTTGAAATTGCTGTTCTCGGTATTTCTGTAACTGGTAACAAGCGTCGCGCTCCACGTGAGCGCGTGAGTTGAAATGGATATAGCTTTTACATTAAAAATGATCACCCCTGTCGCGCTCCACGTGAGCGCGTGAGTTGAAATTTTTGGAACATTTCAAAATTTTCAACGTATTTCTGGTCGCGCTCCACGTGAGCGCGTGAGTTGAAATGTCACCCTCATCGTGTATCAGCAGGGCTTCCAGCGTCGCGCTCCACGTGAGCGCGTGAGTTGAAATTTATGCCCTTTGATATCTGCAGTTTAGTCCAATAAGTCGCGCTCCACGTGAGCGCGTGAGTTGAAATATAAACTATGTTTTTGGCTATGACATATGCGCGGTGTCGCGCTCCACGTGAGCGCGTGAGTTGAAATCGCCCTCATCGGGCAGCATTTCATACCGCGCCACAGTCGCGCTCCACGTGAGCGCGTGAGTTGAAATTATGTGCGCACCGTCAATTTTTATACCCGACTTGTCGCGCTCCACGTGAGCGCGTGAGTTGAAATTTCCTTTTCGTTTCTTTTTCTTCGTTACATTGTAGTCGCGCTCCACGTGAGCGCGTGAGTTGAAATAGCGAAGCGCACCGCCGCGCGTGTGCGAGTTTCGGTCGCGCTCCACGTGAGCGCGTGAGTTGAAATCGAAGTGACCTACACCGTCACCGTAGCGGGGAGCGTAGGTCGCGCTCCACGTGAGCGCGTGAGTTGAAATTAGAGCGCGTTCCCCCCGAGCCAAAGGCGGCTGGTCGCGCTCCACGTGAGCGCGTGAGTTGAAATTGTTCCTTATCTTGATACTATAGGCACAGCAAGAGTCGCGCTCCACGTGAGCGCGTGAGTTGAAATTGCAGAATTCAATCCGAATCGGCTATCAGCCTTAGTCGCGCTCCACGTGAGCGCGTGAGTTGAAATGAGGCGACCTGCAAAACGACGTTTTTAAAATATCGTCGCGCTCCACGTGAGCGCGTGAGTTGAAATGCAGTATGTTTTGATAAATAGTTTTATTAGGCTCATGTCGCGCTCCACGTGAGCGCGTGAGTTGAAATTTTTGTAGGTCTTTAATTCTTGCCTGCAATTTTTTAGTCGCGCTCCACGTGAGCGCGTGAGTTGAAATAAAATTTTGGCGGTCACTTTGTCGTCAGCGGCTTGGTCGCGCTCCACGTGAGCGCGTGAGTTGAAATTTTGCTTGACAAATTGTATAATATAGTATATAATAGTCGCGCTCCACGTGAGCGCGTGAGTTGAAATCTAACTCTTATGGCGGTATGGCTGTTTACTTCGGTCGCGCTCCACGTGAGCGCGTGAGTTGAAATGGTTTGCGGCTGATATTCGCACACCACACGTCAGTCGCGCTCCACGTGAGCGCGTGAGTTGAAATTGACTATTATCCTAGATTAGAGTGGACTGATGGAGTCGCGCTCCACGTGAGCGCGTGAGTTGAAATATCGCCGTGTTGATTTGACGTTCGCTCATATACGGGTCGCGCTCCACGTGAGCGCGTGAGTTGAAATCCTTTCGGTTTCTGTTGTTGTTTGTTTTACTGTAGTCGCGCTCCACGTGAGCGCGTGAGTTGAAATTCGCCGCCCATTTGCGGGCTTATCGTGTAGAACGTCGCGCTCCACGTGAGCGCGTGAGTTGAAATGTGGCGGTCGATGGCAGATTAAATTTTGACACAGTCGCGCTCTACGTGAGCGCGTGAGTTTAAATCGTTTCTGGTTTAATTTTTTGTAGCAAAATCATTAGTCGCCCTCCACATCAAAAAACACCGTCAGACGACCTTTTTGTGAGGTATCTGACGGTGTTTCTATTTTTTTATCTTTGCTTCAGCGATGAAAAATACTCACACCGCCGTCACTCTCCCCTTATCCGACTTAGCAAGCTTTCCGCTCTCGATGCCCTTTCTTACCGCGTAGCCAATCGTGCTCTCGATCACGCCGCCTGCTCGGGCAAAGCCAAATTTCTTCGCCGTTTCCTTTATCAGGTCGGGCTCGGATAGGCTGATCTGCTCGCTGAGCACCTCGCTCGCGGCGCAGAGTATCTCCTCCGAGGGGATGTTGTCCGCCGTGCGCTTCGTCGATTCGCTGTCAGCGCGATACGCCGAATACTCCTCGGGGCGCTGACCATCGCGCCAAATGAAAACGCGGTCTTCGTCCTGCGTTGCCGTTGCAGGGACGCTGCTCATCACGTCCGTGAAAATACTCTCAACGCGCGCGCCTCCTCGCGTGATCGACCACGCGCTCAGCACCTTTTTCATCAGCAGTTTGCGGCTTATCGGCGCTTCCACCGCGATGATCTTCTCCACGATCTCTTTTATCCTGCGCTTGTTCTGCGGCAGATAGTATTCGTCCGATGTGCCGATAACGCCGATCTCCGCCGTTACATAATCTTCGCGCGCCGTGGCCGCGAGCTTCGATATGTCCTCTTTTTCAAACGTCGCAGCCGCAAATACCGTAGGCTTTACACGCACTTTTACAGATTTCTCCTGCTTTGGCACGTTCTCGATCGCCGCCTTTATGCTGCGCAAAACGCGCTGTCTGTCGTCGAACCAGTCGAGCGTCCATATTCTGATGAGGTTCCAGCCGAGGCCTTTCAGCACGCCGGGCTGGAGCACGAATTTGTCCTGAGCGGTAGAGTTTTCCGCACTGCCGTCGAGCAGTATGCCAAGTATGTACTCCTCCTCGTTTTCGGGGTCGATAACGCCGATGTCCACCTTGAATTCCGACGAACCGATCGCGCACTTCACATCGTAGCCCATCTCGGTGATGGCTTTCGCGATGCTCTCAGCCACTGTGCTGTCAGCGGAGGGCGCGGCAGAATCGTGCTGTATCACCGCAATCCTGCCTTTTTCTGCAAATTCTAAGAAGCCCTTCAGACCCGCAACGCCCTCAGACCGCGTTCTTGAAAGGTCGATCTGCTCGGGACGAAGCACCGAGTAAACGATCATCGCTTTTCTCGCGCGCGAGATGGCGACGTTCAGTCTGCGCCAGCCGCCCTCACGGTTGAGAGGACCGAAATTCATCGAAACGTTTCCGCTTTGATCAGGGCCATAGCCGACCGAGAAAAGTATAACGTCGCGCTCATCGCCCTGCACGTTCTCCAAATTCTTGATGAATATCGGCTCGTCGGATCTCTGGTCAAGTTCCTCCAGTTCGGGGTGCTTCTCCCACTCTTCGCAGAGCATATCGTCGATAAGATTTTGCTGTACCGAGCTGAAAGTTACCACGCCTATGCTCTCGCCGCGCAGTTTTTCGTCGCTCAGCCGGCGGATGATCTCGTCCACCACTGCCCGCGCTTCCGCCTTGTTCTGTTTGGTCTTTCCCTTATCGTAAAAGCCCTCGGGGTGCACGATGGAAACTTTTGAGATCAGGTCGTTGTTCGAGGGGAAAGTCAGCAGTTTGTTGTCGTAATACTTCATATTGCTGTACGCGATAAGGCTCTCGTGGCGCGAACGGTAGTGCCATTTCAGATACTCCTGCGGCATCGAGATCGCCAAACAGTCGTCAAGCAGGCTCTCGAGGTCTTCCTTATCGCTGTTCTCTTCGTCGATCCTGTTTGAGGAGAAGAAATTGGTCGGCGGAAGCTGTTTCGGGTCGCCGACTATCACAACATTCTCGCCGCGCGCGATAGTTCCCGCCGCCTCAGCCGTCGGAAGCTGCGAAGCTTCGTCGAAGATAACGAGGTCGAATTTCGGGAACGAGGGATCGATGTACTGCGCCACCGAGATCGGGCTCATCAGCATACACGGGCAAAGTCGGCGCAGCAAAGTCGGTATCTTGTCGAAAAGGCTGCGCAGAGATATCATTCTGCCGCCGCTCTTTATCGCGCGTTTGAGTATGCCCATCTCAGAAGCGGCGGAGCAGGCGCTGCCCGCAACGGGTATTTTTGCCGAGAGCCGCGCCGCAAGTTCCTGCACCGTCAGCCGCGAGAAACGCTCCGTTTCCAGTTTGAACTGCACTATCAGATCGTTCAGGCTGTTGCTGCTAAAGCCTTTCAGCCGTTCGTCGGCGTGTATCATCGCGAGCGCGAGCTGGTAATGCAGTGCGCACGAAAACGCCGTTTCAACGTTTTCGCTGCCGACATTTCCCGCGCGGTAACTCTCGCTTACGCAGGCAAGTCCGCTGTCCGCAAGAGCTTTGTCGGCGGTGTTGAATTCCGCCGCGTACCTCAGTTTGTCGGCATTATCGGCGTAAACGCACAGCCTGTCCGCCGCCGCGCTCAGCCAATCGCTCTGACCGTCTAGCTCGCTGATATTAACAGCAAATTCTTTTTCAAAGGCCGCCAGTTTTTCCAGACAGTCCGCCAGCGCCGCGCCATCTTCATCGCAGTTCGCCGCCGCAAGCTTTCCAGCGATCTCAGCAGGCAAAACTCCGCCCTTAGCCCTTATCGCAGACATCACGGCGGCGGTCTTTGCGGACGCTTTTTCCAGCGCGTTCCAGTCAGTCTGCTCGTTCATGTACAGCCCCGTCATGGTCGCCGCGACGTCGCTCGGCAGGCTGCGCAGAGTTTCCCGCATCTCGCTCGCCGCGCACAGCTTATCGAGTATGGCGGCGAGGTCGGTCTTTTTCACCGCGGCGGGGTCTTTAGCGTGCAGTTTCAGCGCTTTCACAAGCTTGCTCAGCCCAAGCGCTTTCGGCAAAAACCACGAAGCTTCAGCCTGTTTGCGGCGCTGTCTTGCCTCTGCCGCGGGGTAATCGAACACGCTTTTCTCAAAGCTTGCGCCGATCTCCGCGCATAGGGCGCTGTACTGTTTGCCGAGCGCGACTGTCTGCGTTATCTTCTCGAAAAGCACATCATAATGCGGCGCAGCGAGCAGCGCGGGCAAAAGTTCGCCCTCCATGTGCGCTGCCGCAAATATCTCCGCGAGCATTTTTACCGATGGTTTATCGAGCGCGCCGTGACAGCCGTAAGCTTCGGCGAGGGTGTGCGCATGGCGAGCCGCGGCGTTCGACTTTTCAGACAATTCATCAGCCAGCGCACGGAATCTGTCGCGCTGATCTATCGAATACGCCGTAACGCCAACGCCGCTCAGCGGGAATTCTGAAAATCTGCCTGTTTCGGCAATCGCGACCGAATATTTGTGCACCAGCGCGGCGTAAAGCGCAAGCTGATCTTTCGTAAGCTCGGCGGGGGCGGCGTGCGAAAAGCTTATCTTGCCCTGCTCGTCGGCGGCGCGCTCGTATGCCGAGATCGCGTCAAAAAGGCTCATGCCGCAGGCGCGCTTTTCGTGCAGAGCATTTATCGTATCGTTCAGTTTACGCTTCTGCCCGCTCAGCTTGTCCGCTTCGGCGGCGTATTCCTCTGGCGACTTTATCCTGCCGACCTCCAGCGCCCTGTTCAGCTCGGCAAGCACGGAGGATTTATTGGTCTTGTTGGAATGAAGCTCCAGACAGAATGGGTCAAGACCCAAGTTTTCAAGGCGCTTCTGTACCACGTTGAGCGCCGCCATTTTTTCGGCGACGAAGAGCACCGTCTTGTCGTTATACAGCGCGTTCGCGATCATGTTCGTGATGGTCTGCGACTTGCCTGTGCCGGGAGGGCCGTGCAGAACGAAGCTCTGCCCCCTGCCCGCAGCGGCGATGGCAGCGAGCTGAGAAGAGTCGGCGCTCATCGGTACAGCCATGTTCGCAAGGTCGGGCGCGGAGTCGATATTTTCGGGCGTGAGGTCGATATCCTCGGGCGAATAGGTCAGCCTGCCCTCGATAAGGCTGGAAACCACCTTGTTTTCTTTCAGCTCATCGGCGCGGTTGCGCAGGTCGTTCCACATAACGAACTGGCTGAACGAAAACAGCCCGATGAACGCGTATTCCTCGATATTCCAGCGCTTTTTGCCCATTATCGCCTGACGAATCGTGTTGAACACCAGCGGCAGATCTATGCCCTGTTCGTCGAGCGGCAAGGGGTCAAGCCCCGTGATCTTGATCCCGTGATCCTGCCGCAGGTACTCCAGCAGGGTGACGTTTATCTGCGTTTCCTCCTGACGGCTCCTTATAACGTAGCCCTTGTTGCGGCTGTTTCGCACGATATCGATTGGGATAAGCACAAGCGGCGCGTAGCGGGGTCTTTCAGAGATGTCGCTTTCAAACCAGCGCAGCAGACCCAGCGAGAGGAAAAGCGTGTTGCTGCCGTTTTCCTCCATGCTGACTTTCGCCGAGCGGTAGAGGTTTTTCAGCGCGGCGTCAAGGTCTTTTTCGCTGAGAAAAGTGCGTATGCGCTTGCTTTTGAACTCGGCTTCCGCTATGTTCGTGATGAGGTCTTTTTCATTTTCTATCTCAAATATCTTTGCGTCGCGCACCGATACCGTCCACTCAGAGGGTATCTCCATTATGCGGAGATCGCTGCCGCTAGCCAGCTCGTCCTCAAGCTTCGCAAGGTCGGCGGTCATGATCTGCATCGTGCTTTTGGTAACGCGGAAATTCAGCAGCGAGTTGCGCAGGCTGAAATCGAGCAGCTTGCGCTCCCAGATATTTATCTTGGTAACGGGCTTATCGCTGCCCTCGGCTACCCTGCCGAGCATCGAGCTGCTCAGCTCTGAGGGCGCTCTGACCTCCCTCGGCTTATCGTTCTCCTCCGCAAGCTGTATGCCGGAGCAGGAAAGCTCGGGGCGCAGCGGGATAGGGCGGATACCGCTGCCCCTGCTGCGCTGAATATCCACCACGCAGTTAAAATTTGAAACATCGTTGAGGTGGTCTTTGCCGTGTTTAAGCGCGCGGTCAAAATCGGCTGTTCTGCCGTCAACGAAGTCGGTACACTCGACAAGCAATATCTCTTCAGCGTCCGCCGCGATACGTTTTTCGAGGGCGGAAATATCGTCAACGCAGCAGTCGGCGAAAGTTTCGCTCTCCAGCCAGCAGCCGCAGAAAGCGTGACCTTTGAGGAAAACGAGCAGCGGGTGCAGACCCACCGCCTCTATGCAGGAAGCGTAAAGCAGCGCGAGGTCAAGGCAAGTGCCCAGCTTCTGCTCAAGCACGCTATGCGGCAGGCGCACGCGCTGACCCGACATTTCGTAGCTTGCGGGCGGGTTGTTATAGATAATTTTCTGCTGCGCCAGCGCCGCGTATATCGCCGCCATTTGCAGCTTTACGTTATTTGGATTTTGGGTCTGGTAGCCTGTAAACGCGGGGTCGTCCTTCCACTTTTTGAGGAATAGCGAAGCGTCGTGCACCACCGCGGAAACAGCGGGGTGATTAGGCGTAACGAAAGCGGCGATAATCTCAGGCATAACGGCAAGCCCGCTCCACTGATCGTAAGCGAGCAGCTCGATCTGATCTTGATAAGTGAAGATATTTTCATCGCCGCGAAGCACATCGACTGTGATATTGCCGATCATTTTTTCGGTAAGCGAGAAAAGAAAATCGGTATTAGTCGCGATCTTGACGGGCGAGATCTCGACGGAGCCATTTGCCGGAATATTCTCTACATGGTAAGTAAAGGTCTTGGCGAACTCAGGCTCAAAGCTGATCTTTAGGTCTATATTTTCAAGGACGGCGTCAGACTCGTTAGCAACTACGAGATCTCTGATAACAGGAACATAATTTTGCTGCATAGCGAAATTTATGGAAGCATTTATATTCCCGCTGACGGAAACGATATTATCCACAATTACCCCTCCGATAAAGAATTTTTTAGTTTTGTCAGCAAGATATGACAGTAATTATATTATAACATATTTTTTTGTGATTGGCAAATGTTTTTTGAACATAGATAAGCTCACAGATCCAGAGCTGATATTTTTCTTTCATGTCGAAAAGTTTTTTATGAATTGGTTATGAAGCCATTGCAATTGTGTTAAAAATATGTTATAATAGAAAAGTCGTAAAAAATAGAACCGTAAAGGAAACACAAAATGACTCAGATAAGTTTAGAAAGCCGCTTGAAAACGCGCACGGTGTATATCTTTCTCGTGCGGACAAATTCCGTATTCTCAAATATCATCTCGCTTTTCACGCGCACCAAGTATACTCACGCCTCCATCGGCTTCGACTCGCAGTGCAGCTGCCTTTACAGCTTTGCGCGGATACATACTCTGCTGCCGATACCCGCAGGCTTCGTACGCGAGAGCACTAAAACGGGGCTGCTCAGCCTAAACCCGAACGCGCCATGCGCCGTATACCGCGTAAACGTCACCGAGCAGGCTTACGAAGATCTGTGGGCGCATCTGCAAAAAATGTACCTTAACAAAAAGCGCTACGGCTACCACTATCTCGGCCCCGTATTCTGCTTTTTCGGGCTGCCGATACGCGTGAAAAATAAATACTTCTGCTCGCAGTTCGTGGCGGAGCTGCTCTCGCGCTACCGTATCGCGAAGCTAAAAAAGCCCGCTTCGCTCTATCACCCGCGGGACATAGCCGAGCTTAGCGAGCTTACGCCGATATTCGAGGGTAAGCTCTCGGAACTTTCTGCCGACCCCGAAAAGTGCGCGCCGCAAATATTGCTGGATACACGCAAATATTCTTAAAAAATTGTGAATTGTACAGAACGCCCTTGACAATCGTCGATGGGTGCTGTATAATATAATATATAAATTAACATCAAACGATCAAATGCGATGATTAGGAAAAAAAGCATGATGATCCCTTTGCAGAGAGCCGCGCAGGGTGGAAAGCGGCATGGGTCTTATGTGATAGCTCGTCCTTTAGCAGGCTTGGCGAAAGCGCGCAGCGCAAAGTAGCTGAGCACGGAATGCTCCCGTTAAAGAGCGGCGCGTTGATAGACGCGGCTGAGGCATACAGCGTGAGTTGTATGCGAATGAGAGTGGTAACACGGGTTTTTCGCTCGTCTCTTGCGTATAACAAGAGGCGGGCTTTTTTGATTTGGTTGGTTTGAGAGATCTGTAACTAATTGGAGGAAAAAACTATGGCAAACATGAAAAATTCTGAGAAGTACACACGCGGCTACTTTATGCCGCCCGTAAAGTGCATGAAGTGGGCAGAAAAGGAATACATCGATAAGCCGCCCATGTGGTGCTCGGTAGACCTTCGCGACGGCAATCAGGCGCTGATAATACCAATGAGCCTCGAAGAAAAGCTCGAGTTTTTCAAGAAGCTGGTGGAGATAGGCTTTAAGGAGATCGAGATAGGCTTCCCTGCGGCGAGCGAAACAGAATACGAGTTCTGCCGCACACTCATCGAGCAGAACATGATACCCGACGACGTGCGCATACAGGTGCTCACACAGTCGAGAGAACACATAATCAAAAAGACATTTGAAGCCATCGACGGTGCAAAGAACGCAGTAGTGCACCTCTACAACTCCACCTCCGTGGCGCAGAGAGAGCAGGTATTCCGCAAGAGCAAGCAGGAGATAATCGACATAGCCGTTACCGGCGCAAAACTCTGCAACGAGTACAAGAAAAAGGCTAAGGGCAACATAATCTTCGAGTACTCGCCCGAAAGCTTCACCGGCACTGAGCCTGAGTTCGCGCTGGAGATATGCAACGCAGTTATCGACATCTGGCAGCCTACCGCTGAGGACAAGGTGATAATCAACCTGCCAGTTACCGTAGAAATGTCGATGCCGCACGTTTACGCTCAGCAGGTAGAGTATATGTGCGACAATCTGAACTGCCGCGAGAACGTAATAGTTTCGCTGCACCCCCACAACGACCGCGGCTGCGCGGTGGCAGACAGCGAGATGGGTCTGCTGGCGGGCGCTGACAGAATAGAGGGTACTTGCTTCGGCAACGGCGAGAGAACGGGCAACGTTGACATAGTAACGCTGGCTATGAATATGTATTCGCAGGGCGTAGACCCGCAGCTCGACTTCTCAGATATGCCCTCACTGGTAGAGATCTACGAGCGCGTTACCCGCATGAAAGTCTACGAGAGAACTCCTTACGCGGGCAGCTTGGTATTCGCGGCGTTCTCCGGCTCGCATCAGGACGCTATCGCAAAGGGCATGAAGTGGCGCGAGGAGAAAGACCCAGAGCACTGGAACGTACCTTACCTGCCTATCGACCCAAAGGACGTTGGCAGAGAGTACGACGGCGACGTTATAAGAATAAACTCGCAGTCGGGCAAGGGCGGAATAGGCTTCTTGCTTCAGAAGCAGTACGGCTACAGCCTGCCCAAGAAGATGGCGGAGGATTTCGGCTACGCGGTAAAGAGCGTATCAGACCACAAGCATGCCGAGCTTATGCCGAACGAGATCTACGATATATTCCGCGAGCGCTACATGAACAAGACCGAGCCCTGCGACATCACCGAAACGCACTACGTTCAGAATAAGGACGGAAGCATCACGGCGAAGATCACGGCTATGATGAAGCCGAGCGGCGAGATAAAGATATACGAAGCGAACGGCAACGGCAGACTTGACGCAGTAGCGAACGCCGTAAAGGACGCGCTTGGCATACAGTTCACGCTGGAAACTTACGAAGAGCACGCCCTTGACCGCCACACCACGAGCGAAGCGGTATCTTACGTTTCGATAGTATACGGCGGCAAGACATACTGGGGCGCAGGCAGACACTCGGACATAATAGTTTCGAGCGTAAGGGCGCTGGTTTCTGCTATCAATAATATCGAGAGATAATTTCAGATGGATATATGAAGGCTTTTCCTGCTGATGGGAGAAGCCTTCTTTTTTTGCCGCGAAAATAATTGCCGAATATTTGACAAACCGCCGCAAAAGATTTATAATGTAGTTATACGATAAAAACTATACATTATATATAGAAATTCAGATCAGAAAGGTGTGGATTCTTACTATGGAAAAACTTAAAGGCAGAGCCGTAATGGGCGGGATAATTTTCGGCAAGCTGGTATTTTATCAGCGCGACGAGCAAGTCGTGAAAAAGCGCAAGGTGGGAAATCCGCAGCTGGAGCTTCAGCGCTACGAATATGCGCGCGACAGAGCTATCAACGAGCTTGACGCACTTTATGAGCGCGAGATAAAAAACATCGGCAAAGACCACGCGGATATTTTCATGATACACCGTATGCTGCTGGAGGACGAATCATTTGTCGAGAAGATAGAAAAGTCGATACTGGAGGACGAGTGCTGCGCAGACTACGCCGTGCAGCTGGCGGCTTCGCAGGTGGCGGGCGAGCTGGGCCACGCTGAGGACGAATACATACGCGCGCGCACCGCAGACGTAAAGGACGTTTCGCGCAGGCTGATACGGCACATACAGAACAAATCTGAGCAGGAGATGAACTTCGAGAAAAACTCGATACTCTGCTGCTTCGACATAGAGCCGAGCGAAACGGTAGCGCTGGATAAGCACAAGGTGACGGCTGTCTGTACCTGCTACGGCTCGGCAAATTCGCACTCCGCAATACTCGCGCGCACTATGAATATACCTATGATAGTCGCTTTCGGCAAGCAGCTTACAGAAGAATGCAACGGCAAGCGCGCCATAGCGGACTGCTACTCGGGCACGCTTTACATCGAGCCGGACAAGGATACCATTCGCAAAATGCTCGAAAAGCGCGAAGAAGAAGGCAGAAAGCACGAGCTGCTGAAGCGCCTGCGCGGCAGACGAAACATCACCCTAGACGGCACTGAGATACAAGTATACGCGAACATCAGCGGGCTGATGGACGTGAAGTACGTCGAGGAAAACGACGCGGGGGGCATTGGGCTATTCCGCAGCGAATTTCTGTATCTGCAAAACGACGACTTTCCCGACGAAGAATTGCAGTTTTACACCTACCGCCGCATACTGGAGAAGATGAACGGCAAGAAAGTAATAGTGCGCACGCTGGACATCGGCGCGGACAAAAACCCCGACTACCTGAGCAGCGACATGGAAGAAAACCCCGCGCTGGGTATGCGCTCGATACGGATATGCTTCGAGAAGCCGGAGATATTTCGCACGCAGCTTCGCGCGCTCTACCGCGCCTCGGTCTACGGCTCGCTGGCGATACTTTTCCCCATGATAATCGACCCAGAAGAGATAATAGCGGTAAAGGCGATAATACAGGACGTAAAGGACGAACTTGACGCAGAATGCGTGCCCTACTCCGACAAGGTGGAGATAGGCATAATGATAGAAACGCCCGCGGCAGTGATGCTGAGCGACGAGCTGGCGCGCGAGGTAGACTTTTTCAGCGTAGGCACAAACGACTTGGAGCAGTACGCCTTAGCGCTCGACAGACAGGACAGCCGCTTGGAAAAATACTGCAAGCCGCACCACCTCGCCGTGCTGAGAATGATAAAGATGGCCTGCGACAGCGCGCACCGCTACGGAAAGTGGATAGGCATATGCGGCGAGCTGGGCGCGGAGCTTTCGCTGACCGAGCTTTACCTCGCTATGGGCATAGATGAGCTTTCCGTTTCGCCCTCTCAGGTACTGCCCGTGCGCAAAAAGATACGCTCGATAAGCCTTACCGACAGGCTGGGAATACTGCTTCGCTACGGCGTTATACGCCCTGACGAGCTTTACGATTACGATATGTTCCGCTGAATGTTGTGAAAAGTGCATAAAATGTTGAGTGAAAAATTGTGCAGAATCATAAGCATAAAATTCACTTAAAACTATGGAAATTTGTTTTAAAATCTGTTATAATATATATGTGACAGAGCGCCCATCGGCAAATGTAAAAATCTGCCGCATAATGCGGCGCAGGCGGCGGGAAATCCCGCACCACTAAAAGATGTCAAAAATTTTTATTGGAGGTAATTCACCAATGGCAAAGAAGTATTGTTACCTTTTCTCTGAAGGCAACGCTAACATGAGAGAGCTTCTCGGCGGTAAGGGTGCTAACCTGGCAGAAATGACCAACATCGGTCTTCCTGTTCCCCAGGGCTTCACCATCACTACCGAGGCCTGCACTCAGTACTATGAGGACAACCGCGAGATCAACCCTGACATCATGGCTGAGATCAACGAGTACATCGTAAAAATGGAAGAGATCACCGGCAAGAAGTTCGGCGATAAGGAAAACCCCCTGCTCGTTTCCGTACGTTCGGGCGCGAGAGCTTCCATGCCCGGAATGATGGATACCATCCTGAACCTGGGTCTTAACGAAGAAGTTGTAAACGTAATTGCTGAAAAGTCCGGAAATGCTCGCTGGGCATGGGACTGCTACAGAAGATTCATCCAGATGTATTCCGACGTAGTTATGGAAGTAGGCAAGAAGTATTTTGAAGAGCTTATCGACCAGATGAAGGCTAAGAAGGGCGTAACTCAGGACGTAGAGCTTGACGCTGACGACCTCAAGGAGCTGGCTAACCAGTTCAAGGCTGAGTACAAGGAAAAGATCGGCGCAGACTTCCCGACTGATCCTAAGGAGCAGCTGATGGGCGCTATCAAGGCAGTATTCCGCAGCTGGGACAACCCCAGAGCTAACGTTTACCGCCGTGACAACGATATTCCTTATTCTTGGGGTACCGCTGTAAACGTACAGAGCATGGCTTTCGGTAACATGGGCGACGACTGCGGTACCGGTGTTGCGTTCACCCGCGACCCTGCTACCGGCGCTAAGGGTCTCTTCGGCGAATTCCTTACCAACGCACAGGGCGAGGACGTTGTTGCTGGCGTTCGTACTCCTATGCACATCACCGAGATGGAGAGCAAGTTCCCTGAAGCATTCGCACAGTTCAAGGAAGTTTGCAAGACCCTCGAAAACCACTACAGAGATATGCAGGACATGGAGTTCACCGTAGAGCACGGCAAACTCTTCATGCTTCAGACCAGAAACGGTAAGAGAACCGCTCAGGCTGCTCTGAAGATCGCTTGCGACCTCGTTGACGAAGGCATGAGAACCGAGGAAGAGGCTGTTCTGATGATCGACCCCAGAAACCTCGACACTCTGCTTCACCCCCAGTTCGACACCAAGGCTCTTAAGGCTGCTACTCCTATGGGCAAGGGTCTGGGCGCTTCTCCCGGAGCTGCTTGCGGTAAGATCGTATTCACCGCTGACGACGCTGAGGCTTGGAACGCTAAGGGCGAAAAGGTAGTTCTCGTTCGTCTTGAGACCTCTCCTGAGGACATCACCGGTATGAAGGCTTCGCAGGGTATACTCACCGTTCGCGGCGGTATGACCTCGCACGCTGCCGTAGTTGCCCGCGGAATGGGTACCTGCTGCGTTTCCGGCTGCTCTGAGATCAACATGGACGAAGAAAACAAGAAGTTCACACTTGCAGGCAAGGAGTTCCACGAGGGAGATTACATCTCTATCGACGGTTCTACCGGTAACATCTACGACGGCATCATTCCTACCGTTGACGCTTCCATCGCAGGCGAATTCGGCAGAGTTATGAGCTGGGCTGACAAGTACAGAACTATGAAGGTAAGAACCAACGCTGATACTCCTGCTGACGCTAAGAAGGCTAGAGAGCTCGGCGCTGAGGGTATCGGTCTTTGCCGTACCGAGCACATGTTCTTTGAGCCCAGCAGAATCGCTGCTTTCAGAGAAATGATCTGCGCTGACACCGTTGAAGAGAGAGAAGCTGCACTCGCTAAGATCGAGCCTATGCAGCAGGGCGACTTTGAGGCTCTTTATGAGGCACTTGAAGGCAATCCTGTAACCATCAGATTCCTCGATCCTCCTCTCCACGAGTTCGTACCTACCGAAGAGGACGACATCAAGGCACTGGCTGACGCACAGGGCAAGAGCGTTGAGGACATCAAGGCTATCATCGCTTCCCTCCACGAGTTCAACCCGATGATGGGTCACCGCGGCTGCCGTCTGACCGTTACTTATCCCGAGATCGCTAAGATGCAGACTGCTGCTGTAATCAAGGCTGCTATCAACGTTAAGAAGAATCATCCTGAGTGGAACGTTGAGCCCGAGATCATGATCCCGCTGGTCGGCGAAGTTAAGGAGTTCAAGTTCGTTAAGAAGATCGTAGTTGAAACTGCTGACGCTCTCATCGCTGAGGCCGGTTCTGACCTCAAGTACGAAGTTGGTACTATGATCGAGATCCCGAGAGCTGCTCTGACTGCTGACGAGATCGCTGCTGAGGCTGACTTCTTCTGCTTCGGTACTAACGACCTGACCCAGATGACCTTCGGCTTCTCGAGAGATGACGCTGGCAAGTTCCTCGGAGCTTACTACGACGCTAAGATCTACGAGAACGATCCGTTTGCTAAGCTGGACACCACCGGCGTTGGCAAGCTGATGAAGATGGCTCTCGACCTCGGCAAGCCCGTAAACGCTAAGCTGCATTGCGGTATCTGCGGTGAGCACGGCGGAGATCCTTCTTCCGTAGAGTTCTGCAACAAGATCGGTCTTGACTATGTATCTTGCTCGCCTTTCCGCGTGCCGATTGCAAGACTGGCTGCTGCTCAGGCTGCTATCTCCCAGAGATGATCTGATTCAGATAAAACTGAATAAATAAATTTCCCGCTCACGGTTTGCGCCGTGGGCGGGATTTTTTTTGTTGACAGACATGAAGAAATGTGATATAATGTAAAAAAAGAACAATCATGAAAGGAGCAGACACGATGATGGATTGGAATGGCAATGGCAGAAAAGACTCTGGCGACAAGATAATAGGATACGAGATATACAAAGATATATCAAGATCCAAACGCAGCAGCAAGCCAAAGATCAAGGCGGACATCACAAAGCCCGTGAAGCCTTGGAAAGTGCTTATGCAGGTAATATTTCTTTTCGCAGGACTCGCGATGCTCTACCCTATTGTAAAGATCGAGTCAGATGGCGAGCGCATCATACTGATGATAGTACAAATACTTTTATTTCTAGTGAGCCGAGAATTTGGAAAAGACAAGGACTAAAAAGACAGCCGACCGCGTTTGCAGCCGACTGCCCTTTTATATGTATGAGGTTTAAGCTTTTTCGAGTTTCCAGCTCTGATTTTCGGTCTGGAGATCGACCATGTGTGCGAAAATTCCGCCCTCAGTAAGCAGCTTTTCGGGACTTCCCTGCTCCGCGACGCTGCCGTCTTTCAAAACAACGATCTTATCCGCGCCCGAAACTGTACGCATACGGTGCGCGATTATCAGCACGGTCTTGTTCTTGATGAGCCGCGAAAGCGCCGTTTGGATAGCCGTTTCGTTCTCAACGTCAAGGCTGGCGGTCGCTTCGTCCAGCAGGATTATCGGAGCGTCTTTCAAAAATGCGCGTGCGATAGAGATACGCTGGCGCTCGCCGCCCGAAAGCTCGCAGCCATTTTCGCCTATGTTGGTCTGATATTTATCGGGCAGCTTCTCAACGAAGTCCGCAACGTTCGCCATCTTTGCCGCCGCAATGACCTCCTCATCAGCAGCGCCCTTTTTGCCGAGGCGGATATTCTCCATGACGGTGTTGTCGAAAAGCGTGACATCCTGGAAAACTATGGAGTAGAGCGACATGAGCGTTTCGGGGTTGGCCTTGGAAATATCCATGCCGCCGACGGTGATCTTGCCCTTGCTGATGTCCCAAAAACGCGCCGCCAGACGAGAAACCGTGGTCTTGCCGCCGCCAGATGGGCCGACAAGCGCGGTGATCTTGCCCTGCTCGGCAGTGAACGAAACGTCATTCAGCACAGTTTCGCCGCCATCATACGCAAATCCAACGTGGTCGAACTTGATGTCGCAGCCTTTATTTGTAAGCTTAACGCTGCCCGACTGAATTTCGGTGTCCATGATCTCGTTCATGCGCTCGATGTTGGTGCTCGTCGAGATTATCGCCGCGAGATTCTGAAGCGAGCCTTCGAGCGGGTCGTACAGGCGCGAAACTACCAGCAGAAACATGAAAAACGTGAGAATGTCGAGCTTGCCGCTTATAAGTTGGTACGAGCCGACAAGCGCGGTGGTCGCGATGCCGAGGCGCAGGACGAGATTTGCTGTCATTACGAACGAAGCCGTGCCAAGCTCGGTGATGATAAGGCGGCTCTCGTAACCGCGAATTTTGGCGATCAGCGTGTCGAGATAGCGCTTTTCGGCGTTGTTCGAGCGCAGATCGTTCATCGCTTCCATGCACTCCTGAATTCCGTCCTCGCAGGCGATCTTCGCGCCCATCGACTTATTCGCAAGACTTTTCTGCACGCGCGAAGCCATGCCGACGATAAGGAAAGCGACGGGCAGAACCCATATCGCCGCTATCGCCATCTGCCAGTTGAAGAAAAGCAACGAGATCGCGATGATAACTGTCGAGATCATCGCGCCGGCGAGCGGGCAAACGAAGTGTGACTGCGCCGTTTCGAGCATCGCGCAATCGCCCATTATCGACGAGGTGAGGTCGGCGAGGTCTTTTTTGCCGAAGAATGAGAGGGGTATCAGGCGAAGTCTTTCCGCCAGCGTGATGCGGCGCACGCCAGTTTCAACGTAGGTCGCTAGGAAGGTGCTGTTGTACTGTAAAATTGTGGCAACGATTATGACCGCCGCGCAGGCAAGGCTGCCGATGACGTAAAATGTTATGCGGGCGGACGTGAGATTGTCGTCAAGCATATCTTTTACTAAATTGTAAAGCATAGCCACGGGCAGCATGAACGAAATGTTCTGGAACGCGCTCAAAAGGCTGCCTTTTATTGTGTCCATCGCGCCTTTTCGCGAAAGCGCAAATCTTCTTTGTAATTTTTCGATCATAACGCTTCAGCCTCCTTTTCAACTTTCCATTCGACCGAACGCTGGTATTCGTGCCACATATTAGCAAATATGCCGCCGTTCTTTAAAAGTTCGTCAAACGTGCCGTTCTCCGCAAGCTTGCCCTCGCGCAGAACGAAAATGCGGTCGGCGTTGACCACAGTCGAAAGCCTGTGCGCGATCATTATGACCGTCTTGCCGCGCGCCAGTTCATTGAAAGCCGCCTGAACCTTCGCTTCGTTATCGGGGTCGGCAAAAGCGGTAGCTTCGTCGAGAATGATTATCGGCGAATTTTTGAGCACCGCTCGCGCGATGGCGATACGCTGCACTTCTCCGCCCGAGAGGTAAACGCCCTCGCTGCCGATCATGGTGTTTACGCCATTTGGAAATTTTTCTATTATATCCATGCACTGTGCAGCTTTGAGCGCCTGCATGACCTCAGCTTCGGTGGCGTTCGGCTTACCCAGACGCACGTTATCGAGGATAGAAGCCTTTATCAGTTTACTGTTTTGGAATACAAAGGAAACTGTGTTCATAAGTTCCTCTTTGCCGATGTCCTTAACGTCAACGCCGCCGACGAGCACTTTACCCTGCTGCGGGTCGAAAAATCTCGCGACGATGCTCGCAAGGGTAGATTTACCGCCGCCCGATGGGCCGACAAAAGCCGCCGTCTGACCTGCGGAAATTTTGAGCGAAATATCGGAAAGCGCATTTTTCGTGCCATCGTAGCTGAACGTTACCCCGCGCAGCTCAACGGAGTTGTCCGCAGGATGGCTCGACTTGGCAGGATCAGTCAGCGACTCCATATTAAGTACGCTGTCGATACGGTCTATAGCGTCCTTTACCATCATTTCATTCTCATTCATGTACATTATTTTGGTAAGTACGACTGTGATTACAGGTGTGATTATGATGTAGAAAATCATATCGAGGAGGAAATCGCCCGTGATATTGCCGTGCGAGAACCAAAATGCGCCAATGATGAGGAACGCGAAAATGCTGTTTATCGCAAGAGTGTAGAGTGGTTTTGTCAATATCACTTGACACATTTTATTCGAACAAGAATTATGCAGCGAGAAAGATATGATCATAGTAGAG
>ENA-ORKV01001197-ORKV01001197.1-human-gut-metagenome-genome-assembly--contig:-NODE-1197-length-21466-cov-11.793866_pt1 | contig 21466 bp, 15 predicted proteins | sample MGYA00243058_ERZ508805 | MGnify/ENA primary metagenome ERZ508805 (study PRJEB26277, sample SAMN04329770) | human gut metagenome | biome: human-associated habitat | host: Homo sapiens | place: USA... | reverse complement strand
CTCGCTTATGCACTCGCTATCGGTGGTGCAAGAGCAGGTGTCCTTGAGACAACCTTCAGAACAGAGACAGAGACAGATCTCTTTGGTGAGCAGGCAGTTCTCTGCGGCGGTGTATGTGCGCTTATGCAGGCTGGATTTGAGACACTTGTTGAGGCAGGCTATGATGAGAGAAACGCATACTTTGAGTGTATCCATGAGATGAAGCTTATCGTTGACCTTATTTATCAGTCCGGTTTCTCAGGAATGAGATATTCTATCTCTAACACAGCTGAGTATGGCGATTACATCACAGGTCCTAAGCTTATCACTGAAGAGACTAAGAAGACTATGAAGAAGATTCTTAAGGATATTCAGGATGGTACCTTCGCTAAGGATTTCTTACTCGATATGTCAAGTGCAGGCGGTCAGGCTCACTTCCGTGCTATGAGAAACTTAGCAGCTGAGCACCCATCAGAGAAGGTTGGCGCTGAGATTCGTAAGCTTTACAGCTGGAACAATGAGGATGATAAGCTTATCAACAACTAATAGGCTTTTTCTCCGGGTACATATAGCTAATGATAAAAATAACTCCGCATGGAATGAGAATTTCATGCGGAGTTTTCTGTGTGCGCCTTGCGGCACACGTTTCTAATGGGTGAAAGTCCCTAATTCGCCCTAGTAGTGGGAAGGATATAGCCAAGACCAAGGGGGTCCACCGCGAGGTGGAATCTGAAGGAAGGTGGAGGCAAATCTCTGGTCTGACGAACAGAAATCACATCAGGCTACAGTTAAGGATAAGGTTGCACAACAAACTAAAGTCCAATAACTACTCGGAATTAGCTGTGGTAAATGTGGCAGATGGATGGAGAAAAAGAAACGTGTGGTACCAAGGGAGGTCTTGTCAGCAAGTGAAAACAGAGTATGAAACTTGTAGTAACAACGAATGGCAAGAAGTCAGCAGAGGTCATAGTACCATTGTGGTTGCAAACATAATGGGAAGGACTGAACTTTAGGAGATGTGAGTAAATGAATGTAACCAAAGATGGAATCAAGAACAGACAACTTCATATAGAGGACTATCTGCAAATGGTATCTGCGGAACAGAAAGAGTATGCAGAAGTGTTCGCCCATCAGAGAATTACTGAAAACAACGACATCATCACAGATTTTCAAATGGACAAACTGATGGAAAAGATGTTAACTAATGATAACCTAAATAAAGCGTTCAAGAAAGTAAAATCAAACAAAGGTGCAGGCGGAGTTGATGGGATGGACATAGATGAACTTCTATCGTACCTCAAAGACAATGGCAAGCAACTGAAACAACAGTTAATGGAAGGAAAGTATAAGCCAAATCCAGTCCGAAGGCTAGAAATACCCAAAGAAACAAAAGGCGAGTTCAGAAAATTGGGAGTGCCAACAGTAGTTGACCGTGTTTTTCAACAGGCAATCACACAGGTTCTTTCTCCAATCTATGAGGAACAGTTTTCGGAAAACAGTTATGGCTTTCGCCCTTGCAGAGGTGCGCACGACGCACTAAAGCAATGCCAAGCAAATGTAAATGACGGTTATGTATATGTGGTAGATATGGACTTAGAAAAGTTTTTTGATACAGTATGTCAGGGCAAACTCATAGAAGTATTATCACGAACCATCAAAGACGGGAGAGTAATATCGCTCATCCACAAATATCTCAACGCTGGAGTAATCAGTAGAGGAATATTTGAAAAGACAGAGGTAGGAATGCCCCAAGGCGGACCACTCAGCCCATTACTAAGTAACATAATGCTGAATGAAATGGATAAGGAATTAGCACGCAGAGGACACAGATTTGTGCGTTATGCAGATGACTGTATGATTTTCTGCAAAAGTAAGAAAAGTGCAGAAAGAACTTTAGAAAATATCATTCCATTTATTGAAGGAAAACTATTTCTAAAAGTAAACCGAGCAAAGACGTGTGTAGCACACATCAGCAAAGTGAAATACTTAGGATATAGTTTTTACAGATGTAGAGGGAAGTGTAGGTTCAGAGTACATCCGAAGTCAATAACGAAGATGAAGAATAAAATCCGAGAATTAACAAGCAGAAGTAATGGATGGGGAAATGAATATCGAGCAATAAAACTGACACAGTTTATAAGAAGATGGGTCAACTATTTCGGAATGGCAGATATGAAATCACTTCTAAGCAAAACAGATGAGTGGCTACGTCACAAGATAAGGGCAATCTATTGGAAACAATGGAAAAAGGTCAAAACGAAGTTCAAAGAACTCAAAAAGTTGAATGTGGAAGAAGAAAAGGCGTGGGTTTGTGCCAATATGCGGAATGGAAACTGGTATTGTAGTGTATATTTCGTGTTGCAGACAGCATTCAACAATAAGAAACTCCGTGAACTAGGATATCCTACATTCACAGAGTTTTACTTGAAAATATGTGAAAACTAGAGAACCGCCTTGGTACGGAACCGTATGCCAGGTGGTGTGGGAGGTCGGTAGATAAAATAATTATCTACCTCCTACCCGATTGCGAGAGCAGTGGCTTATTGAATATCCAGCAGTTTATTGACTGCCGGTGCCATTTCAGGGTGCTCCCTTAGTGCGAATATTACTTTCTTTTCGTATTCGGTGGCATTGATTGGAGCATTTTCTTTGTACCCGAAGGTGCTAAGTATATCCTCAACCTGATATATTTCGCACAGGACGAGAAGGGTGTCGGCATCCGGCTGTGCCTGTCCGCTCTCCCATCCGTATAATGTCTTATCGGCAATATTTATTGACTTGTCACCCAGTTTCACGACGACATCATGTACAGTCATGGAATTCTGTTTCCGAAGCTCTTTAAGAACCTTCGCTATCATCTCATTTTTCATATATTCCTCCGGTTATGCTTATGTAAGCAAATATCTTTTTCGCAAATATAGCCATCGCGGTAAATGCTTATAATTGCGAAAAAATTTTCATATCTAATCTTATTTGTAACTATTCAGAAGCACATAAATCTGAACAGTTACATATTTTTTGTCTGCAAAATTCATTTTTCATAATACAAATGTTTCCGGACATACAGTTTTTCACTATATTTTCTGGAAACATTCCTTTTCTATAATATCCCACACCGACAGACTGGTCAAACAATTCTTAGATTTGCAGAATTATATTGTTGAAATTCTCATTTTCACAGACTATAATAGTATTAGATTCTGTGAAATAAAGAATTTTATTCATGGATTAATTTGTAAAGATTTGAATGGAGCTTTGAGAGGTGGACAGACAGACCGTAACGCAGAGAGTTGCACGCTATTTGAAGGATAACAATATATCGGCAGGGATGATTGAGCATCAGCTTGGAATATCGGCGGATAAGTTGACGTTCAGAAGCGGCGAGGAGCTTGATGCGGCAGAATTTCTGGAATTGTGCAGGTATCTTAATGTCAGACCGGAGCACTTTAGGAGGAAGGAATGCGACGTTACAGATGCATAGTGCACAATATTGAACTGGATAAGAATTTCTGCGATGAATGTGGGAGCAGGGAGCATGTCGAGAGTGTGTCCGATATCTACTATTGTGCGAAGTGCAATGTGCCGGTTTACGAGCCGACCTGTCCTGCATGTCATAGTGAATGTAAGAGAATAGCCTCTGATTTAAGACCGGTATTTCCTAAGGAGAGACTTCTGTATGAGATATTAGAGGATGAGCCTCTTAAGTATATCAACTCATCCGTATGGAATACATCCGGCAATTATTATCTGATAGATGGCACCCTGAAGCGCTTTAATGTTGCAAGGCTTAGCAGGCTGTCGGATGAGGATATCTTAAGGATAAGACAACAGCTTCAGGAGTATGAGGAGCAGAACAAGGATAATCAGTTCGAGAAGTACGTGAACCATTTTATAGAATGTAATAGCTCAAGATATGACGAGATAACACAGGAGGCACTCAGCTATATAAGGGAGGTTGTTGCTGACTATGATGTGAAGGATATGTTCGTATCATTTTCAGGGGGGAAGGACTCGACAGTGACCTCGGACCTTGTGATGAGGGCACTCAGTAACCCTAAGATTCTTCATATATTCGGAGACACCACACTGGAGTTTCCGAAGACTGAGGAGTATGTGAAGCGATTTAAGAGGGCACATCCTATGACACCTGTGCTTTCATCCAGGAATAAGGAGAAGGATTTTTCACAGCTATGTGAGATGATAGGACCTCCGAGCCGTGTTATGCGCTGGTGCTGTACGATTTTTAAGACGGGGGCTATCAACAGGAAGCTCACAGCTCTTTTTAAGGATAAGACGAGAATACTTGCCTTTTATGGTATAAGGCGAAGCGAATCCGCCAGCAGAAGCAAGTATGACAGGCAGACGCAGGGACGCAAGATTTCCAAGCAGAATACAGTATCACCTGCAATTGACTGGATTGATTTTGATGTGTGGTTATACATTCTGAAGAGGAAGATAGATTTCAACGAGGCATATACATATGGATATGCGAGGGTGGGCTGCTTTTGCTGTCCGAATAACAGTGTGTGGTCAGAGTTCTTGTCCAAGATATATATGCCGGAGCAGTATGGCAGATGGCAGGATTTCCTTGTGGAGTTTGCAAGGAGTATCGGCAAGCCGGATGCGGAGGAATACGTGCGCAGCGGCAAGTGGAAGGCAAGGCAGGGTGGAAACGGAATTGCCTATGCGGACAATGCGGTTGTGAGCTTTAAGCCGTGTGCACTTGAGGAGAACAGCTTTAACTATGAGCTTCTAAAGCCTATAGACGATGAACTCTATGAGCTTTTCAAGCCCTTTGGATATCTTGATTTTAATATGGGTAATCCGCGTCTTGGTGAGGTGTATGTGCTTAACCGCATGGGTGCACAGAAGCTCAGGCTTCAAGGAAGAAAAGGAAGCACACAGCTTAAGGTGACGATATTCGACCATCATATAGACAGAGCGAAGACCATCGAGGCTGCGGAGGAGAAGGTAAAGTGCCAGCTCACCAAGTATCAGCTATGTATGGGCTGCCGTGCATGTGAAGGCGTGTGCAGACACGGTGCGATAAGGCTGGAGAGCCTGCCGGACGGTACAAGCAGATACCATATAGACGATGATAAATGTGTGCGGTGTGCCGAATGTGTCAATCATTTTAACTCAGGCTGCTATATGAAGAAGGTGCTTGCTGTTAAAATGGGCTGACGTTAATTTGCAATGCCTAGTTAATTTTACAGGCTTTGCAATTGGTAAAGCTAATATATAGAAACGAGGAACATTATGTCGGAACAGGCAGTTAAGAAGATAAGACTAAAAGGACATGAGACATTTATATTGAGAGAGGGCTGGCTGGCTAAGGGACTTAAGGCAGTTGCAGATAATCCCAAGGTTTTTTCCGAATATTCCGGGGCGGATGCACTTGGTGTTGGTACTAATATGGCTAAGGCTATACGCTACTGGCTGAGAGTGGGAGGTCTTACCGTTGAGAGCAAGGGCGAGGTTGTCTTAAGTTCCTTTGGCAGGCTTGTGCAGCAGTATGATTCGTATTTTGAAGATGATTTTACCATGTGGATAATACATGGCAATATTTCCTGCAATGCAGAGCTTGCGACAAGCTGGTACATCTTTTTTAACAGAATCGGAAATGAGGAGTACACAAAGGATGAGCTGGAAAACGTTATGTCTAGCGAAATCAAGGCGTACGCTTCACAGTCTGAGATACCTGAGAATTCCGTTGCGGCGGATGTCACAGCGATAATCAATATGTACTCAAGACAGAAGGATGCGGATTATGACCCGGAGGAGAAGAAGGTCAGTCCGTTTGCAGAACTTGCTCTGCTAAAGAGAAATAATGGCGTATATAAAAAGAATATGCCGTCACAGGAGCAGCTTCCGGATATGGCAGTGCTGTACCTTATTCAGAGATATTTTCATAATGAGAAGATGGACAGCGTGAGCATAGATACGCTTCTAAGAGGTGATGAGCTTCCGGGGAAAATATATAATCTTAGCAGAGTCAATCTTAACTATTACCTTGATAAGCTGGCTTCCGATGAATATATCACTGTGAACAGAACGGCAGGACTGGATATGGTGTACCTGTTAAAGAGACTTACTACAGAGGAAGTAGTCCGGAAATACTATGAGGATAAGGCAGGAAACCAGAGGGGATAGAGATGGCAGTTAAACTTAGAGATTTAGTTAAAGTAGATAAGAGATTTGAAAATTCCGTCAATCTCTATCTGGATTTGGACAATAAGGGTAAGATAGAGAACTATGTGTATACACGTTCGTCGCAGAATATCATAGAGTATTACCTTGATAATGTTGATAAGAATAAAGAGCATGCCACCATACTTATCGGTCCTTACGGCAAGGGTAAGTCGCACATGCTTCTGGTTCTGCTTGACAGATTAAGACATTTGGAGAAGCCGTACCTTCCTGTTATTATCTCAGGTACGAACACGGATCTTAATCAGGCATTCCTTGTAGGAATTACCGATGCGTTAAAGCGTGCAGGTCTTGACGATATCGCTCCCGACAGCTATTACAGTGAGGCACTTAAGAAGATAGAGCAGTGGAAAAAGGATTTTCCTGACGCCTACAGCCGTTTTGTAAAGGAGCTTGAGAAGAGTGAAAAATGCGATGAAAAAACACTCATAGCAGGACTTGAAAAAAACAGAAAACCGGCACTGGATATTTTTTGCAAAATATATCCGTTAATTACAAGTGGAAGTGAATTTAACCCGATTCTCATGCTCGAGACAGTAAGAATATATGAGCAGCTCAGGGATGTGTTAGCACGCGATTACGGATATGCGGGAATATATATAATTTTTGACGAGTTCAGTAAATATATAGAAGGACACGAGAAGGATACCTTTTCTAAGGACATGAAGGTGCTTCAGGATATGTGTGAGCTGTCGGAGAGAAGCTCTAAGGGGCGCATGTTCATAACCTTCGTCGCCCACAAGAGTATCAAGGAGTATGGGACTAAGCTGTCTGCCGACATGAGGAATGCTTTTCGCGGCGTTGAGGGCAGGATAAAAGAGGTATTATTCGTTGTCTCATCGCAGAACAATTATGAGCTTATAGCAAATGTTCTGAAAAAGGATGAGGCGGCACGACAGAGGATTTCTGAAATACGAAGGTATTACGGTAATGCCATGAAATCCTATAATTTTTCATGCTTTTCAGGGCTTTTTGACGAGGAGGATTTCAGAAGATATGTGGTGGAGGGCTGTTTTCCTCTTATGCCGCTCACCGCATATATGCTGTTACACATAAGTGAGAAGGTGGCACAGAATGAGCGAAGCATATTCACCTACCTGTCGCACGATGAAAAGGGCAGCGTGTGCAGGCTGATTGAAGAGTGTGATGAAGATATTGAGAGCTGTGGAATAACGGCGGACACAGTATATGATTATTTTAAGAATCTGTTCAGAGAGGAAGCGTCGGACACAGTTATTCACAATGAATGGCTTAAGGCGGAGTATGCACTTTCTAAAACTGCAGATGAGACTGAAAAGAAGCTTATTAAGATTATAGCACTGATAAATATTATAGATATTCCGGATGAATTGTCAGCGGATGTGCCGGAGCTGTCAGCGGCACTTAATCTTTCGGATGATGAATGTCGGGCGGTGATAGACAGTCTGCTTGAAAAGAAAATCATTATATACCGTTCAAGAAAGCATGCATACAGCTTCTACAACAACGTAGGCGTAGACATACAGAAGGAGATTTCTGACAAGGCCGTCAGACTTCAGTCGGATGTGGATGTTTTAGGTGCACTTAAGGAGCTGGCCGAGTGCGATTATGTGCTTCCAAAGAAATATAATCAGATATACTCGATGACGAGATATTTTGAGTATGTATTTATGTCGCCGGAGCAGATAGTTAAGCTGCCTTCGCCGGATATTCTGTTTGAGCAGCATTTTTCTGATGGAAAGATAGTGGTTCTGATTTCAGAAAATGCGGTTGATTACACACAGGAGCTATCTAGCAGGCTTAAAGACAACAGAATTGTGGTGCTTGTCACACATGAGAGCTTTGACAAGGTAGAGAGCATAAGAAGATATATTGCAGCTCAGAATCTTCTGAAGGACAAGTCCTTTATAGAGGATAATGTGGTGCTGAGCCAGGAGCTTGTCAATTATTGCGATGACATTTCGTATGAGATAACCCAGTATCTTGCTGCCGCATTTAATCCTGAGAGCGGAGCCTGTGCGGTATATCACAATGGCGAGGAGTTCAGGTCAGGCTTCAGGAACGGTTTTACCTTCAATATGTTCCTGAGCAGCATTATGACGGAATATTACAATAATGCACCTATTGTAAATAATGAGCTGATTAACAGGCAGAACATCTCGGCTCAGAATAAAAAGGCGAGAAATAAGATTATAGACATGCTTCTTGAAAGTGAGGACTGCTCTGCATTGGAGAAGGGTACTTCCCCAGAAGCGACCATATACAGGGCAGTGCTTGTAAATACAGGTATTCTAGGCAAAGCTGAGTTAGACAAGGGCTGTGAGTTCGTGCTGTCCGAGATTGAACATTTTATAGCAAGGTGCGATGCAAATAAATGTTCATTTAAGCTGCTGTATGAGCGTCTGATGGGCAGCGGCTATGGTCTCAGAAAGGGAATAATTCCGATTTATGTGGCATTTTGTCTGGCTAAGCTTCAGGATAAGCCGATAGTCAGCCTTAAAGACAGAGAGGTAAACATAGACGCTGTCATCTTAGGAAACATCAATGATGCTCCGTCAGACTATTACTTGTATGTTGAGCATGAGAGCATGGAAAAGCAGAAATACATTGAAGGACTTTCTGGTTTGTTCGCAGTCAAGGTGAAGGCTTCATGCACTGCCAGTGACAGGGAGATTTTAGACGGAATACTAAGATGGTACAGGGCTCTTCCACAGGCATCGGCAAATATCGGTCGTGTTGTTGATGTACATGAAAATATGGCATCAGTGCTAAGACGCCTGTGTGCGGCACTGAGATATCAGGATTACAATCCACATGAATTTCTCTTCAAGGTGCTCCCGGAGCTTGCTGGTGGGGTAACTGATGACAATAATGCAGTGCACAACACAGCTTCGGCAGAAAAATCACTTTCAGGTATATCGTTGACGGAAGTGTTAGAGAATCTGACATTATTAAAAGAATATATGGATGGTTATCTTATAAAGCTTAGCACTGAGGCAGCAGCGGTCATTAAAAAACGCTGTGGGGCAGATAACTCCGACAGCCTCAAGGTTGTGCTTGAAGGATATTATTCGGGGCATGGGAAAAGGCTTGGAAAGCTTGTCACCAGAAACAGAACATCGGCAATTCTTTCATACATTTCTGATATACCGACCTATGATGAGAGCGAGATTGTATCCAAGCTGTCCAAGCTTGTGACAGATATATACATAGATGACTGGCGTGACGGCATGTTAGAAAACTTCAAGGCAGGATGGAATGACTTCTGTAACGAGGTCGAGAATGCAGCCGACGATGACAGTGGACTTAACAGTATTATTCTGAAGGGTGAAGGCGGAAGCCTGCTAGAACGCAGCTATGCCGATGTCGAGGAGGACAGCACCAGCTATTTCCTCAAAAATGCGATAAAGGATGCACTTGATGAATTCGGTGACAGCCTTGAGACTAACGAAAAAGTCGCAGTGCTCGCAAGAGTGCTTGCAGAGCTTGTGGCGGGGGAGAATGGTAAAGGATGATGGGAATGTAGGAAAACATTCCATAATAACAGTAATGCCATAGGAAAATTTTAAAAGATAGACTTAAAAAAATAATAAGTTGGAGATTACTTATGAGTATGATTTATTTAGACAACGCAGCTACCACATATCCTAAGCCGGTATGTGTGTATGAACAGATGGATAAGGTCAATCGAAGCCTGTCATTCAATGCCGGGCGTGGTTCCTATGCTCTGGCACAGCAGTCTGCCAATATCATCGATAATCTCAGAAAAGAATTACTTCGCATTGTAAATGCGTCAAACGTAGCAGAGGTCGTACTATCGGCCTCTGCTACATTTGCATTGAATCAGATAATAGGCGGACTTGGGATTAAAGAAGAACAGTACATATATATATCGCCATACGAGCATAACGCCGTGGTGAGGACTATTTACAACCAAAGAATATTTAAAAATCATGATTGTGACGTGAACGGTGAATATGTCAATGAGAAAAATGCTGATAATTGTGGGAGACACATTATAATTATGCCTCTTTCAGAGAATGGAAGCATCGACATTGAAAGGCTCTCCTACGAGTTCAGTGTACATACACCCTCATATATTTTTATGTCACATGTGAGCAACGTAACAGGATATATACTGCCGATAGAGCAGATTGCCGCACAAGCCAAGGAATATAACGCCACCATGATAGTGGATGGCTCGCAGGCACTCGGACTTGTGCCGTTTGACATGGCTCAGTCCAAGGTCGATTTCTATGTGTTCGCCGGACATAAGACACCTTACGGACCATTTGGAATAGGTGGCTTCTTCATAAGAAACGGAATAAAGCTCGACACATTCATAGCCGGAGGGACGGGCAGCGACTCCCTCAACGTGCATATGCCTGAATCAGGCAGTCACCGCTACGAGCCTGCAAGCCCGAACGTTGTCGCGGCAGCAGGACTCCTTGCGGCAATAAAAGACATTGACTCAGCAGAGATTGACAGGCGTCTTGACACTGAAAGAGCACTCACGCGGTATATGCTTGATAAGCTCAGCAGGCTTCAAAATGTAAAGTTGTACCTGCCGCCGTCCGACAGTCATGTGGGGATAGTGGCACTCAATATCAAGGGCTATCAGGCATCGGAGGTCGGCATGATTCTTGATGCCGATTATGACATTGCAGTCCGCACAGGCTATCACTGTGCACCGCTGGTACATCAATTTCTTGATGACGCAGAATACCTGGGTGTCGTGAGGGTCAGCATAAGCATGTTCACCACAACAGATGAGATTGATACGCTTGTGAAGGCTGTGGGGGAGATTTAGGAGGAAGAAAGATGCAGACTATAGTAGAACCTTTTAATAATATATTGGAAAAAATTAAAAATAGACAGATTCTTTTGCCAGATTTTCAGAGAAGATTTGTTTGGGATAAGGAGGAAAAACAAGCATCATTGGTTGCATCTGTACTGGCTAAAATGCCAGTTGGAAGTATTTTGTTATTGACTGTAAAAGCCGATGAATATGCGTACAAAAAAATTGGATGTAAGACGAGACAACGAGCCTCTGATTTGAATATTACAGGAGAAGTAAACGCTTTGTTAGACGGGCAGCAGAGACTTACTGTTCTTGCAAATGCATTTTCTAACATAGTTTTTGAGATGGCAGGTCAGGTAAGTGAGTTAATACAGCAAAGTTCTTTAAAAAGACGGTTTTTTCTGAGATTACCTAGGTATAAAGATGCAAATGGTGAGAGAAGTCAGGAGGATTATTTTAAACTTGGTGGTTTAATACCTTTTGTAAATCCGGCAACAAGTGAACCTGATTTTTTATCTGACGAGATTATAGACATGATAAAGATAGTACCTTTTAAAGTTGGCGATGAATCAAGTTACAATCCATTTAATAGGAATTTTTCATTTAGCAATTTAATGGATTTCTGTACAAGTGGAGATGAATATCTTATTCCATTGTATTTATTATCCGGTGACCAAAAAAGCCAAAGTCTCTTGAGAAAAATAATAGAAAGAATTTCTGAAAATGTGCAGATAGATATTTTGCAGGAATACGATTCTCTTAGTTTTGATGAAACAGAAAGATTTATACAGGAAGTTTTGACAGAGTTTACTTTACTTACATGCGAAGAGAGAGATAACGTAGATAGAAGAGAATTTTTTCAGGATGCATTGGCTCAGCAAGGTAGGGAATGGGTAAGTGGAATAAATGAATATTTACATTCATGTCTTGATAATATTCAGTTAAATCAATTGATTGTAGACAATCATAGAAGAGACAGGGCAATTAATATATATGAAAACTTGAACAAGGGCGGAATTACGCTTGGCACATTTGAGTTGATAATGGCTAAATACGCAGGAGTCAGTCAGGAAAATTATTATGATGTGTTGCTAAATAATATGAGGAAAAAGAGAAAGTACAGTAAGGATGTGTTTAGCGATACTTTGCGTAGAAATGTAGATGTGTGTGCCTATATTGATTCGGATGGTTATATTGCAACGATAGAACTAGGAGGCATAAGAGGGCTAAAAGAAAATGATGAGAGTATTGCACCGGCATATATAGAAGCATATTTAAATGTGATGTCTTTATATTCACATGTCCATGATTTTAATAGTTCAAACATTAGACTTGACCTGATAAAGAAAAATAAAATTATGGATGTTACAGCAGCTAATTTACGTGATTATAGTGAAGAAATTGTTGAGGCAATGGATTTAGCATTATTCTTTTTGCAGATACGTTGTGGAATTAGGGACATAAAGGATATCAATTATAAGCTTATGCTGGTTGTGATTTCATACATACTTCTTAATAAGGAGTATAGAAGCAGAAGCGAAACATATGATTATTTAGAGGCATGGTATTGGTGTAGCATTTTTTCCGGGTATTTTAATTCAGATCAAAATATCAATGCTATCATAAGCATAACCAAGTTGATTGAGACTATTGAAAGTAACAATACATCATGGATAAAAAATACATTAAAGCCAGGTATTTTTCAAAGAAGTTATTTTTCAAATAAAGAATTTTTATTATACAAAATAAATGAAGGTTTGTCATATCCGAAAGAATTTTTGCGAGATGTTTTTTGTCAGTTTTTGCTTGCACAGACATACAACGGTGTGATTGATAAAAATGTAAATATGAATCCTTTTGTCAGAAGAAGACTTGAAAAACATCATGTTATTCCATTAGGTTCTATTGTAGCACCATCAGTCCGACTTAGAAAAGGCGAGGAAAGTAAACGGAATGATTATACATATTTCCTGAACAGTCCTATTAATTTTATATATATAACTGATGAGGAGAATACAGCAATATCAGATAGTACTCTTGCAGATTACACACGTGATATCAATGATTCCGCAGTTAAGACAATATTAGGATTAAATTGCGATCTAGATACATCAACAGAAGAATCGTGCAGGACTGTTCTTGAGAACAGATATGACCATCTGATAGGGATGATAAAAAATAGAATTGATATATTAGCACCATGAAATATATATTTTGCACGGAGGTATAACAATGGAGAAGTACGATGAAAAACAAATAAAATCCGTCATATTCGAAATCCTGCATCTTGAGCGAAAGAATCTTAGAAGCAAGGCGTTGACTGATTTGAAGATGTCGGAGGAGATTGGGAAGATTATCTCAGAGAATATTAAGCTATGTAAATAATGGAGGCGGAGAGGGTACGAATGAAATTTAAAACACTTAGAATGAAAAATTTTATGCGTTATAAGGGTGTAAATGAGATTAATTTCAGTTGTGATGAAACGCATAATGTCACGGTAGTATTAGGGGATAACACTGTCGGAAAAACCACGATTGCACAGGCATTCAGATGGTGCCTGTATGGTGCGATTATGGTTGAACGAGGTAAGAAGGAGACGGATTACCAGCTATTAAATAACGATGTGCTCGCGGCACTTGATGCCAATAAAAAGGCTTCTGTTTTCGTGGAGATAACAGCGGTGGATAATGAGCGGTTATATACAGTTCATCGCGAAGTTGAGTATATGAGGGTCTATCCTAAGTTCATTGCAAAAGAATCCTACAAGATGCTTAAAATGTTTATTGCTGACATAGATAGTCCTAATATAAGACGCGAGGTGGAACCGGGTCCGAATTACAATAAGATAAATGAACTTATCAATGAGCTGTTTCCAAAGAATCTTTCACATTATTTTTTATTTGATGGTGAGAGATGGAGTGATTTTTCGATAAATGGTGTCCGGGAGAACATAAAAGAATCCGTACATATTCTGACAGGTCTTTCGGCATATAAATCTGCCATGTATCACCTTAAGGATATGGGAGACAACTCTGTTATAAGAAAATTCAAGAAAAATATTCAGGGAAAAGGCAATGTGTATGATGAATACGAGCGTGAGCAGACAAGGCTTGAGCGCGAAGTGGAGAAATGCCAGAGACAGATAGAAAGTCTTGATGCCAGCATCAGTCTTTGCAATAAAAAATGCGATGAGATAGAGTTATATCTTGAGGAAAACAAGAATACTGAGCAGCTTCAGACGGCATACAAGCAGTTACAGAGAACGTTGAGAGCCCAGAGCGAAAGATATGTGGCAAATTATAAAAACTTTATTTCGGAATATAATTCTTCTGCGTACAGATTTTTTGCCAGACCGCTTATCGAGGCTTCACTGAAGATGGTGAAATCAGTGGCAGGTGAGCGCAGGGACATTCCACACATGAGACAGGCAAGTATAGATTACATAATCAGAAGTGGCAGATGTATTTGTGGTACTCCTATAACGGAGGACTCGTATGCTCTTGAATGTCTGCTTGAGCAGAGAAACTATCTTCCGCCTGCCGATATGGGCTCTTTGCTGGGGGAGTTTGAAAAGACAGCTAACCGCTGGAACAGAGTTGAGGATGAGTTATCAAACGATGCAGCGAGAGTAGATGACAGTGCAAGGGATTATGATGAGACAGTCATCCAGCTTCAAAAGATGGAGAACAGAATGAATGAAAACATAGACTTTGCGGAAAAGAGGGTACAGCTCAAGAGATATAAGGATGAAGCGAACAGGGCAGCGGTGAAAAAAGGTGAGATACGAGGATTGATATCATCCTATCAGAACCGAATCCAGAACATAGAGCTTCAGATGAAAAATCAGGAAATAAAAAATGCTGAGAACGAAAAATGGAGAAACAGACTTGTGCTTGCTGAGGCTGTATATGACAAATTGTTAGCGGATTTTTCGGAGCGTGAGAAAAAGATATTCTACGAACTGAATGAAGAAATACAGACGAATTTTTACCATATGTTCAATGCAAAAGATAAAAAAATTTGTCTCTCAGAAAACTATGAAATACAGATGTGCTATAAAACTGACATAGGCTATCAGGAAGAAAAGAACCTGTCGGAAGGCGAAAAAGTGGCAAGAAATTTTGCATTTATCGTGACAATCATGGATTACAGCAGGCGAAAGAAGGCTGAGTATAACAGAGCTAACTCAACCGGTGTGATTGCGGATGAGGATTGCAATGACACACTTCCGATTGTACTTGATGGTCCGTTCTCTAAGCTTGGTGAGGAAAATATATCGCTGGTTGCAAACGTCCTTCCTCAGGTATCAGAGCAGGTTATTGTATTTATGCTCAGAAAGGACTGGGCATACACAGGGCTTGATGAGTATGTGGGAGCTGAGTACTCGATTGACAAAAATCCTGACGAAAGCTTTGCATCAATAAGAAAGGTGGACAGAGGCTGATGGCTGATTTTGAATTTTTTAAAAAGCAGTTTGAATTTAAAGGAAAGCACTCAAGAATGGTGTCTGAACTGTGTGTTGCCAATGATTTTGAGCATACTTTTTTTAAAAGAGTTATTGATGTGTATATATTTGCCGCAATAATAGGTATTCGTCTTGACAGAAAAGCTTCTGAAGATTACTCGCCGGTGGAGACCAAAAGTATTTTCCCAGAGCAGATGATAAATGCGAAGGAAGATTTGGATTTTATAATGCAGATGATGATAATGTTAGATTCCAATTCCGGAGCTTCTGATGAGGACAGGGTGAGAGAGGCATTCAGAGGGGCACAGACAAAGGAAGAGTACGATAGACTTATGGGAGCCTTCAATGATTATGTGCGAGGCGGAGTAGAGGAGCTTTACGAAAGGCTTGTTGTCTGTAAACCGGATTCGGACAACAGATACTATGATGAAAGAACTGCTAATCTGATGGCACTTTACGATAGGCTTGCTCCAAGGCAGGAATAGAATTAGACTTTAACTGTTGTTGAATATTTATAAAAAAGAAGTTTAGTTGTTTAAAAAAATATCAAAAATTTCAAAATAATGCTTTACTTTTTTAGATATGTGGGATATAATAAACTTACGTTATATCATACCAAGCGATAAACGGTTACAACAATAAGGTCCCGCCGCTGGCGGTGTACCTCAAAGCGATAATCCCACTTAAAGTGAATACTTTAGGTGGGATTATTTATTTCAAACAGAATTATTATTAAAGCGAACGAAATAATGATATCCAATCCCTTATTGGTGTGGGCTTAAAAGAATTTTATAATTGTGCAAAAGATTTATGAAGCTAAATATTGCTTGGTGTTAAATGATTTAATGAGTGGTTTAATATGCTAACCGATTGATTTAATAAGGTTTTGGAGGAAAGGATTACATATGGAGGAAATGAAGCAGACATGTAGAAGAAATGAAGCACCTAAGCCGACTGATTTGAATTACAGAATCGGGCTTGATATTGGTATTGCTTCTGTAGGCTGGGCGGTGCTCGAAAACAAACAAAATGATGGGGAACCATTCAGAATTATTGACATTGGTGTCAGGGTTTTTGATTCACCAGATAAAACAGGTGATTTTCTTTCTTATAAGCGTCGTGAAGCACGTTCTGCAAGAAGGAGGATAAGGAGACGCAAGGGCAGGCTAGAACGCATCAAGAAGCTTTTTCAGGCGGAAGGGCTTATAAATATTGATGAGTTTGAAGCTCGTTACAAAAAAGCAGGACTTCCTGATGTCTATAAACTAAGATATGAAGGTCTTGACAGGAAGCTTACAGATGATGAACTTGCACAGGTGTTATTGCATATCGCAAAGCACAGAGGTTTTAAATCAAACAGTAAAGCAGAAGAGACTGAAAATGAAAATGACGATACAAAGAAAAAAGAAGCAGGAGCAATAAAAGATAGTATTAGCAGTAATAAAAAGATTATGGAAGAAAAGGGATACAGAACAGTAGGAGAAATGCTGTATCTTGATGAAAAATTTAAAATAGATAGTAATTGCAATACAATGGGTTATGTATTCTGTCCGAGAAATAAACAAGGCGATTATAAGGTAATAGTTTTTAGAGACATGTTGGTAGATGAGGTTCGTGCAATATTTAATGCACAACGTAATTTTGGTAATATAAGTGCTTCTGATGAGTTGGGAAAAAAATATCTTGATATAATGCTTAGCCAACGTTCATTTGATCAAGGACCGGGAGCGCCGAGCCAGTATGCAATGGATGGATTTGATTTTGGAATGTGTACATTTGAAAAAGGTAATGGTGAAAAACGTGCACCCAAGGCAGCATATACCTCGGAAATCTTTGTTGCTTTGCAAAAGATAAACAATACAAGAATTGTGGACAAGGATGGAAATATAAGAAATTTTTCAGACGAGGAAAGATGGAAAATTATACGATTGATTCATAAGCAACAAGAAGTAAAATATTCTTCGATACGTAATGAACTTTGTCTGTCTGATGATGAAAAATTTTATAATCTTACATATGGCAAGAAGAAAGACAGCGAACAAAGTGTCTTTGTTAAAATGGTAAATTATCATAGTATAAGAAAAGCACTAAAAGAGGAATGTTCTGGCGAATTACTTGATGATAAACATGCAGAGCTGTATGATAATATAGCATATTATCTTACTAAATACAAAAATGATGATAGCAGATTAAAGGAATTAAGAAATCTTGGGATAGGAGAGGAAGAATGTAATAATTTAATTAAACTATCGTGTACAAAAACACAAAATTTATCATTTGTTGCAATGAAAAAGCTAATTCCATTTCTGCTCGATGGAAAAGTATATAGTGAAGCATGTAAAATGGCTGGGTATGATAACTTTAATGAAGATAGTTGTACAGAGAGGTTAATATTATTAAAGGGACAAAAAGTCAAAGATGCTATTAATGAAATTTATAATCCTGTAGTAAGACGTGCAGTTTCACAGACTATTAAAGTGTTGAATGCTATTATTCTTGAATATGGTAGTCCGCAGGCTGTAAACATTGAGTTATCAAGGGAAATGGCTAAAAATAAAATTGAGCGCGACAAAATAGATAACGACATGAAAAAGCGAAAAAAAGAAAATGAAAAAATACTTGATGAAATAAGGGAGTTTAAGCCTATTCCATCGGGTAAGGATATTGTTAAGTATCGTCTTTGGAAAGAGCAGAAAGAAATATGTCTGTATACAGGAAAAAAAATATCAGCAGAAGAATTATTTGCGTCTGACGGAGGATATGATATTGACCATATACTTCCATACAGTAAAACATTTGATGATAGTTACCGTAATAAAGTTTTAGTAAGGTCTGAGGCGAACAAGAATAAAGGTAATAGAACTCCTTATGAATATTTAATATCACAAGGTGGTGAGAAAGCTTGGGAAGAATTTACTATTAGAATTGAACATAATATTAAGGATTATAAGAAGAGGCAGAAATTATTAAAAAAGCATATTACGGATGAGGAGACAAATGAGTTTAAAAGGCGTAATTTGCAAGACACACAGTATGCCACTACATTTATATACAATTTAATACGCCAAAATTTGCAATTAAAGCCATACGAGAATTTTAATGGTAAAAACAAACAGCAGGTAATGGCTTTAAACGGTTCGATTACACACTATTTAAGTAAAAGATGGGGATTGGAAAATAAAGATAGAAAAATAGATACTCATCATGCACAGGATGCAGTTGTAATAGCTTGTACAACACAGGGAATGATTAATACAATATCGAATTATTCAAAGTTCAGAGAACTGGAGCTTGATAAGATTAATAAATCCAGAAGCATAAAAGTAGATGAGTTATCTGACAATGAATTTATAACCAGAGAGCAATATGATAAAAATTTTGGCGTGGAATTTCCACCACCATGGAAAAATTTTAAGGAAGAACTTGATATTCGTATGTCGAGATATCATGGCGCAGGTGATGAAAAATTTTTAGAGACATCACCTAGGGAATATATTCAGTCACATGGTGATGTACGTAAGCGTTTAAATTATCCAGATTGGATGTTTGTTAAAGGAAGACCTGGTCGCAGAGGCGTACTTGATGGAATTTTTGTTTCGCGAATGCCAAATCATAAGGTGGCTGGTCAGGCACATGAGGAGACTATCCGTTCGGCAAAGTATTATGAGGATGGTGGAAGTGTATTTGAGAGCGGTGGATATGTAGTATATAAAGTACCTATTCAAGATATAAAATATATAAACGGAGAGATAATGTATGGTAAATCTGCAAGATATTTTAATCCGGATAGTGACCGAATTCTGTATAAAGCATTGATAAGACGTCTTGAGTTATTTAATGGTGATGCTTCTAAGGCGTTTGCCGAGCCATTTTATAAGCCTAAGGCAGATGGCACTCAGGGACCTGTTGTCAAGAAAATAAAAGTATTTGAAAAGCAGACATTAGGAGTTCCTATTGGAAACGTAAATGGTAGGGCAGCTAATGGTGATATGATTAGAATCGATGTGTTCTGCGAAGAAGATAATGGCAAGAAGAAGTACTATTTTGTACCAATTTACACGTCGGATGCTGTTAAGAAAAAACTGCCTGATTGTGCAGCAACAGCACATAAGATGTCATCAGAATGGCGTGTGATGAAAGAAGAAAACTTTATTTTTAGTCTGTACTCAAGGGATTTGATTTATATTGAGAGTGATAAGGGAGTACCGCTTCATACGATATCTAAAACTGTATATTACAGAAAATCTCTTTTTGCATATTACATGGGGGCTAATATAAGTAAAGCCTCAATTTTGGGTGAGGTACAGGATAATAGTGCTAATTTTGATGGTTTAGGAATTCAAGGATTGAAAAAGATTTTAAAATGTAATATCGATGTATTAGGAAATATTTCATTTGTGAATAAGGAAAAACGTATGCCGTTTAATTAAACCAAGGAGAAGTGTATGGGATATCGTAATATAAAAATAGACAGTTCTATAGGATTACATATTAAAAATGAACAGTTTGTTATAGGCGATAAGGGTATTAGCTTTCCGCTTGAAGACATCAACTGTGTTTTAATAGAAAATCAGTCTGTTACGGTATCGGCATATATGCTTCAGGAGTTTGCAAAATATGGAATTGCTCTGTATGTATGCGACGAAAAACATTTGCCTAACGCTGTGCTTCTTCCTATGGTAAAGCACAGCAGGCATTTCAAGATGCTTACCAGACAAATTGAAGTTGGTAAACCGCTCATTAAGCGTCTGTGGCAGCAGATTATTGTATTCAAAATAAGAAATCAGGCATTGTGCCTTAAGGAACTTGGGCTCGATGGGTATGAAAAACTTCTTTCAATGACAAAAGAGGTACAGTCGGGTGACAAGACACATGTCGAGGCGAAAGCGGCGGCATATTATTTTCGTGTTTTGTATGGTGATGATTTTACAAGGGCGGACGAATGTATTGTCAATTCTGCTATGAATTATGCCTATGCAATAATTAGAGGTCTGATTGCAAGGTCAATTGTGTGCTATGGTCTGGAGCCCTCATTGGGGATGTTTCATCACAGTGAGCTGAACAATTTTAACCTTGCGGATGATATGATTGAGGTGTTTAGACCAGTGGTTGATTTGTATGTTGCTAGTCATTTTGATGTATCAGAGCTTGATGCTGATTTAACACCGCAGATAAAAAAAGATTTGTTTAATATTATTAACTATGATATGTCGGTGAAAGGAGAGAAACGCATTATCAGCAACTGTATTGAGATGCTTGTGTACAGCTATAGTGGAGCCATTCAGGGAAACAGAACAGATTTGGAGCTTCCCGAATTGATACCGTTGCAAGTGCATAGCTATGAATAAATTTATGAGACTGATGGTATTTTTTGATTTACCTGTTGTAAAAGACAGGGATAGGAAAGCGGCAGCTAAGTTTCGAAGATTTCTTTTAAAAGATGGTTATGTGATGGTGCAGTGGTCTGTGTATTCAAGACTATGCAATGGTGCTGACTCAATAGAGACACATAAGATGCGTTTGAAACAGAATTTGCCGAAAAAAGGCTCAGTTCGTTGTCTTATTTTATCAGAAAAGCAATACTCATCCATTGACATCCTTTTAGGAACATCCACCTTTCATGACATGGATGAATCCACAGATTTGATAAATATTTTTTGAAAAAAGAGTATTTTGAAAGACGAAAAGGATAATTCTAGAATATTTTTTTACATGAAAAATCCCCGTGAACATATATGAACACGGGGATTTTCTGTTCCCTATTATACCATACCAAGCGATAACCGGGAACAACAACTTCAATGCTGCCAGCCCCGCTGCTACCTTTATTATACCATACCAAGCGATAACCGGGAACAACAACTAATATGTCTCACCATCTTCATCTGGTTCAATTATACCATACCAAGCGATAACCGGGAACAACAACTGTCTTATCTGAATCACATAATTTCTATCTATTATAAGATCCGAAGAGAAAACCTCTGAAAACAAGTCACATTACTCGATCTCGTATGACGTATTATTTTTG
>ENA-ORKV01001186-ORKV01001186.1-human-gut-metagenome-genome-assembly--contig:-NODE-1186-length-21689-cov-3.149870_pt1 | contig 21689 bp, 21 predicted proteins | sample MGYA00243058_ERZ508805 | MGnify/ENA primary metagenome ERZ508805 (study PRJEB26277, sample SAMN04329770) | human gut metagenome | biome: human-associated habitat | host: Homo sapiens | place: USA... | reverse complement strand
GATGCTGTTCGTGGGTATTCCGCTCCCGGGAACCGGCGCATGGACAGGATCTCTGATCGCATCTCTGCTGGAGATTGATATTAAGAAATCCTCTCTGGCGATTCTCTGCGGAATTATCATGGCGACTGTGATCATGTATATTGTTTCTTATGGACTGGTAGGAAATCTGATACATTAATCGAATCAGACAGCGAAGCGGATGTTTTTGTCCGCCAGACTAAAAGAGCGCAGCTTCTCTGAAAAAGACAGAGAGTCTGCGCTTTTACTATGTCACAGAGCTGTAGGAAATCGGGCAGAACACAGAATCTGACAAGGCTGCTTATAATAATTTTCGTTTCAGCATATCCTCATTGGAAGCATATTTCAGTGCGGTTTCTTTCGTGATCTTTCGCTGTCTGTAGAGCTCAAAAAGACTTTGATCCATAGAGCGCATATGCTCATGAGCAGAGGAGGCAATCACACCGTCGATCTGGTGGATTTTGTTGTCGCGGATCATATTCCGGATGGCGGGATTGAGGCGCATGACCTCAAATACGGGGATAGTATGACCGTTTACGTCTGGGATCAGCTGCTGTGAAATTACAGCCTGCAATACCATGGACAGCTGAACTGCAATCTGCCTCTGCTGGTTTGCCGGAAATACATCAATGATACGGTCAACCGTATTTTCTGCTCCGATCGTATGCAGGGTTGAAAATACCAGGTGACCGGTCTCGGCTGCGGTAATCGCCGCCCCGATCGTCTCCTGATCACGCATCTCACCGACGAGGATAACATCCGGATCCTCACGAAGTGCGGCACGGATACCATTTGCAAAAGAAAGGGTATCAAATCCGATCTCTCTCTGGTTAACAATGGAGTTCTTATGCTGATGAAGGTACTCGATCGGGTCCTCCAGAGTAATGATATGCTCCTTACGATTCTCATTGATCATATTGATCAGAGATGCAAGCGTCGTTGACTTACCGGATCCGGTAGGTCCTGTAACCAGTACGAGACCACGCTTTCTCTTGGCGAGATCCATAACAGACCATGGAAGTCCCAGCTTCTCCGGTGCCGGGATCACGGTATTGATCAGACGAAGAACTGCCGCAAAGGAATTCTTCTGACGGAATACATTACAACGGAAACGTCCCAGTGCTTCTGTACTATAGGAGAAATCCGCCTCACCATCTCTCTTCAATGTAGCAACCTGTCTCTCATTCATAATAGAAAGAACAAGCGTCTGTGTATCGTGCGATGTCAGCACATGCGGAATAATATCCTCAATCGTACCGTTGACACGCATCTTCGGCGGAAGCCCTACCGTAATATGTACATCGGATGCTCCTACATCTCTGGCAATTTCCAGCAAACTGTCCATTGTGATTTCCATTTTGTAAACCCTCCATATTCTTAAGTTTAATTATCATAAGCGACACGGTGTACTTCCTGCAGTGTCGTAATACCTTTCAATACCTGCTTATTGGCAGACATAACAAGTGTGTTCATCCCCTCTTTGATTGCTTCCTTCTCTAACTCCTCTGCGGTACCTCCTGGTGCAATGATACGCTTCAGTGCCGGAGACATCTGCATGATCTCGTAGATACCGATACGTCCCTTGTAGCCTGCGCCACCGCACTCCAGACATTCTTCATTCGGTTCAATATGAGGGATCAGAACTTCCTCACCCCACTTCTCTTCCGGAATACCAAGCTCTTTCTTCTCCAGATCATCTGCCGGCACCATACGCTTACAGCGCGGACATACCCGGCGAAGCAGTCGCTGTGCAATAACACCGATCACCGCATCGGAGATCAGATAATTCTCAATGCCCATATCCGCCAGACGGCTGATCGTACTTGCCGCACTGTTGGTATGAAGGGTACTTACAACCAAGTGACCCGTGATAGCCGATTCGACAGCGATTCCCGCTGTCTCACCGTCTCGGATCTCACCGATCATGATAATGTCCGGATCCTGACGCAGAATAGATCTGAGTGCTGCCGCAAAGGTAAGACCCGCTTTGGCATTGACCTGAACCTGATTGATACCGTTAATATTCGCCTCGACAGGATCCTCTACCGTGATGATATTAACCTCCTCGGTATTAAGCTCACTGAGTGCTGTATAAAGCGTCGTAGACTTACCGGATCCGGTAGGTCCCGTAACGAGCATGATTCCATTCGGATGCTTTAATATATCCTCGAACCGGTGAAGCTCCTCCGGTTCAAATCCAAGATCCTTCTTATCACGGCTCAAAGCAGTCTTCTGCGCAAGACGCATAACGATCTTCTCGCCATATACTGTCGGTAAGATAGATACACGAATATCATACTCCTGTCTGTCAACGATTTGTGTCATACGACCGTCCTGAGGCTTACGTTTCTCGGAAATATCCATACCGCCGACAATCTTAATACGAGCCACCATCGCCGAAAGAAGCGAAATATCATGTCTCATCGCTTCCTGAAGCACACCATCGACACGGAACCGGATCCGGAGCTGATTCTCCAGCGGTTCAAAATGAATATCGGATGTTCTCTTATGTACTGCCTGCTCAATAATCTGGTTAACAAGACGTACGATCGGTGCCTGCTTAACCTCCTCAGACTCCTCTTTGCCTTCCTTATTACCATACTTTTCACGACGCTCTGCGGCAAACTGGTCTGCCACCTTCATTGCCTCAGAATTACCATAGAAACGGTCCAGTGCCTGCGACACATCTTTGACTGTAGTTACACGAACCTCGATCTGCATGCCGGTGATAATAGAAAGGTCATCCATCGCGATCATGTCTAACGGATCGGAAAACGCCACACGAAGCACGTTCGGATTATCCGGAGCAAACTCATACGGCAGAAGCATGTACTTACGCAGTACCTTCTCATCAACCAGGGCAAGCACCTCATCCTCGATCGTAATGCCCGCCAGATGCACACGTTCCAGTCCCATCTGGTGACAGAGTGCCTCGGCGATGATCTCGTCGTTCATGATACCCATATCGACAAGAGTCATACCAAGCTTCTGACCATTGCCTGCTTCCTTCTGCCGCTTTAATGCTTCCTCCAACTGCTCCTGTGTAATAACTCCCGCGCCAAGCAGCAAGTCTCCCAGTCGTTTCTTTCTACGCAGTCTGCTTGCAATCGAATTGTCCATGACAGATCCCCCTATTCATTCATTTTCATTGACGGCAAGTTCGTCCACCGCCTCTTCTCCTTTGTCCTATAAGGGCATAAATATATTTATATTATTATATACGTTTATGAGTTATTTAGCAAGTGAAATACTATTTTTTTGCGTCGCAGGAACTGCTGTAAAGCTTCCTCCCACATCTGACCTGCTGAACGATCCGGTGAAAAGGACGGATAGGACGCTGCGGGGACGATTGTCAGATGCTCGTTTTCATAACGGATCTGCATACGAAGGGACGGCAGTCCACCGTCCTGCGCTGCAAATGTGCCTCCAAGGATCTGCTCTCTCTGTCTGCTTGAAGCTTCCAGATCCACATATAGAAGCTGCGGCGATTTCTTTCCTTTGATGAAATGAAACATAATTTCTTTCATTTCATTCCAGGTCATATGCATGCAGTCATGTTCTCCCCGTTCCGAACACATCTGACTCCACTGATCACTGTCGTACCACTCCCGCCGTCTCCCCCCTTTCATTAAAAACTCTGAGGCGGTAACCGCTCTTGCTTCAAAAAGCAGAAAATGGTCAAAGGTATCCTTAAGAAGCAGATGTGCCATAAAATTTTTAATATCGATTATTTCTATCACTATCATAAAAACCTGCTTTCTGTACATAATAAGTACCACGACAAAGTCTGCTGCCGAAAAACTCCGGAGACGGCAGGTCATTCTTTGTCTTAACTATAAATTGTGCTGGAGGAAAATATCATGAAAAAAGATGCAAAAACCATGAAAGAAGTGGCAGAAAGATGCACAAAGTATTGTCGTTGCGATAACTGTAACTGTTCGAACTCAAGCAAGGACGATGCCATCTCCTGCCAGAACTGCACACATTACACACCTGGCAAGGTATGTGATATCGACCTGTATGAGGAGATCGTGGAAAATCACGATCTGTAACTTCAACTACAGTTCGACCCAAAATAGCCGGAGTCATATCCGGCTATTACATAGTTTAATCTTATCTGCCCACAAATACAACAATGGAACGCGGTGGAACAATTGTCTTCTTCTGGCTTTCCAGTGATGGTTTTCTCCGTCTCTTCTTCCTGTGGACAGGTACCGGCACCTCACTGAATGTATTGCCGTATGTCTCTATGGCCGGATACCACTCCTTCTCCCCCGGCAGGTTCGGCAGATCAAAGGAACGTGATTCCCAGTACATATTAAAAATGATATAAAGAGAATCATCTGCCGTTCCATCATCCTTCTTCCGGTAATCCCCGTACAAAAGCACTGCCAGCATTCTGCTGTAATAAGAAAAGTCCGCTTTCCACGCCTGTGTTCCATGAATGGATACATCCGGCATTCCACAGGATAATGAATCAAACATATACAGTTCTCTTCCCTGATGAAGCACCGGGTGCTTTCTGCGGAATGCGATCAGCTTTTTGACATATTCTAAAATCTCTGTCTTGGCACTTGTCATACGCCAGTCCAGCCAGGTAATCTCATTATCCTGACAATACGGGTTATTGTTGCCTTCCTGGGTATTGCCAAACTCATCACCGGCAAGAAGCATCGGTGTTCCCTGCGCCAGAAGCATCATTGCAAATGCATTGCGGATCTGGCACATACGGCGTGCCTGAATAAACTTCTTGCGGCTCTTGCCCTCCACACCACAATTCCAGCTGTAATTGTACTCGGTTCCGTCCTGATTGCCCTCTCCATTCTGCTCATTGTGCTTGACATCATAAGACACCAGATCTGTCATCGTAAACCCATTGACATGGGTCATGAAGTTGATCGATGCCAGGTTATCACTGCCCCTTCGAAACAGTCCGGCAAATCCTTCCACCTGTCCCTCATCACTTTTCAGATAACGTCTGGCACAGTTCATAAATCCCTCATTATACTCTGCAAAAGTACCGCTCTCACCATAAGCTCCGGCGATCAGTTCACGATTCCAGTAATCTGTAAGAAGCTTTACCCCCGATAAAACCGGATCTGATACCAGCATCTGCGCCGGCATTACCTCCTGATTCACGCGAAATCCATCAATATGATACTCCAATACCCAGTTACGCAGACAATCCTCCATCAGACACACATTGGTTCCCGGCATAAAGTAGATATCAAGCAGGACTTCAATCCCTGCCTGATGCAGACTGCGAACCAAAGCCTTAAACTCCAAACCAGCCCGGTGCGGATCAGCCGCATAAGCCGCCTTCGGCGCACAATAGTAGGTCTCGCTCTGACCATATCCCCAGTAATTTAACTTAACCTGATCATTCTTAGATACGGTACTCTTCTGTTTCGCCTCATCCTCTGCCGTGCGAACCGCCGATACTTCTCCCGCCGGAATCCCATGCGGCTTCTGTGCCGCCTGTATCTCATCAAACTCATAACACGGAAGAAGCAGCACTGCATTGATGCCAAGATCTTTCAGATAAGGAATCTTCTCCATCAAGCCAGCAAAGCTGCCACGATGCTCCACCTTCGAAGAAGCATGCTTCGTAAAGCCTCGCACATGCAGCTGGTACAAAATCATGTCTGAAAACGGAGTACCTAAAGGACTGTCATCCTTCCAGTCAAATTCCTCGAGACTGATTCCTCCGCGGACACATGCCTTGCCAACACGTTTACCCCAACGCTCTCTTCCGTGGATCACCGCCGCATACGGATCAACAAACTCCTTACCGTCTACCTCATACATATACTCATATCCCTGAGATAGTATATCAGCTACACTTTTATCATTCTGTATTCCCGGACAACCTGTAATCTTTACAAAGTATACACACCCACGCCGAAATTCTCTCGTCAGATGAATCCGGCACGCCGGACGCTTCTGTCCTATCCGGTATAAGTTCAAGTAACATTCCCTGCCATGCGGAATTGAAACGGCAAACTGAACTCCATCAGCCACCTTTGTTACGCCAAAAGGCAGGTTATCCCCCGGTTTATATTGAAACAATTTCTCTGTCTTGTCCATGTATCTCCAGCCTTCCCAGTTGTTTTGCTGTATGTCACAGCGTTCGTATATTTTATTGTACTACATTTTCTGGGAGAGTGTCAAAACAAATCTGCTTGAATCTGTCCCCGGAGACTCTGAAATATAAAAATGAAAAAGAAGATGCTACTGTTATGATTCCGTTTCATTCCAACAGACTTATGGACTATCATAAACAGAATCTTTTTTCTGGTGGATACCTTTTCCTTCAATCGATTTACTATGGACTTAATCTCGATTCTGTCTGCCGAAAAATCAAAAGCCGACATAAATTCGAGTATGATCTTAATGCGATTTTATCTGATTTAATTTACACAAGGGTTCTGGAAACTTCCAGCAAAAATTCTTCCTTCCGAGCAGCAAAACAGTTTCTTAAACCTCCAACTTATGAACTTCATGATGTGTACCTGGCTCTTTCTGTTCTTGCTTCTGAAATGGATTTTATTCAATCAGAAGTTTATAAAAACAGTTTTTTCCTCGGTGGCAGAATGGATCGAATCCATTACTATGATTGCGCAAATTACTACTTTGAAATCGAACAGGAAGATGGCGATAAAAAATACGGAAAAAGCAAAGAGCACCGTCCGAATCCCATTATTCAAATGGGACTTTTTACAGATGGTGACGGAATACCTTTGGCTTTCTCACTCTTTCCCGGAAACCAAAATGAGCAGAAATCCCTCCGTGCGGAGCAGATCTGTCGGGCAGAAAAAATGGTTGCAAATGGCTCTCTAAAAAAACAGCGTAAAAATCCAAATGCCCCTGCAAGATTTGTAAATAAAGTAACTGTAACCAATGAAGGAGAAAAAGCTAAGATCCACTATTATCTCGATACGGATAAGATTGCTGAAGAAGAAATATATGACGGTCTTTATGCGGTATGTACAGATCTGCTTGATGATGACGTTGCAGATATCTTAAAAATCAGTGAAGGAAGATGGCAGATTGAAGACTGTTTCAGAACTATGAAAACAGATTTTGAAGCCAGACCCGTTTACTTAAACCGTGAAGATCGGATTCAAGCCCATTTCCTTACCTGTTTTCTTGCTCTGTTACATTTCCGGTTATTAAATCGCTCTCTGAAAGGAACTTATACTACAGAACAATTACTTCGTACTTTAAAGGATATAAAATTTGCAGATGTAGAAGAACAGGGGTTCATGCCGGTATATGAACGTCAGGAAATCACTGATGATCTCCATGGAACCCGTGGATTCAGAACGGACTATCAATTCATAACAAAACGAAAAATGAAAGGAATTCAGAAAAAAGTAAGCGGAGATAAAACATTACTATATTTCGTGTATGCAGGCAAAAGTGCCACACCACTTGTATTCACAGGGATTGTGGCACTTTTTTAACTAATCAACTGTCAAAGATGAGATTATACCATGCACATTACAGAATCATAAATCTTATGGAGTTCCTCATCGGATAATACTTTTTCCGAAATACATTCTCTGACTATCTCATACGAAACACCTTTCTGAAATAGTTTTTCTGCTCTCTTTCGTGCATCCTGTGCATTCTCCTGTACGATCTCCTGCACTGCATTCTGCACTGCTTCCTGCACTGCATTCTTCACTGCTTCCTGTAACTTCTGCTCGTTCTCGCGTGCAACATCGTTTTCTGCTTTAATCTTCATTCTTTCGTATATCCAATCGCCTAGATTATTCATCTGATTCAACTCCTTTCCAAGATTTTCTGTTGTTTCTATGTGGTATTTACTTTTCAGTTGTTTTATTTTCTCAGATGGGTCTACCCTGTCCGAGAACAGCAAATTGAGCATTCCAAGCAGTGGATGTTCACAGGTTTCCGGTTCACCCAGATGAATGAACACAATACCGATCAAATCAAAATGCTGATCGGTCAGTTTTTCTCCAACCAGACACTCCTGCTGCATCTCATACCGCATAATACTATTTTGAAGTTTCTGCGGAACATTCATGCACAGCCAGATGCTGTACACCTTTTTAATATCATCATACTCAGAGCCAACAAACTCTGTTCCTTTCTGTGATGATATCATTCTTGCTGCATAATACACAGACCTGCTTAGAAGTGTATAGCCGGGATCGTAATCCTTCTGTGCTTCCACATTGATATGCATCCTGACACGGTTCTCTCCGGGCAGTACTACAAAAAAACGAATGTCATAATAAATTTTCCCCTCCAACGGGTCAGAATCTTCATTGCTCATACCAATAATCGCCGGAGATATGTCTTTTTGTGCGGAATCTACCGGAACCTGCTGTACTTCCGGCTCCCCTTCGATACATGCCCGAATCTCTTCTATCGAGGATTTAGCAAACTCCCGCACGGTATAATGCATGATCCAAGCCAGGATTGTTTTATCTGCAAGTACTTTTTTAGCATGACTATCATACCGAATCTTATTGATATCCTCTTCTGTTGTGTTTTGAATTACTTTTGAAAGATAATTGTTATCCAATCCTCTACCTCTCTTTTCATTGGATGTATGGTTTAACAGTATCTTGTCAACAGTATAATTCAGGTTTATCGTCGTATAACGTATCACAATACTTCCCCCTTATAATAGCATCATCACATCGGAAATGCAACGAAATCTAAGGAACTATCTATATTCCACACAATCGCTGTGACCAATTGGCAGCAGCAACAATCCACGGCTCTATGCAAATATTGCACCAGACAAAACACAAGAACCGCAACAAGAACCGCCAGGCAAATTTTCTCTTGCAAATTTGCCAGTTTCCTGTAAAATATTAAGTTTACCGAAGGGAACTGTTATGGACTGATCGGTGCGAACGGTGCCGGAAAGTCTACTTTCTTAAAGATCTTAAACGGCGAGATCGAACCAACGAAGGGCGATGTCATTATCACACCTGGGCAGCGTCTTTCTTTCCTGAAGCAGGATCACTTCCAGTATGATGCGTATTCTGTTCTGGATACGGTTATTATGGGAAATGAGCGTCTGTATCAGATCATGAAGGAGAAGGATGCCATCTACGCAAAGCCGGATTTCTCTGACGAGGACGGTATCCGTGCTGCAGAGCTTGAGGAAGAGTTTGCAAATATGAACGGCTGGGAGGCAGAGTCTGATGCTGCTACGCTTCTGAATGGTCTTGGCGTTCCGACCGAGACGCATTCCATGATGATGAGCGAGCTTCCTGCCAATGAGAAGGTAAAGATCCTGCTTGCGCAGGCATTGTTTGGTAATCCGGACATTCTGCTTCTCGATGAGCCGACGAACCATCTGGATCTGGAGGCGATCCGCTGGCTGGAGGATTTCCTGATTGAATTTGACAACACAGTCATCGTTGTTTCCCATGACCGTTATTTCCTGAATAAGGTCTGCACACACATTGCCGATATTGATTATGCGAAGATTCAGCTTTATGCCGGCAACTATGATTTCTGGTACGAGTCAAGCCAGTTGATGATCAAGCAGATGAAGGAAGCCAACAAGAAGAAGGAAGAAAAGATCAAGGAGCTGCAGGAATTTATCCAGCGATTCAGTGCCAATGCTTCCAAGTCCAAGCAGGCAACCTCCAGAAAGCGTGCTTTGGAGAAGATCGAGCTTGATGACATGAAGCCATCCAGCCGTAAGTATCCATATATTGATTTCCGTCCGGAGCGTGAGATTGGAAACGAAGTGCTTACCGTAGAACATTTGTCCAAGACAATTGACGGTGTTAAGGTTCTTGATGATATTTCTTTCATTATCGGACGCGAGGATAAGGTTGCGTTTGTCGGAAGCAATACGATTGCCGCAACAACACTGTTCCAGATTCTTTCCGGCGAGATGGAGCCGGACGAGGGTTCTTATAAATGGGGCGTAACGACAAGCTTTTCTTACTTCCCGAAGGATAACACAGAGCTTTTCGCCAGTGATGATACGATCGTTGACTGGCTTATGCCATTCTCTCCGGAGAAGGATCCGACTTATGTCCGCGGTTTCCTGGGACGTATGCTTTTCCCAGGTGAAGACGGTGTCAAGAAGGTGAATGTTCTTTCCGGTGGTGAGCGTGTCCGCGTTATGCTCTCCAAGATGATGATCCTTGCATCAAATATTTTGATCATGGATGAGCCTACAAACCATCTGGACATGGAATCCATTACCGCTCTGAACAACGGACTGATCAAGTTCCCCGGTGTTGTCCTTTTCACTTCACAGGATCACCAGTTCATCCAGACGATCGCCAACCGTATCATGGAGATCACTCCGGGCGGTCTGATCGACAAGATCTCTACCTATGACGAGTATCTTGACAGCGATGAAATGGCTCGTAAGAGACAGCTTTTATCCGTACAGAATGAGGATGAGGATTAATTTGGATAGACATTTTTCTATACATTAAAACAGAATATTTATTATAGTCTAAAAGAGAGAAACATGAAATTTCACATGTTTCTCTCTTTTTCATTTTCCCTTTTCTTGATTGAAAATGTTTCGATCTTTCACGCATCGAATTTTATACTTATCTGATTATATTCAAAGAAGTTCTACTGTGCGCTTTTTGCTTTCTGTCTGTCTTTCACAAACCGGTAGATCAAGATCGCTGCTGATGCCACAACCAGCCCCCCGGAAAGAACCTGAGACACGGCGACTCCCGTTCCAAAAAAGATCAGCTGATCCGTCCGCAATCCCTCAATCCACGCTCTGCCAAGACCATAGCCTAACAGATAGATCAAAAAAATCTGACCATTATATTTGCGATGCTTGGTAAAAAGCAGCAATATGATCAACACACTGATGTTCCAAAACGACTCGTAAAGAAATGTCGGATGCACCTGAATATATCTGGTTCCATCAATCTCAACAGCATGCTTTAAAACACTGTGCGTCAGATTGGAGGCTGCCACATCGCTCTGCTTGAGCTGCATTGCAAATAAGCCATTGGTATAACCGCCAAACGCTTCTCTGTTACAGAAATTGCCCCAGCGGCCAATGATCTGCCCTGTGATCAGACCAATGCAGGCGGTATCCAGAAGCTGAAAGAAGTTCTGCTTCCGCACTTTACCAAAAATGATCGTTGTGATCACACCGGCGATCACTCCTCCGTAAATAGCAAGACCACCGCCACGGGTGTTAAATATCTGCAACAAATTATCCTTGTAGTAGTCCCAACTGAATACAACATAATAAATTCTTGCGCCAATCACGGCAAATACGATATCCCACAGTGCAAGGTCCAGATACAGATCCGGTTCCTGCCCGGTACGCTTCGCCTGAAATGCCGTCATCAAATATCCCATGACCATGCCAAACGCAATGATCATGCCATAAAACGCAATCGTAAATCCGCCAATGGTGATTCCCTTCCCCAATGACGCAATCTCTATTCCTAAATGTGGAAATCGAATGTCCGGAGCCATACTGAATTTTCCTTTCTTTTATTTGCAAGTACACTTGCGGCTTTCCTTATTCTATACTTATTCCGAGCCACAGACCCGCTTGCATTCGTTTTAGACGTTGAATCTGAACAGTACGACATCGCCATCCTGTACAACGTAATCCTTACCTTCGGAGCGGACGAGTCCTTTTTCTTTGGCGGCATTGTAGCTTCCCTGCTCTACAAGATTATCATAGCTTACGACCTCTGCACGGATAAATCCTCTCTCAAAGTCCGTATGAATCTTACCTGCTGCCTGAGGTGCCTTGGTTCCTCTCTCAATGGTCCATGCACGGCTCTCATCCGGTCCTGTCGTCAGGTAGCTGATCAGACCTAACAGGCTGTAGCTTGCGGAAATAAGCTTATCCAGTCCTGACTCAGAAAGACCGAGATCCTCCAGGAATTCCTTTTTCTCGTCATCTTCAAGTTCGGCAATCTCCTGCTCAATCTGTGCGCAGATCACAAATACCTCGGAGCCCTCTTTCTGTGCAAACTCACGAACCTGTGCAACATACGCATTGGAAGCTGCATCGTCAGCCAGATCATCCTCGGAAACATTTGCAGCATAAATCGTCGGCTTATAAGTCAAAAGATTAAAGCTTTCCAGCAATTCCTTTTCATCATCGTCTTCCGGCTCGTAAGTCTTTGCAAGATTGCCATCTTCCATATGCTTCTTCAGCTTCTCAACCAGCTCTGTCTCCTTTACAAGAGTCTTATCATTCTTGACGCTTTTTACTAACTTTGCATAACGTCTTTCCAGAATCTCCATATCAGAGAACAGCAGCTCCAGATTAATCGTCTCGATATCACGAACCGGATCAACACTGCCGTCCACATGCACAATGTTGGCATCATCAAAGCAGCGCACTACATGAACGATCGCATCTACCTCACGGATATTCGCAAGAAACTGATTACCAAGTCCCTCTCCCTTGGAGGCACCCTTTACCAGTCCTGCAATGTCAACAAACTCAATCGTCGCATGCACTTCCTTAGCAGAATGATGCATCTCGGTCAGAACATCCAGCCGCTTGTCCGGAACCGGTACGATACCGACATTTGGTTCGATCGTACAGAATGGATAGTTGGCAGCCTCTGCTGCACCTGCCTTTGTTAAAGAGTTGAATAATGTGCTTTTTCCTACGTTGGGAAGTCCAACAATTCCTAGTTTCATTTTCTATCTTTCCTTTCTTGTAAACCTTGATTTTACGGGGTTTGCGGGTTTTGGCATCTCGTTTATGTACCAATTTATGTACCAATTTTTCGAGACAGCAATTTTTCTGCCCTCAAAAATTTTGGTTAACGTACCAATCATGTACCAATTTTTGAGAGCAAAAAAAATTAAACCACTTTCAAAGCATCCGCAATCTGGTCGATTTCTTTTTGTTTTTGTTCTTCTGTTGTATGCACATAAAGGTTCATGGTGATCCCAATATTGGAATGACCTAAGATTGTCTGTAATGTTTTAGGTTTCATTCCAGCTTCAATGCATCTGGTTGCAAACGTATGTCGCAGCACATGCATGGAAAACTTGGGAATCTTCGCTTTATCACATAGCTTGAACAGCATCGTATCATATGTACTGTTCTTAACCGGTGTTCCTTTTCTGCAAAGGAATACAAACTCTGACCACTCCATCACCGTAACCTTGAGCGCATTATTTTTCATCTTTTGCTGTCTCAAGATCTCAACGGCTTCCTCTGTCAATGGTATCGTCCGATATCCCGCCTTGCTTTTCGGTTCACCAATCCTCCATTCCTTTGTAGAATGGCGATACTCCATAGAGCGCCTTATCGTCATGGTACGGCGATCCATATCAATGTCTGACCATTTCAACCCTACCAGCTCTCCGGTACGAAGACCGGTCTGTAGTAGGAAACGGTACTGATACTCGTACGCATTTCCCTTGATCACATTGCAAAACTCACGCTGATACTGTAATGTCAATGCCTCTTTCTTTTCAGAAGGCTTACCTATATCAGAACGAACCATCTTGTTACATGGATTCTTCATGATCACATCATTCTGATAGGCATAATCCAGCATATTATACAATGTAATCCGCGCCTGATAGATTGTTGAAGTGCGATAGCCTTCATCCGCCATACGATTCATAACCGTCTGGCATTGAATGGTATTCACACTACCCAGTATCTTTTTCCCTATAACCGGTTTAATATTACGGTGATATCGTTCCGTATAGTTTCGAACTGTATTTGGTCGAACAGTTCTCTTCTTCATCGAAATCCAATACTCAAACCACGAATTAACCGTCATTTCCTCCGGGAAATCTATATTGCTGTGTTCATCGCGATATGCGGAGTCAGCCAGCCACTGTCTGCACTCTTGAAGCTTTAGGAATAATTTTTGAACACGTCTCCCATATTTATTCGTATATCTTCCAACATAGTAGCCATCTTCTCTTTGGCTTATTCCCAGACCAAGCTCTTTTCCTTTTAGGTTTTTACCCATATTGCAGCTCCTTTCACACAAAAAGAGCCTCAATACTCAAATTTAATCATATCATAAAGAGGCTCAAATGTAAAATCCTATATTTCGATCTGCTCGGACAAATATTCTTCAAATTCCCTGCGTTTTATCAGTTTTTTCTTTCCAACATATAAAACAAATGGGCAATTTGGAACTTTTAACATTTCTTCAAGCTTGTTGATTCCGATATGGCTGTATAATGCAGCTTCTTGTTTCGTCAACATCGCTTTTTCCCATATTGGAATGTTCTTATTATCTGATTCCAATCTCATCACTCTCCCAAACCCAACTGACGCTTTAAAAGGTCGTTGATTTTTTGCATGATGTTCGATTGCTCTGGAATATGCCCTGCTTTCATTAAAATCTGCCGGTCATCTATTGTTACAAGCTGCTCTGCCATGAAAACCGTTGTTTTTCCAAGCCTTCCAAAGACATCCTTCTGAAATACTGTCACATGTACCGGAAATGCCTTCTTTTCCTGCTTGCTGGTTCCCGGCATTACTGTATATACCGGACCATTTCCTTTATCTGTACTGACAACCAGACATGGTCTTTTTCCAGATTGTCTATGACTGCCGGGAAATTCTCCCAAATCCACCCAAATAATATCTCCACGATATATATTCTTTATTTTATTCTGTTTCATCCAATCTTCCTCTCTTTCTCCGCCCGGAATCGAATTTTCATTTTCAACTCTCCATCATCCACGGAAAATATTCGAAAACCCGCTTTTCTTACTTGTCCAACCTTGCGATAGGCATCCTCTTCATCCAAAGCAAGATACTCCATATTTGCAACCAATATAGCCTCTGCCTTTCCCTGCTGCATCCAATCAATGCACCGGCTATACATTTGATTTACAACATACGGGGCAAAACAGCTCTTACGCACGATCTTCATAGGAATTAACCCATGTGCATCTGCATATTGATTGATGTATCGCAACTGCCGATCCTCTTTCTTTTCTGCCAGTTCAAACGATTCTTCGTCCGTTGCCAGAAACACAATGCAAGGGATATTCTCCTGTCTTGCCATTCTTTGTTTCTTCTTTTCTCTTCTCCTTGCTCTTCTCGCTTCCATCACGCTACCCCCATTGCTGCACTTCCAAGTATCGTGTTGGCATCTGTTTCAAAATATCTGATCAACTTTATCAGCATTTTCAGGCTCATACCTCTCATACCTTCTTCGATCTTTGCATAATGGGTATAACTAACCCCCAACACATCAACTACCTGCATCTGTGTTACTCTTTTCTGTTCTCGAAGCTCCCGAAGATTATTTCCTATCGTAAACATATCAACATCCGTTGTTTCTATATCGCTCATTTTAAACACACTCCTTCTTCTGCCGCCTAATGCAGCCGCCATCATATATTTTTCGTTACGATGTATGCGCATGTCATCCGGTCTCTCGACCTGTATTTATCGTAAAATAACCCTAGGAAAAAATGAAGAACAGTTTCTGTAGAGAATGAGCGAAATAACTACACAGTTTTTGTATAGTTAAGAAAAGAAAAAAGGTACATATTATTAGAATTCACATCCAAATAATATGTACCTACGCAATGTCATAAAGAATCTTTGCTGCACCTGCCAATTTTATCAATTTTGTATCGTCTAACCCGCCAAAAAATTGGAAAATTTCTTCCCTGCTTGGTTTTTCCTCCATTCGATCCTTCTTTCCCAGAAGGAGATAATCTGTGGATACTCCTAACACTTGACTGAGCTGACAAATGTATTCAGTGCTTATACTAGTGCCTTGATATATCCGGTTTATGGTGTGTACTCCATTCCTCGTAATTTCTGCAAGTTTCTCTGCTGTATATCCCCTGCTCTGAGCAGTTTCCTTTATACGTTTTCCAATCATTTTCGGATCATAATCATTCATATATTCCACGATTATCACCTCCTCTCAGTTTCTGAATCTGTTGCGGAGGCAATAAAAAAAGACCTCTACAACCATTAGTTACCAGCCCTCTCTGCAAAAGAGAGTACTCCATGCGTTCATCCACATTTCATTCAACAATTCGCTATGTAACTATGTATGTAAAAATCTTTGCCTATTAAAATATTATTCTTATTCTAAAACATATCTGGCAATATATAAAATATAAAAATAAAGCGATACTACAATAATTAATTCATAAATTCGCATCTCCATATTCAATTGATATTTTATATATTACCAGAAATTACCTTTACTGTCAATGTATGACACTTTTTGTCCTATACATATTCCTTTCGACTTTCTCCGACAAAAAGACGCAGAGAAAAATCGACAAAGATCTTACATAACGTAATCGTTTATCACATTTTCCCCTGCGTCTCTGGTGCTTCCATCATTGCTGATGTGCCCTTATCAGGTGGGCTGTTCATTTACTTGTCATTTTGTTTCTATGTAACAGATCCCAGATCTGTCAGATACGGAACACACCTTTGTCGGCACGCTTCCGTATCATGCCTTCTGTATATTTCTTCAACATCATTACCCGTTTGCAGCGATTGCATTTGATCGTAATGCCCTGCAGGACGATCCGGTCATCGTCCTGACACAATGTGTAATCCATCATCCTCGCATTACACTCTCTGCAATGCAACTGCACTGTACTCCAATTCTTCTCCAATTCAGTTCAACTCCTCTACCATACAAAATTGCTATTACCAACACGCAACATTTGTACTTGCAAGGGAAAGGGAAATCAACCTTCGCAAGCCCATTACTAGAGCCGGAAGTTCCGATGCGCCCTGTCCTGACGCTCCGACATTGCTGATCTTAAAGCCTGTTGACCATGGCAGGCCATGATCTGCTTAAGCTGATTTCTCCATGAACCACATATTATTGTCCTCATAGAACAGATATACTTCTTTTCCGTCTACGACACATGTATATCGCATCCCGGCACCGCCTGCCTTTAAGCTGGCTGCACGCCGGATGTCTTTCACTTTGCTGATCTCATACTCTACTCCATCCTCCCATACAAAACTTTTCGGAAGGAGCATTCCATCCTTGGTAAATGTGGCATTCACATCTACATAAATTTTGTCTTCGTTCAAAGAACTGCCTCCTATTCTTAACTAAAATATCCTTGCGGATGTACCGTGTGGGAACTTTTTGCATCCAAAGAGGATAACAGCGTATCCTGATACATCAGTCCCCGCTGAATACTGAAATATCCAAACCTTTTCCGAATCTCATCCACCGCAGCATCTGCTTTCTCCTGCTTTTCCCGGCGGGTATAGTCGCAGAATATGTCAAGCTGCTCATATGCATGATCCAGTGTTAATTCTGTTCCTCTGACACCAAGACTTCGGATTGGTTTTTCCCATTGATATGTTGCTCTGAAAATGCGATAGGCTTCCTGTGCAATCTCCGATGTGATGTTCGTCGGTCTGTCTATCTTATGCTGTCTCGTAAAATGATGTAGTGCGTTGTCGCGGACGGATATTTCCACTACACGGCACTTAAAGCCATTCTCCCGCAGTCTGGCAGCGACACTTTCTGCCAAAACATACAGGATGATCTTCACATCTTCATCCGTCTCCAAGTCTCTCGGAGTCGTTGTGCTGTTTCCTATGGACTTGATCGGGGCATGGGTATGTTCCCTCTTAACCGGAGAATCATCCCAGCCATTCGCAAAAGAATGAAGCACCAGCCCCATCTTACCAAACCGGGATTGCAGATACTTTTCCTCCATCTGAGCCAGCTCACCAATGGTACGGATGCCCATGCTTTGCAGCTTCCTCTCGGTAGACTTTCCTACATATAAAAGCTCACCCACCGGAAGCGGCCAAGCCTTCGTCCGATACTCCTCTCTGCCCATCGTCGTGATCGCATCGGGTTTCTTATAATCAGAGCCCAGCTTCGCAAAGATCTTGTTGTAAGATACACCGATACTTACGGTAAGACCTAACTCTGACTTAATTCTGCGACTGATATCCTGAGCAATCGTAAACCCATCTCCCATAAGGGAACAGCTTCCTGACACATCCATCCAGACCTCATCGCAGCCGTATGGTTCCCAAAGGTCTGTATATTCCTGATAGATCTCATGTGCCATCCTAGAAAAACGCAGATACAAGTCCATTCTCGGCGGAACAAATTGAATATCCGGGCAAACCTGTCTTGCCTGCCAAAGTGCCATACCAGTCTTCACTCCCTGCCGCTTCGCCAGATAATTCGCTGTCAATACGATTCCATGTCTTGCCTGTGGATCACCGCCTACTGCCATCGGCACATGCCGCATCTGCGGACGATGTAACATCTCCACGCTGGCATAGAAACAATTCATATCCACATGAAGCACTGTTCTGTCTGCCATAATCAATCTCTCCAATCCCAAAAAGAACATTTGTTCTGTTTTTTCTATGCCGTCAGTATAAATCATTTTTATCATTATTTCAAGTGTAAAATATTACCCATTTCATCATAGAAACGATTTTTGCATTGATTTTTCATGAAGGATTGTATATAGTATATACAGAAAACAGACAAAAACACTCTTACGGAGGCGATAAAATGAACTCAATCGGAAAGATATTACAGGATCGTCGAAAAGAACTTGGGTTGACACAACCCGATGTAAATAAAGAACTGAAACAGTTTGGATATTCTATGAATCATGCAGCGATCAGTTCCTGGGAACGCAACGTTACCCAGCCGAACGCCACACAGTTTCTGGCACTCTGCAAGATTCTCGGCATTACAAATATTTACGATGCATTCATCGGAGAATATACGCCAGATAATCCATTCAGCGAATTAAACGAAGAAGGCATTCAAAAAGCGAAAGAATACATAGATCTGCTGATCAAATCTGGAGATTATACTAGAGAAGATACCTCTGTCCTTCCCTCTTACCGGGAAATCAGACTGTTTGATCTGCCTGCGTCTGCCGGAACCGGCGAATTTCTTGACAGCGATAACTTTGATATGATCGAAGTCGGAAACGAAGTCGCACCGGAAGCAGATTTTGGTATCCGAATCCACGGTGACAGTATGGAACCCCGCTATATCAACGGACAGATCGTTTGGGTACAGCAGACGGAAGAACTGGAATCAGGAGAGATCGGCATCTTCTATCTCGATGGCAACGCCTACTGCAAAAAGCTGGATTGCAGCAGAGTGGGAACCTTCCTTGTCTCCCTGAATCAGAAATATGCTCCGATCCAGATCACGAAAAATAACAGTTTTAAGATTTTTGGAAAAGTAGTATGCTGATAGTCCTGTTTATAGGACAACATATAGAATATAATAAAGACAATGTCTGGGAGCCGGTCTTTCTTCTTCCCCGGCTCAGCACCATTTCGCGGAAATGATTTCCACTTATGATCAGTATGGAGGGCGCTATATGGTAACAAACAATATCTCGGAAATACGCAAAGAAAAACATCTCAGTCAGGATGACCTTGCGGTCGCACTCGGCGTGTGCCGCAAGAGCATCTTTAATATTGAGCATAATAATGTAATTCCGAATATTGATACCTGCCTGCGTCTGGCAAAATATCTTGATATGACGGTAGAAGAGTTATTTTCGCTGAAGACCTGACTTTATGTTACTCAAGTACTTTCACAATTATCATCGAATTATCTTCTACTTTGATTGAAACAAACTAAGACCTCCAATCTTCATACAACCATGCAATTTTAGCAACTTGATATGCAGAAAACTTCAGCCCTCCTAAATTTTCTTTTTTATCTTCTTGTATTTGATATTTATATTTATCATTTATTTCCTCGTCACTATGATCATCAAAGTGTTCAAAAACATACATATCAAATTCCTTTTTTTGATCTTCATTTTCAAAAATTAAAATCTGATGATAATTCGGTTCTCTACTAGAAATATCACAGCTTCTATGAGTAAATATTTTTAACATTTTACCCTCAATTGAATCCAGCAAATAATAGCTATACCAGAAATCCATTTTGTTCTTTACACCAGAATTTCGAGCTTCTGGTAAATATTTTCTAAATTCGTCAAAACTCCATAGCACCGATTCATAAATAGTGGTATTATGATACATAACATTTAATCTGGCAAGGTGCATAACAGGATGTGCATAAAATGCAGCTGCAGGAACCCATCCTTGCTGCATATCTTCCATCTGAACAATTTGAAATTCCGGGAAGTCGATATGATAACAATATTTTTTATTTCCCCAATCAAATACCCATTTATCAGTATCATCAAGCAATCTATTAAGTCGTTCCATAATCGACAGATCTATGCCAAAACGTTTTCGCCATAAAAACTCAATATCATTAATATCAGCTTGTTTATTTATAGCCGTATTATTATCTACAACTCTTGTGTAAATATGATACGCACGGACAATTTTACCGTATAATTCACCATTTTGATTTTTGATACACTTATCTCTATAATCGTTTTCTAGATAATACGGAACCTCTGCACTGTCTTTTATAACAAGAATGTCTAACTGGTGATTCTCCAATGCAATCGTGTGTACCTCTATTCGTGGTCTAACCCCTCCAGCAAAACTAACGCTTCGTAATATATCCGTTATTCCCTGTTGATTTCGTCGATTAGTATCCGATTCGACACCTATTATTTGTAATGTTTTATCCTCCACACCAAAAATAATATAAGAATCCCTTCGTGGACGATTATTTGCCATACAAATAATATCATGAACCAATTCAGCTTTATCATGCTGATGTTTCTGCTTAAAATCCCACCAATCATCTTCGCGCTTAGTAGCCAATAGTTCCACAACTAGAGCGGTTAATTCTTCCTGATCCATAAATACCTCCATACAACCTCAATTAATATCCATTAAAATATTAATCACCAGCATCAAAAATATTATTTGACATTTAACTATCAAATACCAATAAATTCTTGTTCATTTTCGGAATGCTTCACAACCAAGCTATGCTTTCGTCAAATATGTATCTTCCACATAAGTCTCTGGCGTTGCCTCTTCAACCACTCCCGATTTTGGATCAAAGACATATTTCTTCTTCAATCTCTCATACAATACAGAACCTACCGTTTCCATTACCTGCTTCATCATATCCGGATCATCAAACAGTTTTCTGAAAAACTGATCATTCTGCTCATATCTGTCTGCTGCCATATTCGGAAAGTCCTTTTCAAACAATAACATAAAGGTTGCTCTGTCATTGTTCTTTGCGTAACTCTGCCACTTCTCCTGATTGGCATAATCATTTTCCATCTGGACAAGTACCTTGTCCATTTCTGTAAAATGTGTACCATATTTCTCATTTATCTTATCAATAATTACTGTAAGAGGGTCTTTCTTAGGCTCTCTATGACCGGAATCACCGGAGATAGGTGTATATCCACCTTCTGTGCTTTCAAGTTCTATCGGACCTTCAAAATCTTTTTCCAGCTTATAGTATTCAAGAAGGACTTTGTCATCAATATTTATATTCTCTCCACCATGTCCCTTGGGAAGCATTGTGTATAAGAACTTTGAATAAATACTGAATCTGTGAATATCCTTGTCAAACAGTCTGCATACCTGTGTAATATAGGCATATATACGATTAAAGCTTGCCAGTGTAGACTTGAATATATCCTGTTTTTCAACTTCAAGCACTTCATATCTATCTACCGCCGGTCTTAACTGCCCCTGGAGCTTTCCAAGATCACCCGCTGATTGATTCTCACTCTGATAGAAAATATCTGCAAATTTATCCACTTCTGATTTC
>ENA-ORKV01001184-ORKV01001184.1-human-gut-metagenome-genome-assembly--contig:-NODE-1184-length-21691-cov-4.057879_pt1 | contig 21691 bp, 21 predicted proteins | sample MGYA00243058_ERZ508805 | MGnify/ENA primary metagenome ERZ508805 (study PRJEB26277, sample SAMN04329770) | human gut metagenome | biome: human-associated habitat | host: Homo sapiens | place: USA... | reverse complement strand
TTAATTTTTCTACTTTCGTTGGATAAGCATACTTTTCTCTTCCTATTAAAAATATACCTATTACTACACACAAAAAAACTGCGACACACACACCTATTTTTCTCATCGTTAATATCTCCTCTATTTTCTCTAATATTAGTATATATTTTTCTCCACCCAATTGTCAATTTCTTTTGTTGCAAAATTATTTTTTTGAAAAAATTTTTTTAATTTTTGAAAATTATTTTATACAACTAAAAAAAGAATATGCAATTTATTTTGCATATTCTTTTTTTTAACGCATAGCTAAATCTATTTTTAATTGTTTTAAAGCTTTTAGAAAAGCTTCTTCTTTTTCATAACTCATTAAAGATACATTTATTCTACTTTGATCAAAGTCATTTTTACTATTATTACTTAAGTCAACTTTTTTTACATTTATATCTGTTTTATTATTAAAACCATTGTCATAATTAACGTGATTCTTATCTTTGCTATTTAAAAGTTCTTGATAACTTATAATTGCATTATCTTCTTGTTCTTGTTCATAGCTAGTTAAATTAATATTAGTTGGTTTATAATCTTTCTCTATATTTTTTGTTATTCTTTCTAAATCTATCATATCTCTTTTTGATTTTAATTCACTACTCATGATATCCTCCTTATTCTTTAGTGCTCTTAACACTAGAACCGAAATAAGAAGTAACCATAGTAGAATCGCAATAAAGATTAAATCATCTATTGAAAACATCATATATCACACTTCTTTTTTCGATATATTATAATTTATTATTAACTTAAAAGCAACAATGCAATCATTGATAAAATATTATTGAGTGCATGTACTCCGATATTGATAATTATATTATCTTCTTTTATATATAGGTAAGCTAAATACATACCCAAAGCAATATAAGAAATACTATTTATAACTTCACTTATATTTAAGCTTTTTATTTTTATAATTAGATTTCCAAATTCTAAATTATAAATAAAACCACAAGTTATAAGTATTAAGACTATAGCTATAACAGATAATATTACTGATTTTTTGTTATTCTTATTATTTATTAAATAATTTATAATTATTCCAATAAACAATATTTCTAACATGAATACTATATTATCTGTTACATGCATTAGTCCAAAGATAAGTCCACTTACAGTTACGAATACCCCTAAATTATTCATAAGTTTTCTTATACCGCCTCTAAACAACACTTCTTCACTTATTGGAGCAAAGAGTGAGGCAGACAATGTTATTAATAATGGCATTGATTTTACCATTTTTTCTATTATCGCTTGATTATCAGCAGTAGTTATTTCTATATTAAATAAATTACTTATAATAGTTACTACATAAGCTGATACAAATTTTGTTATAAGCAAAAATAGAAAACCAATCATAATACTTTTTAAATATACGCTTACTTTTCCATTACACTTGTTTTTTAATTTTTTTAAGTCATTAATTATAACATCATAATATAATGCACTTATAAAAACAGCTACTACGAGTGATGATATAAAGTCATACACTACTAACATTTTATAGTTAGATTTTGTTATTTCAAGACCAATTATTCTTAATATTGCAAGTACTGGTATTGAAGTATAGAAAAATATTATAATTGCTAGTAATATTCTTAAAAGTTCTTTTTTTATTTTTTCCATAGATTCACCTTTATACTATATAGTTTATTAGGAATACTCCAAATAATACATAAATAATATAAGTAATAATAACTGCAAATATATTCTTATTTGACTTATATAAATATGTAAGAGTCATCATAATTACTCCTGGAGTTAAACTATAAAACAATGCTGTTTCAAATGTTCCTCCACGATTTAAACCATATAATATTCCGAATACTAATCCACTAAGAATTGATGCAGTTGCATTTTTCTTAAAAATAGTTGAAAAACCTAAAGGAAATATTACACATAATAGGAATGGTATGAATATTACATTTTTTAAGAAATTCAAAATAAATTCTAGGCTAAATTTTTGATGAAAGTAATCAACAAAGTAATAACCGATTTTTATTCCTTTTGGATTTCCTAAACTATTAAGTAAGTCATGTAAAACAATTGTAATAACTATTAAAAATATAAATGTTGCTATTGAATATATAAGATTATTTAAAAATGTCTTACCATATTGTTTTTTTCCATGAACAATATATTTATAATAGATAAAGAATACTATAATAGAAATTAAAGCATATTTAATTGTATCTGCTATTAAGTATGCAGTTTTTCCAATTTTAAAGTGTAAGCCAAATAAAGCAAGTACTTTAAAATAGAAAAAATGAAATAGTAATATAACTAATATACTAAGTAATAATTCTATTATTCCAGATGTTTTATTCTTCATACGCCTCACCTATAATAAAATTATAAACTCAGTGTTTTTTTCATTCAACAAAAAAATGTAAATATTCAATATATTTACATTCATTTTTACATAATTAATTTACATTACTTAATTAAATAATCTTTCATATATTCTTTAGAAGTAAGTTTAAGTTGCATCTCTTCTCCAATATTACCCTTCTTATTTACTTTAAATAAATTATAAAGTCTTTCTTCACTTATACCTCTGGTATTTTCTCTTAAATATGATTTTAAAGCATTAAGTAATTGAATCCTATTTTGAAAAGATATATAATCTTTTTCCATATATGTTGTAATTAAATATTTATCTGGATCAATTAGTTTAATATGATCTGAAAATATTAAGTTATCTTTATGAACATCATCCATTAAAATATAAAAATTTGAAAAGAAATCAACTAGTCTAATTAATCCTTCAACTTCATTTATAAATTTTTCTGTAGTATACATATTCAAATCATGTTTATCTTCTATGAAACGATAAGTATAAGCATCTATTTGACTGTCACCCTTAATTTTTGAATAACTATCAATTAAACTAATAAAATTTCTTGATTTTATTTTTCTAAGTGTTGCAAATGTTTTATAATCCATTCTACAAACAGTTTCATAATAAGTTTTTAATACTATGTCATTATATAAGAATATATCTGCTTGTCTCCCATAATTAAATCTTTTTTCATCTTTAAATTCGCAGGCATTTCCTAGTCTATCATAATAAACCATATCTATAACTCCCTTTTTCTTGATAAAGTATTATAGCATAGTTTTTATTTTCTTACAATATACATAGTATTTCCTTTATAAAATGCATATAAAGTGTCTTTTAAAGAAAGATTATTATCATGAAGTTTATTAACAAGCCATTCTTTACTTTTATTAATACTTTTTAATACAGTTAAATCAATTTTACCATCAACTATTATAGGAAGAGGATAACTTTTATCAATACTTTTTTTAAATACTGAAAGACTTCCATCAGTTTCTAGTACTGCATAATCAACATCTTTAAGACTTTTTATTTTATTAGTTCTTAAAGCAAGCGTTAAGTCATCAATACTGTATCTTTGTCTAACCATTTCTTTTATATTTAATTTACCTTTATCAATAATCATACTAGGTTTACCATCAATAAGTTTTCTAAGACCATTACATTTAAGTTGAATAAAAGCAAGAAGTATTTCTAAGCCAACAAGCAATAGTATTGGTAAAATAGTTAAGAAAGTTGATTCATCTTTATTTTCAATACTAATAGCAACAAGTTCAGCAATAAGTATTGATATTGTTAAATCACTTACAGATAATTGAGCTATTTCTCTTTTTCCCATAACTCTATAACATATAAGAATTAAAAAGTAAAAAAATATTGTTCTTGACATTACAACTAATAAGTCCATATCATCACCTATATTTTATATGTGATGTTTTTTTTGTTTTTATTCAAGAAAATTAGTAAAAAACTAGAGAAAATTCTCTAGTTAAAGTTAAACAATTCTAAATGCTTGAGAAATACCACTTACATTAATATGGTCATCACCAAGCCTTTTACCATTGGAATCAATATTAAAAAATCCTAAAGTATCATACGAACTTGCATTTCTAAGCCACCAAGAAGTATTTTTTCCTTGATACATTTTTATCACAGTGCTATATGAAGTTGTATTTACATATTAAATATTGAAGGTTTAGTTTCTTTTTTTATTTCTTCAACTGTATGATAAGTTTCTCCTATTTTTCTTTCAATTAATAAGTTATATTCGTTTTTTAAATCTTCTATATTTAATTTTTCATCAACCATATCATTTAATTTGTCAAAATCAATTTTCTTAATTTTAGAAATAGTTCTTAAAACGTATGCGCTTAATATTGGTGAAATATTATATTTCTTATCTGAAGTTTCAAGTTCAACAATATTAACACAGTCACTTAAGTGGTTGTCAACTAGTTCTTTTCCTCTTTCATCCATTTTATTATATATTGATGTTTTCTTTTCTGCGTATTTTTGTTTTTCAGTTGCTAATACATTTAATAAATGCTCTGCAAGTTCAATTTCATTTTCACACTTATTTATACCCTTTAATGTCTCTATAAACAAAGTATAAGAAACATATTCATTATTATCTAAACTAGCATCTACTATTTTATAAGATATTTTTCCATCTACTGAAGTCATTTTAATTTTAAGTTCTTCTAAAATACTTTCTAACCCTGCATCTTTTAAATATTTAGCTGCTTCACTTTCTTGTTTTTCAAGACCTGATAATAATGGTTTTTCTTTTGCAAGATATTCAATTAATTTTTCATTTTCAATTTCTCTTTTTTCACGTTCATATCTTTGAGATAACCTATCAAATAATGAACTTTCATTTATAGCATCTATTATTTGTTGATTTTGTTGATATCTATTCTTAAGAGGTTCAAATTTTTCCCTTTTAATAAGAACTCTAATATGCTTTTTTATATAATTTTTTATTAAGTCTCGATTTTCTATACATAATCTATATAAAGCTATTTTTTTGTTCGTTTGATCAATTTTCTTTTGTAGGTCTCTTTCTTTATTAGAAACAGCAACATAAGAATTAATATGAACATTTAAATCATGATTAGTTATTATTTCAAAGATAGTATCAATTGTATCAACATTAACTGAGTATCCTTTATCTGAAGTTTTATCATTTATAATTGGACTTCCAAAGAATGTTTTAAATTTACGATAATCACTAGACAAAGTAAGTGAACAAATATTTATTATTTGTTGTTCTTCTTTTATATCTCCAACTATATCTTCTACAAAGTATTCATAACTATTTTCTTTAATGCTTTTCTTTATTGCTGTTAATCTTCTTATTTTACTTTTTAATCTACCTTTAGTAATATTATCATTTGCATTATTTAACTCACTATCATAAGTGGAAAGTAATTTATCTATTCCAGTTATTAAAGTTTCTATTTCTTCTTTATTAGAAATAATATTATTTAATAAAGATAATTTTATATTTGTTTTAATTAATATAATTAACTTTCTTAACATATTTTTTTCTTCTCTAGTTAAATTAGAATCATTAAGCATATTTTTTAATTCTTGAATATCATTTTTTAAATCTTCCATTATATTCACCACCATTATCTTAATTTTAGCATGATTATTCATAGTTTTAACTATTTTTTTTAAATATTAATTAAAATTTTACGAATTTGTTTGCAAAATACATATTTTTTTGATAAAATCTAATATGTATTTAAGGAAGGAGCGAATTATAATGCCTAATATTAAAAGTTCTAAAAAATCTGTAAAAACTGATAAGGTTCAAACTGAAGCTAATAATGTTTATACAGCTAGAGTTAAAAACTCAATTAAAAAATGTGAAAAAGCTATTAGAAATAAAGATTCTGAAGAAGCAAACAAAGAACTTAAAAACGTTATAGCAAATATTGACAAAGCTTGTTCTAAAGGGTTAGTTAAGAAAAATACTTGTGCTAGACAAAAATCAAGATTAAATAAAAAAGTAAAAGAAATGAATAATTAATCTCATTTCTTTTTTTTGTTTTGCATATATGTTATTATTATGAATAGGTGATACTATGAAAAGAAGATTATTTACTCTTATAGTATGTGGTGTTCTTCTATCATTTACTATATACAAGTTAGATTCTATTGTTAATATAACTAAAAAGTTTTTTGATATTACTCAAAAAATAATAGTTGAAGATAAAAATCAATATGCAAAGAATAAAGATTATAATTTCGTTCAAATAACTGATAATTTTGTTCCTTATAACTATCAAGAACTTTTAAATATTTTCTATACAGTTTTAGATTCTGGATATGAAAAGTTTACTTTTTATTGCCCAAATGAGTATTTAGATTGTTTAGAAGACGTAAAGAAAATAAGTAATCCAGAAAATGTTGATATATTGACAACTATCGGTAATTTTGTTTCACCTTATAATAATTTTACAAGTCTTAAAGTTCAATTTGATACATCTGGTGAAGTAAATTTAGACATTAAAAGACTTTATAGTGATGATGATATTGTAAACATAAGTAATAAAATAGATTCTATTTGGAAAAATATTGTTACAAGTGATATGTCTAATGAAGATATTATTTATGAATTTCATGATTATATAGTTAATAATACTAAATATGATGAAGCTTATGAAAGTGAAATTAAAAATGGTTCCACTACTCATGCTTCTGCTAAAGCAAATGGTCCTTTATTTGAAGGATATGGAATATGTTCAGGGTATACAGATGTTATGAGCATTGTTTTAGATAAACTAGGATATGAAAATTATAAAGTTGCTAGTAAAACTCATGTATGGAACGCGGTTAAAATAAATGGTAAGTGGAAACATATTGATCTAACTTGGGATGATCCAGTAAGTGAAGATCATTCGGTTAATAATATACTTCATAAATTTTATTTAATTGATACCGAATCTTTAGAAGAATTTGATATTAAAGATCATACATTTGATAAATCAATTTATGTAGAATTAAAATAGAGTACATTTTTTGTACTCTATTTTATTGTTTCAATCTCTTCTATTATTATATCTATCATATTTTTTGCATTCTTTTTATATAGCATATATCCTGTTAAGAAAAGACATGATGCACTTATTATTGGACTTATTATGTAAAACTTTTTCATACTTTACCTCCATTTTTAGTTTGGACTTAATTGTTAAAATTATTCATAATAAATTCTGTTAATGAAGTTTTTCTTTCTCGACTATAATTGTTTTTTACAGCAAACATGAATGCACTTTTATCACCAATTAAAACTAAAGACTTTTTAGCTCGGGAAACACCTGTATAAATAAGCTTGTTATAAAGCATACGCATATATTCTTTAGTTATTGGCATTATTACATGATCAAATTCACTACCCTGACTTTTATGAATACTCATGGCATATGCATGCTTTATTGATTGAAGTTCATCTCGTTTTAAAGTAACTGGATTACCATAAAAATCAATTTTCATAAATTCAGATGGTTTATTTTTATTTATTTCTTTTATATAACCTATATCACCATTAAAGATATTTTCTTCTACATTATTAACTAAATTAATAATTTTATCTCCTACTCTATAAATTATGTTACCAATTTCTACTTCATTTTTATTAATATTATAAGGATTAAAAATCATTTGTAAGACTTTGTTTATTTCATCTATACCATTCATTCCTTTATACATTGGAGCAAGTATTTGGATTCTTTTTTCATCTATTCCATGTTCAATTGATTTTAATACAATTTTGCCTATCATTTCTTTTATATCTTCTTTATTACAGTCTAAGAAGTTATAATCATCTTTTTTAGTTTCTATAGATGAAGTTATATCCATATCTTTTATTTCAGATGCAAGTATTGGTATAAATGAGTTATCACTTTGCCTATATATTTCTGTTAATCTAATATGTGGAAATAATTGAGATGAAATCATATCTTTTAAAACATTACCGGAGTTTACTGATGGAAGTTGATATTCATCACCTACAAAACATATTTTGGTATTATCATTTATTCCTTTTAATAAACTACTCATTAAAAAATTATCAATCATACTTGTTTCATCTACTATAATAAATTTATGAATTTCTTTATTATATTCGTTTATTCCGAATTCATTTAATTCTTTATTCCATTTTAAGTATCTATGAATAGTAGATGCTGCAAAATTAGTGGTTTCACTCATACGCTTACTTGCTCTTCCTGTTGGTGCAAGAAGGGCTATATTATTAGTCATTTGTAAATCAGTTAAATTATTTAAGTATTGATACATTCTAAGTAAACCTTTTATGATAGTTGTTTTTCCAGTTCCTGGTCCTCCAGTTATAATTGATACTGGTTGTTTTAAAACTTCTTTAATGGCATTTTTTTGATTTTCATCATATTTAATATTAAATTCACTTTCTACGTATGGTAAGAATTTTTCAAAGTCTTTAACAATAGTTTCATCATTATTTAACATTTTAGATAAAGTATTTGCGATATTAACCTCATCTAAATAGTTTTCCATTAAATAATATTTATTATCAAGAACTTTTAAATTACCACTGAATATTAGTTTTTCAAATATATCATCAATATTTTCATCAGTAATTATTTCAAATTCTTGATTCAAAGCATTAAGTATTTCTTCTTTATATGTATAAGTATCTCCTGATGAAAAAGTAATTCTTTTTATAGCTTCTATAATACAAGCTTGAATACGCATTTCATTTGTTTCTTCATATATTTTAAAGAAAGCTTTATCTAAAGAATTAAAATCAACAAATTCAATAAAAGCATATAAATTATTTTTAGCTACATTTGTCGCTTTATTTCCATATTTATTTACTATTTTCATTACTTCTTTATTAGAAAAGTCTAAACTTTTTAAAAACATGATAGTTTCATCAGTTTCATAATAATCCATGATAGATTTATATATTTTTTCTACAGTTGAATCTGCTAAGCCTACTTTAATTAAGTTATTTTTATCTTCTTTAATTAAGTTAATCGCATCTTCTCCTAAAGTATCAACTATTTTTTTTGCTGTTTTTTCTCCACACCCTTTTACAAATGGTGAAGTTAAAAACTCTTCTACTCGGTTAACTCCAACTATTTCTTGTTTTTTATAACTTGTTACTTGAAATTGATAACCATATCTTTCATTTAAAACATAATTACCTTCTAACTCATAAGATTCATCTATATTAGTTTCATGAAAGTATCCATTAATCGTGATAGTTTTATTAACAAGTTCAGTTAAATTATCACTTGTTTCCTTAACACGAAAAAGAATGACCTTGTAGCCATTATTTCCATCAAATATAATTTTTTTAAATTTACCTGTAATTTTGTCCATAACGTAATTATATCACGTATTTAATATTTATTAATATTATTTTTCTTTATATTCACTTATAAACCAAGATTTTAAATTAATATCTTCTAGTCCACTTCCACAGTAAGCACAATGTTTATTAGATAAGTTTTTTACTGGAGAACCACAATTTGGGCAATGAATACCAATTAAACTTTTAGTTGATTCATATTTTTCTGGATCATAAACGTATATAAATTTTGTTTCATATACAGTTTGTTTTTTATAATCACTGTAGTCTGAAATGATTTCATCATTTTTCTTTTCTTTATAAAAATATTCTAAAGATGTAGCTACAGAAATCATTAAAACTCCATCACTTTTTTTATAACTCTTTATAGCATGATTATGAAATTTTATATCTTTAAATGTTTTAGATATATTACTATTTTTCATATCTTCAATAGTAAGTTCAAGATTATTTTTTATAATATTTAATTCTACTTTATTTAAAACAACTTCATTTTCTAATGAATTAAATATAGCAAGTAATGACGTTTCAACTTTACGATATAATTCAGATTCACTAAAGTTTGGAAAATCACGAGTAATTCTAGGAATTATAAGTGAACTCATTCCCGAAATAGATTTATGTCTAGTTAGAGCATCACTTTCTCCTTCTTTAATCATACTTACTAGTTCTCTTTCACTTAAACCTAAACTCTTTACACTTTTCTTTAACTTAGAATATATAACTAAAATAATTACTCCAATTATTATTAAAATAATAAATACAACACTTAACCATATAAGTAAAAATTTCATAATTACACCTCTTATTAAACTATATTCATTATACAATTTATAAATTTCAATGTAAATAAATCTATAAATTATTTTCTCTTTTAAATTCCTGTAATTCCTTTAAAGATTTATATAATTTTTTACCAGATGCTGGTTCATAAAGAAGTGTAATAGGTTCTTCATCAGCATAAGGATTATAAATTGCTAGAGAATTAATTGCATAATATGGATTTAATCGACGATTAATTTCGGCAATTTTTAGTTCCTCTTTTAAAGCTATGTCACTTATCTCATCTAAAGACATTTTATTATCTTTTATTAACTCAAATAATTTTTCATCAGTTTTATCTTTAAAATATTCATAATATCTAGAATAGACTAAATCTTCTAAGTATTTTAAATATTCTTCTGGTGCATTTAAATATTTTTTCTTAAGGATTTTTTGCTTATAATCAAAAGAATCAACAAATAATGTTTTCATAGAAATATTACCTCTTATATTAATTGGTAAATTTTCTATATAACTATAATAATATGCAAAAGTTTCATATCCATCAATATTATTTGGTAAAGAAAGATTCAGAAAAAATTGTTTTGTTTTCTTTAAGAAAGCAATTGCATCTTTTTCATTCTCTATAACTATATTTTTATAATTAAAGAGTGGATTATTTCTAAGTATTTGTTCAATTGTATATCCATCTGAATCAATATAACCAAGGGTTATGTCTAGTTCTCTATTTAATTCATTATATTTTTTTATATCATCTAATATATTTTTATATTGAGGATTATTATAAACATCATATAAGCGTATTTGAGAATATTCTTTAGGAAGTACAAAAAAACCTTTAGTCGGGCTTACTGACTTAGCATTACTTAAATCTATTGATGATCCTATATAATCAGTTGCATCAACAATAATTATATTATCATTATCTAGTTCTATTTCTCCCCATACATGATTTTCATTTTCTCTTTTTGTTTTAATTACTCTTATACCAAATTGTTTCATAATATATGAATAAAGTTCTAACCATTGAGTACATACAACATAAGAAAATATTTTTGTATGTTCTGGGTCACATGGCGTATTTACAATTATACTTTTTCTTACCTCATCTTTTATTTGAGTATAAGAGATATCATAATAAAGATATTTAGATAGTTCAACATAGGCAAATCTAGCAATCAATAATGAATCTGTAAGTCTTTTTTCTTTAATCATTGTAATAACATAATCAGCAATATTATTATTTTCAATTAAAGTTAATGCATCCATTTTAGAAATATTAGTTTTATCTTCTATATTATTTACTCTTATAACATCAATAAAATACTTTAATTTTTGTTCAAGAGCAATCATCCACATATTTTTATGTGTTTGTTTTATAAGCTCTAATTTCTTTAAGTATTCTCTAGCTGTTTTAATATGCTCTTTTCTAAAAATACCATTTGCTATTTCAGTATCACATAAGTTTATAAAATTTTGCAAATCATTAAAACTATTATCTGTCATATTTCCCCCTTAATAATATTAAAATTAATTGTTGCTATTTTATCATACAAATTTGTTTATTGCAAAAAATATAGTATAATAGTTACAGGTGAAATTATGAAAAAGAAAAAGTTATTTATGAATATCTTAATGGTAATTTTTATTTTACTTTTTTGCTATTCAATATTTAAAATAATAAATTGGAAAAAAGATTCTGATAATACAAGTAAGGAACTTAATGATATGCACGAAAATGTTGATATAAAAGAAAGTACAGATAACACAGAAATTGTTGAACAACAAGAATCCCCTAAAAAAGATAATCCTTACTGGGATTATATAAAAATGAGTTTAATTGATGTTGATTTTTCAAAATTAAAAAGCACAAATGAAGATATTATTGGTTGGATTACAGTTAATGGAACTAATATAAATTATCCGTTTGTACAAACTGATAATAATACTTATTATTTAGATCATAGTTTTAATAAAAAGAAAAATGATGCTGGTTGGTTATTTTTAGATTATAGAAATAATTTATTGAATAATAAAAATTCAATCATATATGCTCATAATAGAAAAGATAAAACAATGTTCGGTTCATTAAGTAATACTTTAAAAAAAAGTTGGTTTAATGAAACAAATAATCATATTATAAAAGTATCAACTGAAAAAGAAAATGATTTATATCAAATATTTAGTATTTATCATATACCCACTTCAACAGATTATTTAGAAACTAATTTTAAAGATGACAATGAATTTATTGAATTTGTAAATTTAATAAAAAATAGAAGCATATATAAATTTAATACTGAAGTAAATACTAATGATAAAATATTAACTTTATCAACATGTTATAGATCCAATGAAAAATTAGTTGTACATGCAAAATTAATTAAGTATGAAAAAAAGAGCTAAAAAGCTCTTTTAATTTTAAATTTTTTTCTTATATAAATAAGATATTAAAATACCAGTTAAAGATATAACGCTCACTATAACGTAGAAAATTATATTATCTGAAGTTTTAGGATTTCCTATTTGAATAACTTCTTTATTTTCTTTAGTTTCTTTTAATTTGTAAGATATTTTTATATCAATATCTTCTTCACCACATATAAATTTTAATATATTATCATTAACTAAATTTATACTTTCTTTTCCATTTATTAAGATACTTTCAAGTTTGTATTCATCATTAGATATAAGTTTAAGAGTTACTTCTTCTCCTGATAAAGCTTCAGTTGTTGATAATTCATATTTTCCACCAGCACTTGTAGTAGCTTTTATATTAGCCATAAAATATGCATAAATATCATCAGTACGTTGAATGTTATAATCAGCCAATGTTCTTTCATCTTTAAGAACTTTATCTTTAAATTTAATAACTAATCTTTCTTTAGGCAATTTAGCCCTGCTAGAATACATTTCTTTAATATTCTCTATAGATTCTCCACTTTCAAAATTAAAAGGAAATTTATCACCTTTATAATTTATTATATTTTTAAATTTCTTTTCAAATACTTCAAGAAGTTCATTTTCATTCAAATCTAATGATGTTAATACAGTATCATTAGTTAATTCTTTATTCTTAAAGAATATATATTTAGAATTTAATTTATCTTTTAATGATTGTACTGTATAAGGAGAATCTATTTCTACTTTTGTTGTTCTATAAGTATCAAATCTTACTTCAAATAAATAAGATAATTTATTATAAGATTTATTTTTAAATAAGGCTTTATCTAAGTAGTTTAAAAGAATACGATGGGATCCACAAATAGAACCATTAAATATGTCTTTTATTACTTCCCATTTATTTCCAGTTAAGTCAATATCAGCGTTAACATTAAAGTGTTTTCCTTCAAAAGCAAGGTTTTCTTTATTTACTAAATATGCAAGTCCAGCTAGTTCTTTAGCATTATTAATATCATAATAATTAGTAGTTTCTACATACCAACTAGTATCATAGTTATTTGTATCTAACCAACTTGCAGCAAAAGCATTATATGGAAATAAAAGTATACTTGATATAGCTGCAGTAGCAACAATTCTTTTAAATGGATTTATTTTTTTATAATCAGGTATTTCTAAAACTTTTATTTTGTCAAAAGAATATGTCCCTTTGTGTGTTAAAGAAATACTATAAATAGAATCATCCCTTTGATTATCAAAATTAAATGTATAAAAATTATTATCATCTATAAAAGGTATTTTTAAAATACAATAATTTTCTTTATTAACTTTTTCTCTTTTTTTTAAATTACCATCTATATCTATATATAACTTTCCAGGAGCTAATAATTCACTTTCAAAAGCTTTGACTGAGTCTTTTAAACTTTCTGTAAAAAATACATAATCATCTTTTGAAATTATAGCTTTGTCTTTTAAAATACTTTTTACATTTTCTTTCAATGTATAATGATATAAATATTTTGTTCTTGGGTTTATCTTTTCAATTTTCATAAAACTCTCCTTACTTATAATATAACATTATCGCATTTAGGTTTACAAGATTAATTTAGCATAAAAAAAACAGCTAAAATTAGCTATTTTGATCTAGATCTTCAAGTTTATATGCATAATATCCTTCATATTGATAACTAGTATCAATACATTCCATAAAAACTAATCTATCATTTACTTTATCTGTAAGCGCATTTTGAAGTAGCAGCTTTATTTCTGTATCTTTTACAGGGCTTCTTTCCATAGCAAGCAAATAGTCTTCTTTATCCACTTTGCTCCAATCAATAACCTTATTTAATTCTTTTTTTAAAATCATATCTAACCAGATACGTGTGCTTCTTCCATTACCTTCTCTAAATGGATGTGCAATATTCATTTCAACATATTTTTTTACTATATCATCAAAGTTTGTTTGTGGCATATCATCTATTTTTTTTAATACTTCTTCTAAGTACATACATGATGCAAATCTAAAATTACCTTTAGCAATATTCTCTTTTCGTATTTTACCCGCAAATGAATATATATCCTCAAACAAGAGTTTATGTATTTTTGATAAACCTTCAAAAGTTCCAACTTCACTGTTACTTGTTTCATTTGTATCAAATAACCTTAATGCCTTTAATTTTGAAATTTTTTCTTCTTTTGCAAAATCATGTTGAATATTACTATTTTTATTTTCTAACATAATTATCCCCTTAATTCTTATTATTTCCATAATCCGAATCGTTCAATTAAAGCTTTTTTAAACTCTTCTGCTGGATAAATATATCGTTTTCCTTTATCAATTGAAACTAAATAATGCCAATTTGCATCTTTATTTATTTTAAATGCTTTTAAACCATCCTCATCTATATAATCATAAAATCTATAACCATTTAAAAAAAAGTATTCTTCATTTGAATTTAAAGTTGATATTATACTTTTGTTTTCCAATTTAGAGAAAACACATATTGGTGATTCTTCAAACAACTTTTTTAATAATTCAATTACAGTTTTATCTTCTTTATAAAGTTCTAATAAATAACAAGCTATCATACCACCTAAAAAATCTAGATCATTAATATTAATATCAAAAAAATATAAATTGAATTTAGTTTTAAAATTTACTAATTGAATGCATTTTCTTTTATTAAAAGAAAAATATTTTAATCCCCAATTTAATAACTCATCTTCCTTTTCTTTTTCTATAACACTTTCTGTTTTCATTTTATCACATTGATTTTCAAATTCATTAGCATATTTAATATGAAATCTATCTTTAGTTTTTTTAGTACAATTTAAAATCATTTAATCCACTCCTATGTTAATTATATCAAAAAAAAAGCTCCACAATAAGTGGGTCTTTTCTACTTTGTCGACCAGGATCATTTATTAGTCGCACCACCTGTAAGCGAAAAACATTTACGATTGAATTGCTTCAACGTAATAATAATATACTATTTATCTTCGTTTTGGTCAATTCAAGAATTAATCTTTATTCTTGTACTTAACACACACCTTGAAAAAAACTTTTTACTTCAAAATTTAATATTTTAACTTTGCCATAATAAATAACATATTCTTTTTTATTGTTTTCAATATCTCCTCTTGTATAGAAACTATAACCAATACCAATATATTTTTTCTCAATATAATCTGCATTGTCTTTGGTAACTCTGTTGGATTTAACAATAATCGAAAAAATTGGCTTTCTATAATAATTAGTAACACGAATATAATCAACTGAATAAACCACTATCCATATTAAAATAATACTTGAAATAACTTTAATCCATTTAGGAATTTTAAATTTATTTTTTGTTATTATTTTATTTTCATTTGTTTTCATAAAGGAATTCCTTTCTTTAAATTTATTATACAATATAAGAAATAAAAAGATACACTAAATTCTGTTTGATTTAAATAAAAAAGACTAAAATTTACATCTTAATGTTAATCTTAGTCTTTCAATTTATTTTAATTATTACTTTTTTTAAAAATAACTTATAAAATAAAACCTAGCTATTTAAACTAGGTTTTGAATGACCTAGAGCTTCTAAAGTTTTCTAAGCACCACTCATTAATATTATACTACAAAAATTTATATTTATTCATTAGGATAACCCATTATTCTTAAGATATCTTTAATATCTATAGAATTTAGTTTATTATCTAATTTTTTTATCTCTTTTTCTATTGCACTCTCTAGACTATTATATTGTCTTTTATCTAAAATAACTTGCAAAGATTTAATCATCATATATAAATTAGTAAGATTATCTTTAATTATATAACTGGAGTCAACTTCTTTGAATTTTAATGTATATTTATCCCTATAACAAAAAAGTCGATCATTATGTGCACATATATTTCTAACATTTGCAAGACATCTTAATATTTGTTTTAATAGTATATCTGATATTTTAAATTTTTTGGCTATTGCTTGTCTATCACTTTGTTTTAACAAACCGTAGTAGCTACTAACAATGCCAAATGTTAATATTTTAGTTAAAACAAATGGTGGAATGAAACCATAACAATCCTTATAGTGGGTTATAGCAAGATGAATACCATAATTACGAGAAATTTCTTTATTTATTTTATTAATTAGATTCTTTTTAACTTCAGTTTTAACTTTATCATCTAAATTATTTAAACATAAATAGTTATCAATACCATATATTTTTGAAATATGGTTGGAAATCAATGATTTAATTAAAACTTCAGTTTCTAAAGTGTATTTTAACATTATCAATTTAAGATTTTTGTCAAATTCATATAGAGCATATATTTCTTCAAAAGAAACATTTGAAAGATAATTGTTATTAGAATCTTTAAAATTATATTTATAGCTATTAACTATAGAATAATAAGTATATTTTTCTAATTTTTTCAAAGCAGATGTTTTATTTACAATAATTACATTTTTAGATTCTAGATATTCTAATAATTCTTCATTTGTTTTGTATTGCTTCATGCGACCTCCAGAAAAAAAATGACCTAGGGCTTCAAAAGTTTCCTAGGCACTACTCGTTACACTTATATCATATGCTTGCTATATATGTCAAGTTTTTTTTATTGAATTATTACTAAAAAAAGTAAATGTAACTTTAGATAGTAATTTTTTCATTCAATTTAGAAGAGCATTTAAACATTCTTCAGATAAATTTCTTGTGTAATCTGTTGGTTATATAACTAAACCTAGTGCTATTTAAAAAAAACATTCTTAAGTTATTTCTTTTCTAAAGTTCATGTTTCATGTTATTAACATCATCTACTATTTCATAAAAAAACTAAGATATAAAATTATCTTAGTTAATTTCTATTAATTATTACTTTTTGCTTTAATAGCAGCTTGTGCAGCAGCAAGACGTGCTACTGGAACTCTAAATGGTGAACATGAAACATAATCAAGTCCAACATTATGATAGAATTCTATCGATTTAGGATCTCCACCAGTTTCTCCACATACTCCTAAATGAATATCAGGTCTTGTAGATTTTCCTAATTTAACAGCTGTTTCAATTAGTTTTCCAACACCTTTTTGATCAAGTGTTTTAAATGGATCTTCTTCATAGATTTTTTTATCATAATATGATGGTAAGAATTTACCAGCATCATCTCTTGAGAATCCAAATGTCATTTGAGTTAAATCGTTAGTTCCAAACGAGAAGAATTCAGCTTGTTCAGCAATTTCATCTGCAGTTAATGCAGCTCTTGGGATTTCGATCATAGTACCAACTTTGTAATCAAGTTCAATACCAGCTGCTGCTATTTCTTCATCAGCAGTTTGAGTAACTATATCTTTAACATATTTTAACTCTTTAACTTCACCAACTAATGGAATCATTATTTCAGGAACAACATTCCAGTCAGCATGTTTTTTCTTAGTATTTATTGCAGCTCTTATAACTGCTTTAGTTTGCATTTTTGCAATTTCAGGATATGTTACTGCAAGACGGCATCCACGATGACCCATCATTGGGTTGAACTCATGCAGGGAATCACAGGTAGCCTTTACTTCCTCAACGGTCAGGTTCATATCCTTAGCCAGTGCTGCGATATCTTCCGGATCGGTAGGAACGAACTCATGCAGCGGCGGATCCAGGTAACGAACTGTCATCGGACGTCCCTCAAGAGCCTCATACATAGCCTTGAAGTCAGCCTTCTGGAACTGAAGAAGCTCTGCTAATGCAGCCTCTCTCTGCTCAACAGTCTTGGAAAGGATCATCTTACGGATCTTCGGGATTCTCTCCTCACCGAAGAACATATGCTCAGTACGGCAAAGACCGATACCCTCTGCACCAAGTCTTACTGCATTTAAAGTATCTGCCGGAGTATCTGCGTTTGTACGTACGGACAGCTTTCTGAACTGATCAGCCCAAGCCATAACACGTCCGAAGTCACCACCTACAGATGCCTCAACGGTCTTGATGTCGCCCTTATAAATCTTACCAGTAGTACCATCCAGAGAAATGTAATCTCCCTCATGGAATGTGTAGCCACCTAACTCGAAGGTCTTAGCCTCCTCGTCGATCTTGATCTCGCCGCAGCCAGATACACAGCAAGTACCCATACCACGTGCAACTACTGCTGCGTGAGATGTCATACCACCACGAACAGTCAGGATACCCTGAGATGCATGCATACCCTCGATATCCTCTGGAGAAGTCTCAAGACGAACCAGGATAACTCTCTCGCCTCTGCCGCCCTTACCAGCAGCCTTAGCCTCGTCTGCAGTAAAGTAAACCTTACCAGCAGCAGCACCTGGAGATGCCGGAAGTGCAGAACCGATTACTTCACGTGCTTTTAATGCATCTGGATCGAAAGTTGGGTGTAATAACTGATCTAATGATTTTGCTTCAATACTGCAAACAGCTTCTTCCGGTGTGATCTGTCCTTCGTCTACTAAATCACAAGCGATCTTGATAGCTGCAGGAGCTGTTCTCTTACCGTTACGAGTCTGTAAGAAGTATAATTTACCTTCCTCAATTGTGAACTCCATATCCTGCATGTCGTGGAAATGGTTCTCTAATTTCATAGCTAAATCCATGAACTGTTTGTAGCACTCTGGTAAGTCTTTCTCTAACTGAGTGATCGGCTGTGGTGTACGAACACCTGCAACTACGTCCTCACCCTGTGCATTGATTAAGAACTCACCCATCAGTTTGTTCTCGCCAGTTGCCGGATCACGTGTAAATGCAACACCTGTACCTGACTCGTTATTTAAGTTACCGAATACCATAGGCATTACGTTAACTGCAGTACCCCAGTCACCCGGAATATCATTCATACGACGGTATACGATAGCACGCGGATTATCCCAAGAACGGAATACAGCCTTTACAGCCTCCATCAGCTGTACAGTAGGATCCTGTGGGAACTCACTTCCCATAGCATCAAAGTAAACCTTCTTAAAACGAACAATCAGTTCCTTTAAGTCATCAGCGGTCAGCTCTACGTCGTAGGTTACACCTTTCTCAGCCTTGATCTCATCGATGATCTTCTCAAAATGGCTCTTCGGAACCTCCATAACAACGTCAGAGAACATCTGGATGAATCTTCTGTAAGAATCGTAAGCAAATCTTGGATTGCCAGTCTTCTTTGCGAAGCCTTCAACAGATACATCGTTCAGACCCAGGTTCAGGATGGTATCCATCATACCTGGCATGGATGCACGTGCACCAGAACGAACAGAAACAAGTAACGGATCCTCTACGTCGCCTAACTTCTTGCCATTGTACTCCTCTAACCACTTTAATGCATCAAAGATCTGAGTCTGAATTTCATCAGAAATCTTCTTTCCGCAGTTGTAATACTCGGTACATGCCTCAGTCGTTACAGTGAAACCCTGTGGAATCGGCATGCCAAGACCGGTCATCTCAGCCAGGTTGCAGCCCTTGCCTCCGAGAAGATTTCTCATAGAAGCATTGCCTTCCTGGAACTTGTAAACCCACTTAGCCATTATAAACCTCCTAAAAATAAGGGATTGCTCCCGGTTTTCTTTTGTGTCCAAACAGACCTTTACTGTTTTCACAGACACTCTGTTAATATTATAACATAATCTGGCAATTAGTAAAGTGGAAAATCCTAAAAAATCTTGTATTTTTATTTTTCCTATAGTAAAATATATGACATGGCTAGATGATTCTTGTTTTTTTGTCAATCAATCTTGCTAATTTGCTGTGTTTTGTGAACATATATTTGTTTTTTTATAAAAAACTCTATTAAAAACCTCATTTGCAAAAACAGCAATCTCATACTTGTGTCTGCTTACACCAGCAGATTACGGAAAGGCATGGTAATTTATATGACAACTCCAATTCTCCCACATAATCATGGGGATATCCATAACGTTCTTGAGGCAATGCCCTCTAAAGATACCTGCGCAGATATGGCCAGTGCCTTCAAACAGCTTTGTGACGGTACACGTCTTCAGATCTTCTGGCTGCTGTGTCACAGTGAGGAATGCGTACTTAATATCTCTGCTGCTGTCGGCATGAGTGCTCCCGCTGTCTCCCATCACCTGCGCTGTCTAAAAGATGCAGGGCTGATCATTCTGGCAGTAAAACCGCAGGTTGTTGATGCGGCGATCACTGCTGAGCTTGCTGCAGCAATGCCGCCGCAGGCAACGGTGCTTTCGATCATGGGCAGTGTCGATCTGGCGAAGCTGCATCAGGTAGTGCCGGGACATGCGGTCATCAGAGTGATGCCCAATACACCGCTGGCAGTAGGTGCGGGGATGACGGCGATTGCGCCTGACAGCAAGGTCAGCTCCGAGATGATCGACGCCGCTAAAACTATTTTTGGTTCCTGCGGCGAGGTCGAAGTAGTGGCTGAAAGTGCTATCGAAGCGATCACGGCAGTATCAGGCTGCGGTCCGGGCTATGTCTTTATGCTGATCGACGCTCTGGCAGATGCTGGCGTTAATGCAGGCCTGCCGCGGGCGCTGGCGATCAAGCTGGCCGCCCAGACATTTGCCGGCAGCGGCAAAATGGTGCTGGAAACAGCATTGCATCCGGCGCAGCTGCGCGATCAGGTAACTTCGCCAGGCGGAACTACCATTGCCGGTATCCATGCTCTGGAAAACCGCGGAGTGCGTGCGGCGATGTATGATGCTGTACTGGCCGTGCTGGAACGCAGTGAGAAATTGAAGGGTAAATAACCAATGGCAGATAGAGAAAAGATTTTAAGATATTTTCGGGCCGGCGGCGATGAAGAACTGGCAGCCAAACTGCTTGATCTGGCGGAAGGGGCTCATAGAAGCCGAAAATTCCGCGTCAGCGATTTTCTTGATCCGCATGGCTGTAATGTGGCCGAGATCGTTGCGGCCAATTTTGAAAATGTGAAGCTGGAAACCAGCGGCGGTTTTAAAAATGCCGAGCGCATGAAAGTTGCTTTTGTTGCCGAAGACTTTTTTGGTCAGCCGGATTTTGGCATGGTCTGCTTTAAAGTCGAATGGGACAAACGCTATTATGAACTCAGTCACCGCGATATTTTGGGAGCTTTTATGGGGATGGGCTGTAAACGCGAGATTTTGGGCGATATTATTTTTATCCCTGAAGGAGCACAGTTCGTAGCCGATAAATCTTTTACTACTTACATTATGAACAATCTGACGCAGATAGGTTCTGCCCCGGTTTCACTGACCGAGATCACAGAAGCTGACCTGCTGCAGAAGGAAGAAAAGGTCAAGGTCATCAGCGCTACAGTTGCAGCTTTAAGGCTGGAGGCCGTTGCTG
>ENA-ORKV01001183-ORKV01001183.1-human-gut-metagenome-genome-assembly--contig:-NODE-1183-length-21737-cov-7.181671_pt1 | contig 21737 bp, 31 predicted proteins | sample MGYA00243058_ERZ508805 | MGnify/ENA primary metagenome ERZ508805 (study PRJEB26277, sample SAMN04329770) | human gut metagenome | biome: human-associated habitat | host: Homo sapiens | place: USA... | reverse complement strand
CAGTATTTTATGAATTGATGAAGCATATCTCTATCAGCCTTTTTACAAGTCATAAGATATGTACAGCAGAAATTTTTCTGAACAAAGTGCGCAATATAGAATTGAGCCTAAGGGCCCTCCTTGTCAGTATTTTATGAATTGATGAAGCATATCTCTATCAGCCTTTTTACAAGTCATAAGATATGTACAGCAGAAATTTTTGGCTCAGCATTTGGACAAGTCTTTAAATAATAAGGGCCTGCCAGGCTAATAAAATATAAGGGGGCCTAATTTTTATTAAAAACAGTTAAATTTAGGCTAAAAAAAATTAATAGCCTGTTAGCCTAAAATTAATTAAATTTAACATTTTTTAGCCTAAAAAATTAGTAGCCTAAAATTAATTAAATTTAGATAAAAATAGTTAAATTTAGGCTAAAAAATGTTAAATTTAGATAAAAAATAATAGCCTGTTAGCCTAAAAAATGTTAAATTTAGATAAAAATAATAGCCTGTTAGCTGAATAAATTAAAAATTTAACATTTATTAGCCTAAAAAATGTTAAATTTAACAATTTTTTAGCAATTAAATGCTATTAGGCATTAAAAAAATACCGATTTTTAGCCTAAAATTAATTAAATTTTTAATTTGTTCAACCACCAGGCTAAAATGAACAAATGTTAAATAATATTAAATTTAGCATTATTTAGAATTTTCTATGTATTCTTCAAGTTCGCCAATAAAATTAAAAATATTATAATACGATTCGTCATCATTAACTCCTGCTAATAAATCTTGCTCACTGTAAAATAGGTTTTTATTGTCCACATTTAATATATTTTTAGAAATATTAGGCTATATTAATATAGCCTAATATCTATTAAATTAATCTAAAATTATTTTTTCTTCGTCGATATTATAATAAATTGACATGAGCAAAGAGTCACTGATATTGGAGTCCTCCAATGTTGAAATTTTATAGATTAAATAAATATTAGCATTTTTTGGACCTTGTGAAATGTTATTAAAAATATCTAAAATATTTTTTTCTACATAATATTCACAGTCGCTTTTAAATGTGAAAGAGCCAAAATGTTTGCTAGTATTTGCACTTTTAATATTATTTATAAATTCTAAATATTTTTTAGAATCGTTTAATATTTTTTGGTCTACTTCAACTTTATAGGCCTTAAAAGTGAAAGAACGTGAAATTTTAATTTTTTTCATAATTTTTAATATAATTTAATTGTTTTTATAATTTTTTTAACTAACACTAATAACTAATATAATTATAACTGATATAATTATATAGGCTATATATTTATTATTTACAGTGCAAAGATAGCACTTTTATTTTAAATAAAAAAATTTTTTGACTTGTATTAATATTTTATTTTTAAATAAAAAAATTTATTATTATATGGTCAAAAATAATAATAAATCGATATGTTATTTATTATTTTAATTATAAATTATAGTCTAAGTAAAAAATTATTATAAAAAATTTTTTATATAAATATATAAGTACGCGCATATATAAATGATATATTAAAATCTAGTTTATATATTATATTAAAAAATCGATTTTAAGGCCATTTATTTGGCCTGTAAGGCCTTATTTTTTATTTTATATATAAATATATTATTTATTATTTTTGAGGCCATATGGGCCAAATATGAGCTCCGGGTCAAATATTTTAAATAAAAAAATTTTTTGACTTTATTTAGTCTGAAAATATATAAACGTAACACAGATTTTTACCAGGTATAAAGCCGCAATTCTACAAAGATTCACTAAAATTCCTACCCAGTGATTCTGCAGAAATGGTCCCGAGAGAACACTGGATTTTCCCGGCATTATTCCCGTACTGTTTTTCAGTTTATCACCTACCCTAAATCCCGGCACTGTAACAGTTCAGCTCCAAAACAGCCATGGAACCATAACTAAACTTGAATTGTTCCCGTCCGGTTCTGGCGCAGTGCTGTAAAACTACAAAGATTCACTGAAATTCCTATCCAGTGATTCTGCCGAAATGAGCCCGAGAGAACACCAGATAGGAATTGAGATATTAAATTACCAAACTACAGTTCTGTGTCGTCCCAAGTATGATTCTTGTGCCACCACTGTTTCCATTCATCTGGAGTAAGTCCGGTGAACACCACCAGACCTACAGATATTAAAATAAAATAAACCATATTATTACCAGTTTAAGTGAAATAAATTAGTTTCCAGGTCGTTTTACGGATACTAGTTTTATCACACCATTCTCCACCAACTATCACACACCCAACTACCTTTAGAACCGTCAACTGCCAATGGACAGGTAAGATAGTTATCACAGTTCACACAAGAATTTTTATCCTCTGGTAAACACTTTCTAAACGCTTTACCTACTATTGCCATATCTTATCTATCTAAATCTGGTTCTAGGATAATACCGTAAGCCGCGGAAACGGCGTCCAGAATATCATCTGTAAAACCTTGAATACCGTTCCAAATCAGATAATTATTGATTTTCTGACGAGGAGTCATTTCGGCTATTACTTCGAGAGGACATCCGCAATCACACGCAAGGCAATTCTGCAAAAATTCCTTTTGGTCCTTGTGTGTGGTCTTGAGTTGGTTTTCCATTGAAGCAATACATCTAGCTGTAAGAAAACCAATATCATTGACAAAACGAGGGTAGTTAGTAATTTTGTCTTTGGCAATTTCAGTGAGTGCATGCTCACTGAAATGTTCTGCTAAATCCAGACGCTCTCTTTTGATGTTCTTGACAAGAGCTTTTACTTTTACTGTATTCATAATTAATTAAAGCTATAAAGTGAAACATTACCAGCACCTTCAACCTCGTACACGCAATCAGGTACAAATACAGATTTGCCATCAGGAGTTGCGAGAGGCACATTATTATAAATAGCCAAATAATCTTGAGATTCAAGAATTGTTGGTGACTTGATGCTTTTTAAATTTAATACTTCTCCATCACCAAAATTATCTGTCAAAAATACACCAGGATTTTGGCCCTTATACAAGGTAACAACCTTGAAGTCCTCAGATGTAATACTAGAAAGAGACAAGCTCTTAACCAAATCAGTTGCTTTCATAATTTTGCAATTTTAATTGTTAAACTTATTATGTTTTATCTGAGTGCAAAAGTACTAATAATTTTTCAAATAAAAAAATTTTTTTAGTTAACAGTAGTTAAATGAAATGTTAAAGTTTGTAGGCCTAACTTGCCGGTTTCTATATCCAGATGTCAGCTTTCTAGCTAAAACCATTTCTTGGTACCTAGAATTCATTATTTTATATTAAACTATATAATTATATTAATTAATAAAAATAACCTGATGTGGGTCAAATATTCTATATAATTTAATATATTATTTATATAGAATAGACTGAAAATTTTAAAATTTTAAAATTTGCCACCAGCGAGCCGTTTCTATATGTTACTGTAAAAAATAATAGGTAACCGTTTCACAACGATTACCTATCCGCCTAAAAACAACTAAAATTCTATTAAAATTATGGGTTCTCACCGTAGTTAGAACCAATAGTGCCAAGGCAGGGAATCGAACCCTGCATAAATCCTTTAAACAGAACAGCATATATTTGTTTTACTTGGCATTTAAAAAACTCCTAGGACCACAGCCCCTTAGTCGCTTCCTAGGAGTTCAATTTCAAACAATATACTTAAAAACACTTATGAGAAGAAAACAATCAACTAATTGTTTTACATGAGGTCACCTGACTCTGCTTCAGCAGCTGCAGCGTCTACTGCCTCTTTAGCCTCAGCTTCTGCATTGGCTTCCTGCTCATCATGCTTAGCATCGAGAGCAGCCTTAGCGTTATCATACTCGAGCTGCTTGTTCTGAAGTGCTTCCTGAGCCTTCTCCAAGGCTTTCTTTGCCTTGTTAAGAGCCTCTTCTGCACGGATAACCTTCTCTTCAGGAGTAAGAGCAGTTCTTGGCTGACGCTCAGCGCGTGTCTGCCACTTGGTCTGGAACTCCTTATAAGTCTCATCAGCATCATCCATTGGGAGCAGGCCCTCTGGCTCTGTAATAACTACCTTACCACCTTCAGCTTCATCCTTGGTTGAGTGGATTGCCTTGTGAGTGAACTTGTGAGCACCATTCTCATCCTTGAAACCGATGCGGAAGAACACTGTGCAAGAGCGCTTATCCTTGATAATGGTCTCAATTCGAGAATCTGTCTTAGTATCATCGCCAAGGTCAATCTGACGACCTACATAAGAACCAGCAGCCTCTACAATCTCATCAGCCTGTGCCATCCACTCCTCAGTATCAACCTGAGCTTTACGGCGAGCACCTGTCTTCTTAGCCTTGTGAAGCTCTACAGTCTCTGGCAGGATTGTAACCTCCTTGAACGCCTTGTAGAACTGACGACCTGTAGGGTTCTCATCTGTAATATCTGACTGGATGAGAAGGTAACAGCGCATAGCTCGCTTCTCCTTAAGAACTCCCTTGACGTAACCACCGACCTTAATAGCTGTACCAGGCATGAGTGCCTCACAACGGTGACCGAGAGCTTCCTCGTGTGCCTTTGCAGCCTCAGCGTCAAGCTCCTCCATGCTCTGCTTTGGCTTTGCCTCACGCTTAGCCTTAGGCTTTGCTTCCTTGTTTTCACCAGCCTCAGAATTCTGCTTAGCAGCTTCCTTCTCTGCTGCATCGATAGCTGCTTGCTCCTCTGGAGAAAGTGCTGCTCCATTATCAGCTGGAGCCTGAGTAGCTGCCTGTCGCTTATCAAGAATAGCCTGAATTGCTACCTTGTCCTCATCAGAGGTTGCTGGGTCGTTAACTAACTTCTGTAACTTCTTTGTTGCCATCTGGGCGAATTTCATTGTTGTCATAATTTTGTGTATTTAATTGTTAAACTTATATGTTCTAATTACATTTGCAAAAGTACTCATAATTTCTGAAATATGAAAACTTTTTATGTTAAGAAGTGTTAATGAAAATGTTAAAAACCATTAACACCTCTTTTTGCTATTTAATAACTGAAATTTTATACTTCCAGCTCCACATCTAAATTCCTTGCTATTTCTTTAACAGCGTCAAGCAACTCTTGGTCGCTCATATTTCTAGCCATTTCCTCTAGAATATCCTCAGGACTTACAATATCCTTAAGAGCTTCAAATAGTTTCCAACCTCTTCCCATATTACGATAACTCTGCTTTAGTTGATGTTCTTACCTTGTCACCATCTAAAATTAAATCGATGGTAACATATATCTCTGAACCAGCATATTTAATAATAGCCGTTGTATTACTAGCTGCGAGGCATTGAACTGTATAGCGTGCGTCCCACTCTGCCTTGCAGTATCTCTCCCAGTATTTAAATACTCTTGGAGAGAACTGAGTGCTACTAGCAATTATCAAACTCATTTGCAAATAAGTTGCAATTTTCTTCAGGTTCCAATCAACCGGAACGAACTTTGGCTTTCTCATAATCTTAATATTTTAATTGTTAAACTTATTATGTTTTATCTGAGTGCAAAAGTACTAATAATTTTTCAAATAAAAAAATTTTTTATGTTAAGAAGAGTTAACAGCTTTATCTTTAACTACCGTTAACACTTACTATATATAATATATAATATGTACGCGCGTGCGCCCGCGTATAGGGTAATAATGCGGCACTGTAGCAGTTTAGTGCATTATATAAGTCCCGGCACCACAACAGTATTAGTTAAAAGCCAGTTCCTAGAGCCAGTATGTTATAGGTTTATAGCGATTAAAACCTCACCAGTTTCCAGAACCAGTGTGTAAATCTACAAAAATTTACAAAAAATCCTATCTGGCATTTTCTCGGAAATGGCACCGAGAGAACACCAGATAGGAAATTAACTTTTGCCAAACCATTTTTCATATTCATGTATTTTGCAAACTGGGAGTAAATCTCTACAACGAGAAGTACTATGGTACCTATACTCAACCCAATACGTATCTCCAATCGGCTCTAAGTCTTGAATTTGATTTCTTTCCTCATAATTGGTTTTTAAATCAAAAACTCTTACATGAGCTTTTTTATCTGGAAGAATGATAAACTCAAATATGAATTGACCTGCTATTTTCTTTCGTTCTGCTATAGATATTTTAGCTTCTACCATATCGGTACCTATGATAGGTTCTGGTTCAGATATAAATCTGAAATTACCAAACAGAGTTTTAAACTCTTCTGCTTCTTCAAGATTATCTGGGTCAATAGGCTCTTCGCCATCTCTCAAATAGTAGAAAGAATCACCAGTAAGCTGAATTATTTCAATCTTCATCTCTTTGTCCTCCACCTACCATTAAGCACCATGATATAAATATACCAAATACTGCTGCAAATGCAATAATTCCTGCTATCATGCTGTTTTATTTCTATATCGTTTATAATATCCAGGCCTAGCCGCAATCCAAGCTCTTTGATATGCTAATATTTTTTCTCTGTTTTTAGCATAATATTTTCTATCATACTCGGAGCGTTTCAGCTTTTCTTCTATAGAAGTTGGAGCTTTATATGCGCATTTTTCTGGATGAGCCTTTCTGTAAGCTCTATTATAGGCTAATATCTTTTCTCTATTAGCTCTATAATAAGCTCGCATTCTGGCTCTGTCATGTTCTGTCGTTGTCATGATATTTCTTTGCGTTCTAATTTGTGTCTAATTAAATATAACTTTATATCAATGATGTCATCAAGCGTTAAATTCTTGATAACTTTATTACCGATTTTAAGACTGTACTTTTGCATTCCCATAAGGATTGTCTTTTTTAACTCGGTCATAAAGTTTCTTGAACCAAAATGGATTGTATCTTAACAAGTCGCCATAAGTTCTGATATTGTTAATACCAACAAGCCTAGAAGCATAAATTACTTCTCTATTGGCCAATCGGCGTCTAGCCTCATACCATCTATGGATAGCTCTATCCACACATTCCAAAAAATACGTACTGAGCTCAGAATCACGCTCTTCAAGAATCTGTTGTTCTGTACCTTGTTTGAAATAATATGGCACATTCGGTGTAACCCAATATGTAAGAACCTCGCCTACTTCTGGATGTGTCTTATATAGAAATCCAGGATTTGCAACAAATACCCACGGCCATTTAAGTTTTGCTAACTTAATAGCTTTTGGAATAGCTGGAGATAAAAGTCTAGCAATTCTAGCATTGATGTACTTGTCATAGCGCTTAATGAGCTGACGCAAATTGCTAGTAAGTTCTTCTACAAGAGCTGTTTTATCCCATCTTGTTAACTCTTCTGACAAAGGGAGAACTTTCTGGTCAAACGCCATTCTGTTAATTTCAACTTTTTCAAGTTCTTTTTTAGCCTGGCGCTTTGCCATACCGTCTTTAACGCGGCGGCTAATTACTAATCTGCGCTCAACCTCGTTGAGTTCTGGGACTAACTCTTTGTCGTGCTTAGGACTGTCGGCAAATTCCACGCAGTTTTCACCACCTATAGAAAAGATAACATCATCAGATACTTCGCGCTTAACTTTGCCATCTTCATATTTTAGAGTTGATTTGTTATAAAACTCATCGCCATCCATAGAAGTGATAGAAAAATCAGAATTCTCGTTGTCATCTGGATTTGCAGCTGCTTCTATTTCAGCTTTTGCCAAGTCTTCGTCTTCAGACTGAATGTCTGCTAGCATTTTAGCAAAATCTTCTTCTGAATATTCCATCACTGAGGCTTCTTCAGATGAAGGAGCCTCTGTATTATGCATATCACATAGAGCTTGGTCAATAAGTGCATTTAAATTTTTACTGTCCATATTACATAATCTTTAAATTAGTTACAAATACTGAACTAAAAACATTTCTTGCTACATGAGGCTGGAGCATAAATAAATATGCTATAGCGAGTAATAGTCTGGCAACTATATGGAGAATCCACGCTGCTAAGTATACTGGAAAATAAATAACTCCAATAACAAACCATACTAAAAATAGCATCCAGCCTTTAAACTTAATTGGTATTTTCATAATTTTAAAACATTCTTTAAATAGTCATTAATGTGCTTCGGATATACGTTTGTACTTGGCAAATATATATGTAAGTCTTGAGCAAAATGATAATAGTCTCCAACTGTAGCACCAATTCTAGAAGCAACATATTTCTGCAACTGAGAAAAACAATACTGGTCATTACAAAAACCGAATATCAAATCATTACTTCTCATAAGAACAGTCATATTGAGAATTTTTTCAAATTCGTCATAAATACTGATTTTAAAACCAATACTGAGAGTGCATGGAGTATCATACTCATAGTCATCCATTTCCTTACCGTCATACAGCGTGAGCCACGCTTGACGAGTATCTGGATTGTTTTCAAGTTTCTCTATTACTTTCTGCAGTTGTTTATTACGGTTCCACAGCCAACCATAATTAGAATTGACCTGACAATCGCCTCCATGCATACGTTTCCAAACTGGAGCATGCTTTTGAAGCTCTGATACATCTCTTGAATGAGATAAATACCAATTCCATTCTCTTTCTGCATATTTAGCATTCCATTTACGCCATTCTTCAGTAATATGATTGTGCTCTGGATTTGCAATATAAAAACCAACATTCTGCAATCTAATTGTATTATTACCAGGCACTTCACCACATCCAGCTATGCGTAACGCTAAACAGTTAAGTGCTTGATTAGCGTTTTCATATACCCAATTATTGTCAGATTGAGTAATATATGGATAAGAAATTTCTAACGGCTTTTCCATGATTTATTAAACTTTTGATTTAACACTTGAAAGTTTTGTTGAATAGCTTTAATGTCTTCAGGCTTTAAGCCCGTTAATGGACAAACTGTGTCCAAATCAAGCATATTCACTTTACCTTCCATTCTAGTTCTTTCGTATACAAAAAATTGCTCTTTAGTAATTTCTGATACCGGAGTTGGCACTAGTTTTGTATATCTTCGTAAATCTATAGCTTTGCTCATATCTTTTGCATTTTAAAAAGTTCTTCTTCAGCTTCCTCGTTTAACGCTTGACATATTTCTTTAGCTTCTTCATAGGTTAATTCTGTGTATGGGTCTCCATCTTCATCTTCAGCTTGTTCTCCAGTTATAAGAACAATCCTATACATAGAATTAACTCTTTCGTCTATATAGGTATTAGCTGCATCAACAGCTTGTGAACATATATACCAAATTGCATCGTCTCTAATAAAGCCTAAATCAAACTTATCTGTACATATCTGAATATAGAAAGTTCTCAGAATTTTTGGAGCAAATAAGCCTTTCTTTTCCATATCCTTATATTCGTGTAGCCACATGCCAAAACCGTTACTCTCTTTGAATTTTTTAGCGTAGTGCTCTACGAATTTCAAGAATATAGGTTCTTTTACTACTTCCGGTACTTTCTTCATAATCTGATATTTTTAATAGATAGAACTCCTCTTTTTATCCCAGAGCAATTGAAACATATAATATAATAATTTATATTATAAATATATTTCGTTAACTCTGGGGACTATAGAGGATGTTATTGGGACAATTTATTACTCTTCTGAAGTAGAGTTAAAACCTCCTTTTCGTTCACTCTTTTTAGCGAGAACAGCAGCCTTAACAACTTCAGGAGAAGCTTCACAAATGTCTGCGTAAGATACAGGAACCAAAATAAATTGAGCAATCTTCTGACCTCGCTCAATCCACACTGGCTCTTTGCCTACATTAATGAGATGAATGTGAATCTCACCAGGATAGTCCTCATCGATGATAGACGCACCAATAATAATACAGCTTGAAACAGTTGTATCTTGGCCTGTAATTTTCATCTCGGTCTCACAATCTATTTTAGCCTCTCTTGATGGACAAGTACCTGACTTATTAGCAGCCATAAGCATATATCCATCTGGAATAAGAGCTGAAATACCAGATGGGATAAGCACATCCTCGTGTGGCAGAAGCATCTGACCTGAAAAATCTTCTGGCACGAAGAAATCAATACCGGCTGACTTAGATGTACCACGCTCTGGAGTTTTAACCTTTCTTACTTTTGCAATCTGCATTACTGAATTCATAATTGTAAAATTTTAATATGTGAATAACTAAATTATTTATATGTGCAAAATTACATAAAATTTTTCATATAATGAAATTTTTTATGTTAACAGTAGTTAAAGTTAACAAGCTTTAACTACTGTTATTCTTTTTAGAGTAAATCGTCTATATTACCAGGATTTGGGTCTATAGAAGCTGGCTTTGAATTATTTGGAACTTTAATATCGCCAGGTTTACGCTTCAAAATCCACAGAGTATTACGAGCAGCATCTGGGAACATTGGAGCCATGATATTTGCCATAAGATTTGAATCGTAATAACGGCTCAATTCTTTAAACATTTGTTTCTGCCAGTCATTCATGAGAGGCTTATAATCTTTCTGTGAAGCGAATGTTCCAAACTTATCGACAATATCAAAGTGCTTTTTAAGAATGGCCTCAAGCTCATAATGGCCAAACTCTTGAACATCTACACCTCTTCCGTCCCCAGAATCATAAGTATGATTACCTGCAGCACCAACACGAGAGTCGTAATTTGGAGTAGAAAGATAATAAGTTGCATCATCCCGTCCACACGCTTTAAAGTTCTCCAAGAAAATGTCCGCATTCTGTTTACCGACATGCTCAAGAACCTCAAAAGCACATACCTTATTGCCATTAAACTGGCTGTAATCAAGATAATTTTTAACAAGGTCAGCCTCATAGAAGCTAGCCCAAGGAACTGATGCAAACTTAGCTGCATCATCTGCAATAGTTTTGTGCCGAATATCGATGCCAACATAACTGTTACACTTAAACTTATTTCTATAAAACACTTCAAGCAAATTAGCTTGGCCACATCCAAAATCTACTACATCGTCACCAATTTTAGCGTCTTTCAAGATGTGTGTCCATCTCAAATAATGAGCAAACTGGTCTCTGTGATAAACGTGACGCTCCATAGCTTGGTCTGGAGATAAATCAGTTGTATTATAATTCTTTGCCATAATTACATTAAATCTTCTGTTTCTATTTCAGTTTCAGGCTTAGCACCATTGGCACCGTCATATGTATTAGCTTCTGAAACTGGGTTAAACTTACGCTGCTTTTTGCCTACTTCAATTAATAATTTCCAATACTTGGAATATTCACACAACCAACCTTCAATATTATTAATTGTAAGGTTAAATTCGCTAGATGGTTCATAACCTCTAGTTTCAGCGTTAAACTTAGCATATACCATAGGTTCTCCATGAGCTTCTGCAACTTCATTGAGTTTCTCTTCAGCCATAGCGAGAAGTTCCTTCATACCTGCTACTCGCTGAGAGTTAATAACTCTGCTAGGGAACAAGATGCGTAAACCAAGAAGTGAACCAGGACCAATATTTGTCAGTTCATTCACATTAAACGGAATAAAATTCTCTTTTGAGAATCGATTAATGTAAACCATATCCTGCATCAGCTCATTAGCGATAAACTTCTGAACTCCAGGAATAGCTGACAAAACATCGATAATATCTCTTGTGGACTCTGCGATAAGAACTGTATCGATGATAATATCAATAGCACCCCACAATTCAGATAATGCAGTATCAGCGTAAGCTTCTGCTCTATTTTTGCCAGTCTTAGCTGCAAAAGATGAACTAATGATGTAAGCATCAGTAAATGGCTTAGCTCCCATATTCTGAAGTGTCTTAGCAATTGTTATGAACTTAGGCTGCTGTTCCTTAAACTTTTCATAGTCAGGAATTCCACCTTTCCAATCTGTAATAGAAGCCAAGAACTCAAAAAAGTCCGGAGAATTAAACAATCTGTAAACTATACACTTCCAAACTTTATTCTTGAGCGACAGGCTATCATCCATAATGATGTTAGAGATAAGCCACCAAGAACTGCGGTCGAGCTCGCGATACAAATTAGGGAATTTATTTTCCTGGAAAATAGGGTCATCTGTCCACGGAGCCTGAATTTTGTCAATGAATCGGCGCTTCCAAATCATTTGTCGCTCATACATAGTCTCAAAGAATGCTTGCAAATTCTCTTCGCTTACGCCGAGATTTTTGTCAGGCAAATGCTTAATGTACTCATGATTATCAGCTAATGGATTGGCTGAATTTTTACGTGGACGACCTCTGCCACGTTTTACTGGCTGAATAGCTTCTTCTACCATAACATTTAATTTTAATCGTTATTTATTTCTTTATCTGTTTTTGTCTCAACGTAGTTATTAAGAGCGCCTATATAAGCAGCGGCATCAAGGAGATTATCCTCTCTGTGTGAATAGGCTTCTCTTGAAAGCTTAAGAGCAATCATAGCTCTATACATGCCTTCAACTGAAATCTGCTCATTTTTTGGAGAGGCTGCGTTATATATAGCTGCAGCTCTTTCCATACTTTCTGAGAATGGTCCATACATGCGCTCTTTTTCTTCTGAGCGGTGATTGACAATTTTGTCTGCTCTTTCCAAGATATTCATAATCTTTATTTTTATATTGCAAAATTAATAATAATATTTGAATTAAAAAAATATTTTAAATTTTATTAACTTATTTATTATTCATAAATATATTTTTAATTATTTTTAATGTAATTATCGATTTTAGCCTTAATGCTGTTCATCAAGCTCATCTGCACTCTGTCTTTATTCTTCAATGCTAATATAACATCCTCATCGTGGGTCTGAGCCATGTACAGATGATGAATAATAACACCTTGCTTTTGACCTTGACGATAAAGTCTAGCATTAAACTGCTGATACAACTCAAGTGACCAGGTTAAACCGAACCAGACGATTATATTACCTCCAGCTTGAAGGTTAAGACCGTGACCAGCTGAAGCAGGATGAGCTAGCATAAGTTGAACTTTGCCATCATTCCAGTCTTGTATATCTTTAGCAGTTTTAAGCTCTCTAGGCTTATATTTGCTCAGATACTTCATAATTCTGTCTCTGTCAAATTGATAAGTCCGCGCAACAAGAACTGGCTTTCCACACGCTTCTTCTACTATCTCTTCTAATGCTTCTAGCTTAATATCGTGAATTGGATGTACGTTTTTATCTTCGTCATATATTGCACCATTTGCAAATTGGAGAAGTTTATTAGACAAACCAGCGGCATTTAAAGCTGTGATTTCGACTTCGTTGTCCGAATTTATAAGCTTCATGATACTATCTTTTTCAAACTTATGATACTCATCTAATATGTCTTTAGGCATTTTAAGCTTAACATAGTTGTTTGTAAGCATAGGCATATGAAGATAGTCCTGAGCTTGCATACTTATGCATATATCACCTATTTTATTTCGTATTGCTTGTTCTGCACCTCCTTGTAAATTATAATTATAAACTACGTAACCGTTAGACCTACCTGGAGTAAAGTATGTGCTTCTATACTTAGTAATAGTTTTACCAAGTCTTTCACCTCTATCCATTAAGTAAATCTGTGGCCACAAATCAATTAGACCATTTGGAGCAGGTGTTCCAGTTAAGCCGACCACCCGCTTTATCCACGGTCTGGCTAATCTTAACGCTTTAAATCTCTGTGACAGATGATTTTTAAAGCTACTAAGCTCATCAATAACTAGCATATCGTATGGCAAGTTTGAAGCACATATACCACAGAGCCATGCTATATTATCACGAGAAATTATGTGAATATCAGCTTTCTTATGAAAAGCTTCTAATCTCTGTTTTTCCGTTCCAATAATCTTAGAAAATGTAAGATGTTGTAAGTGCTCCCAATTTTGTGCCTCTTCTGCCCAAACAGTTTCAGCTACTCGCTTAGGAGCAATTACCAAAACTGAATTTACTTCAAGGTAATCATACATTAACTTCTCTACTGCTGTTAAGGTTGAGACTGTTTTGCCTAGTCCCATTTCCAGAAATAAACCACAGTATTTATGAGTAATTATATGCTCGACTGCCTTTTTCTGATACTCGTGTAAATCTGTTTCTTTTAACATGCCATTATATCTTCTATTAAGTTTACGACCTGCTCTACAGTATCAATTACTTCAACTCTAAAGCCGAGCTTGCGAAGCTTGTTGTGCATTGCTAACTGAAGTGGTCGCGGTTTTTGATTTGTGGTTTTAAGCTCTACAAATATAACTTTTGCAGGCTTAAATAAACACATTCTATCAGGCAGTCCATTTATATGGAAACTTAATAGCTTTATGCACATACCACCATTCAGTTTACAAAGTTCGACAAGCTTTCGCTCAACTACTTTTTCACTTTCTTTCATGGAATCCTGCGCCTCCTATTGAAGAACATTTTTCTTCTTCTATATAGTCCCACTCAATATCCTTGTCTATATCAGGAGTATATAGTCTATCTTTAAAAGACCTAAATATCTGCTTTTTAAATCCTTCAAAAGTTAAGGACCCATTAGCTCTTCCAACAACTGTATCAAGTTTGCCAAGATTGTACGACACCCATTCACCATTTTTAAAGTGCAGTTTCATACCTCTTATTATACAATGTGTCTTCGTTTTGAGGCCATTTTTGAATTTGTACTTCTTATAGTTTGGCTTATCTGGGTCATCTTTTGCAGGACCTGCTTCAGCTTTTGCTTTTCTTATTTCCTGTACTCGCTTAGCTCGAGTTTCAGCAATACTGAATGCGCTTTTTAACTTTCTCACTAAGTCTTTTTTAGCATTTTCATCCATAATCTTAATATAAATCTCCTAACATTACTTTTATTTCGTCATCTGTAGGTTTATCGCCTAAAAGCTCTTCAAGTTCTCTCATAGCTTTTGCTACAGGGTCTTCTTGAACAGGCTTTATGCGTTTATAGTATTTTTGCTTACCATAAATCTTACCAAATGATTTTCTCTTAGAACCAACATACTCCCAACCTGGAAGGGTCTTCATTATGTTGTTTATCTCACGAGTGCTATAAGAATTAAAATTCTTACGCTCCTCACCTAAGCATTCACACCATATCTCATAAGAGCAAACAAACTCTTTGTATTCTGTTCCCTTTTCAGCTAGTGGGTCGTTTAACCATTGCTGGCGCTCGAATAAATCTTTCTTACCCCAACTAGAAGGAAACTTCATGTTAAGATATTCTTCGATTATTCCAGTTCTGTCGTCAGTTACAGAGTGACTTTGTTGGCTCTTCTTTGCAAGTTCATTCTCCTCTTCTGAGAAATATAGTTTTTCGCCGTTCTGATACATCTGAACTGCTTCAGCCCAAATTTGGTCTATAATATCATCAGTTAAGTCTTTGGCAACTATCTTTGTTGCAAATTTAGGACGAACTTCAATAGGATTGAATCGGCGATTGCCTGTAGAATCGCGCAAAAACTCCATATCATTTGTAGTTCCAAAGAACACGCATTGACGTTTATAAGTTTCTACAGTTCTACCATAAGCAGGTCTAAACATATCTTCTGTTTTAGTTATGAACTGCTTTACAGTCTCAACCTCAGTTTTCTTTAAACCTGATAACTCAGCCATTTCAATAAGCCATGCACCTTGTAACTGCTCGTAGGCTTCTTTACCTTGAAAGGTGTTGAATGAATCGCTAAACCAGTCCTTGCCAAGTTTACGTATGAACGTAGATTTATATGTAGCCTGAGCTCCAACTAACACAAGAACCATATCGTATTTTATTCCAGGATTGAATATTCTAGCTACTGCAGCGCATAGGGCTTTACGAATAGTAGCTCTTGTATATTTAGTATCTTCGGCTCCGAAATAATCAATAAGAAGTGTATCAATTCTGTTTACGCCGTCCCATGAAAGAGATTTCAGATAGTCTCTTACTGGATGAAATGATTTCTTTTGAGCTGCAAGCATCACAGCATCATCGATTTTAGATACAGATACAATGTTGTATACACATTCTATGTAATTACGAATGCCTGAATAATCTACATTTTTTACTGGTTCTGGAGAATCTACCTTACGCCAAGGCATAGACCTCATGATATATGTTTTACTGTCAAATTCATTCAGTCTAAATGCACCTCTAAGATATTTGTCATTCTGCAAAATGAGATTAAGATTATTAGAATCACTGTCGTACTCGCCTTTCTTATTGGCTTTAAGTTGTGAAAGCCATGAATCATCATAAGAATCATCGTCGGCATTCTCCTCATTAGCAGCATCTAACCCATCAAAATCTAATTTTGCATGCTCTAAATTCTCTTCAGCTATTTTCTTTTTAACCTCAGTACAAGTCGTGGCAAATTCTTCCATCTTCTGCTGAGAAACCTTTGAATCAGGTCCAGAATCGAGATGTCCGAATTTATGTATTCTAACCAAGTCAAATGCATTGCACAGTCTTCCACCCGCTGGGTCTGTTCCGTGATGCGAAAAAGCAAATTTATCATTATAAACGATAAGACCTCCAGTTGTAGAACCTAATTTATAGGTATACCGGTCTTCGCCTGCTTCTTCATATATATCACTAAGAAAGGTGCTAATAGCATCTTGAATCGAGTATGTTCTACAGAATGTTCCAATTATGCCTGATTTTTCTTCTGGGTCTTCTTGCTTTTTAATATCAGATAATAAACCTTCTGATATTTTACTACTAGATGGCCATTCAGATGTATTCCTCCAGTCATCATATGTTTCAAGAACTGCGTCAGCATCAAGCCATTCACCATCTTGATATTCAAAATAATATTCTATATCAGATGATACACTTGGCCAAAACATAAGTCTTTCTGGCTCAAATGTAGATTGGTCAAACAATTCTATATTTAAGTTACCAGCTATACGTCTAGATATAGCCTGATATTCGTCGACAGATACCTCTCTATTAATAGGGATAAGCAGTCTGTGACGAGGTTTACTCTGTGTAGATTTATGTGTTGAATATATAGCTGCTGCACAGCCATATTGCAACGTAAAATCCCACCAAAAATCAGCATAAGAAAAATCTACATCAAGACAAATTAATTGTCTGTATGATACAGATGTTTTCTTACGTATACCCTTGTCAAGATAGCCACCAACAAAGCCTCCAACGTCTTTGATTTTAGATTGGTCAGCTTTGTTAGCAGCCATGAATTGAGCATGGGTCTCATTAGTAACTACAGGCTTAGAAAGTTTGTCGATTAATTTGCTCCACTTTACTTTCTTGTTCTTCCACTTTTTTGTAGAAGCACTTAAACCTGTAGCTATATCTATTATGCCATCATGAATCATGGTCCTCTATTTTCCAAGTTATAAGTATTGATAGTGTATCACTAGTAGGCTGAATTTCGATGCAGCAATTTACGAAATTAACCAATTGCCACTGAACTAGTTCATAGCCTTTCTTTCCCGTTCTATTTAAATGTGCTTGAAACTCTTCTATACTTGAAAAGTTTCCACTATCAATTACATATTTATATTTAAGCACATCTTAATCTTTGCGATAGTAATCAGTTATATATCCGTCGGCGCGAAGAGGTAAATCTGAAGCCCAGTCTGGAGGAGTTGACATGATACGTACCATAAGGTCATATGTATCTTTCTCATTTCCATCCTTAGGGATTTCTGCTATCATCTCATCATGTACGTGGAAGTCTACTTTAAATCCAGCTTTCTCTACTTGCATAAGAGAATATCCAAGTAAATCACGAGCTATGGCTTGCACTATATTCTCGCAAAGCTTTCCACCATAAGTGTCCATTTCACCCCATTGGCCTGTAGTCTGAATCTGTCCTTCATACATAAGAACCTGAACTGGACGAGTAGAACGACCGATAGTCTTATTCTTGAAGTGAGGATGAACATAGAACAACTGTCTGCCAGATGGTAATCTCGCAGTAAGATATTCTCCATCACAATCGAAAATAATATTACGACATGTACATTTAACTGGTCTTTGATACTTAACTGCTTCATGAGCCGATTTCTCAAGTTCATTCCAGAGAGCAACAATCTTAGGATTTGCGGCTCTCCACTTCTTAACCATATCCACCATTTCTGAATCAGTAAGCCCCATCTTTTCGCCACCCATTCTTTCAAGAGCACCAAGTGAACCGCCATATCCTAATGCCAATTCAGATATTTTACTTTTATCACGCAAAACAGAACCTTTAGTAATAGCTGAGATAGGTACGCCGAACATCTTAGAACCAGTAGCCTCATAAATCTTACCATCGCCGTGGAATACATCCATTCGCCATTTTTCATTAGCAAGCCATGAAACTACTCGTGCTTCAATTGCTGAAAAGTCTGCTACTGAGAATGTATATCCATTTGGAGCTATAAGTGCTGTACGAACTAACTGCGATAAAACATCAGCCACATTGCCATACATCATATCGCAAGCTTCCCAATCGCGTTTACGAATAAGTTCACGAGGTGTATCAATGTCATCAAAGTGGTTTTTACTGAGGTTTTGCAATTGTAAAAGTCTACCAGCCCAACGGCCTGTTCTATTTGCTCCATAAAACTGAAAGGTGCCGCGCACACGGTCATCTGGTGTAGCACAAGAAATCATCTTGTAATACTTCTTTACAGATGTTTTACTTAGCTTCTGATAAATATCAAGAGCTTCAAGTACTTCTGGATAGTCTTTAACTTTTTCAAGAACTGCAGGCATTTCTACTTTTGTAAGTGAATCTACAGTAATACCGGTTCTTGCCTTTATCCACTTTTTAATCTGAAGAGGCGATTTTGGATTTTCAAGATGAGTTATGCTTCTAGCTTGTTCCATAAGATACTTAGAATATTCCAAGTCACAATAAATTGCAGAACTTGCTAACTCTCTATCAATCATAATACCTCTATCATTGATATTTTGGTCCGTAACATACAGCTGGCGCTCTATTTCTGGAATCTCAAACTTCTCTAATTTACGATATATCTCTCTTTCTGAGAGCACATCATAAATATTGTAGAGTTTGTATTCAGCCCATTTAGCCGGAGCATCTTCAGGCATATTACGAGTACGACCGCCATTAATCTTAGTAGGTTTACATGGACAACTGAAGTACTTAATAAGAGCTTTACCAGTCTCAAGTTTTTTATCTTGAAGATTAAGCTGCTTAGATACAGCATCCAATGATAATGGTAAACCACAATAAGCTGATTTAACTAGTGTACAATACCACTCATCTGTTTCAGTATGAAGTCCTATTCTGTTAAATGCTGTACGCTCGAATACAGCGTTATGAGCGACCTTAAGGCATTTAGGGTCTCTAAGTGCTTCAAGGAATTCCTCTGGCCACTTATCGCCTGATGCTAAGTCTACCATAACTACGTCATCATCGCCAAAAGCATAGCCACAAATCAATATTTCAAAGTCTGGAGATGCTATATACTTATAGGCTCCACACTCTTTAATATCAACTGATGAGTATGTTTCAATATCGATAAATAATTCTCTATCAAATTCTTTCATCGTAAAGTAGCAAATTCGTTATTTGACTTAATGATATAATCTCTACACTCTTCGGCGGTTCCTTGGAATAAGACCTGCCCAGAATTTTTGTCTATAACTTCTTGTACCATATTCTTACAACTTTAAAATTAATAATAGAAGGTAGCAGAGGAATCGAACCTCTGCTGACATAGCGCCCAGGCATCAAGGACCTATGTTCTATACCATATACCTTTCCGTTTGATAAGAATATAAGAAGTGGAAGACTACATCAAATCATCGTCCCAAGCGTTGTCTCCGCCGAAGTCATCAGTAGCAGTAGAACCACCTGCAAGCATTTCACCATCTTCGAGCTTCTGCAAGTTCTGAAGACCGGCTGCAATACCCTTATTACCAGACGTGTTGAATGCAAACATGTTAAGAGAGATACGGCCATACACGCCAGAGTAGAACTCATCTTTGTCCATGATAGGGTCGAGATTACGGTCTACGATAGTAGGCTTACGATTAGAAGTGGCATTGAGGAAGTAAGAATCTGCAAATGCCTCGTCATCTGAGCGCTCTTCATCGCCGTCACGAAGTGGCAACTTGATATTTACAGGAATCTTGCCATTCTTATCTGCGAGCTTAGACTTACCAACAGTCTTAGCAGCTTCAGTGGCCTTCTTAATCTTCTCGATAGTCTGAGTATCACTCTTAGGAATGATTACACAAACTGAGTACTTAGCTGACTCTTCTGGCTGACCCTCCATTGCTGAAGGCTCAAATACGTGACAAAAACAAAAACGAACTTTACCAGTTACTACTTTAGTTGAATTTTCCATACTATAATATGTTTTAAAAATTAATACTACTTAAAATCATTTACTGCATCTTCAGTTCCAAGAGCTGGTCTCTTATCATCTTCAGATACTAATGTTGGTTTACCTGCAGGCTTTATGATAACATCTGATAGTGCTTCAGCAACTGCCTTTTTGCCAAATTGCTTCTCAATAGAAGTAATAGGCTTAAGCTTCATATCAAACAAATCATCTTCAGTTGCAGTTGGGAACTTCTCATAAATAACATTACAGATTTTATCTTCATCGTCAATCCATTTACGTCTAGATACTCCTTCTACAACCTTAAAGCCTGGCCAGTGTTTATTCTCATTTACTGCAAGGTCTAACGCATAGGCCTTTACAGAATCTGCCCATTCTACAAGCTGTGAAATTCTTGAAAGAACATCAGCAATCTGCTCATCTGTCAACAATTCAGGAGAAGCAAAATCATATTTTGCCAACTCTAACTGCTTATCATAGAGAGCTTTACATCTGTTCTTAACTGCACAGAATCTACACCATCCACCTGATGAGAGTTCTCCTTCACCATTAAAAGCCATTTTAGCTTTTGGCTTGAGCTCATTTGTGGCCCAATCCATAAGGTCTTTTACAGAGATACTCCAAGATGATATGTTATTCAAGCGAGGCTGAACAATAGTGAGCTTTACAGTTTCAATATCATACAGCATATCAAACTTAGCTAACATACCTAATGCATAAAGCATCTCTTGTACATTCCACTCAGCTGATACTGGAATTCCTTTACCATACTTAAGGTCAACTACCTCCATAACTGAATCATTGACAATAGTACAGTCTGCAGAACCAAAGCTTTCTGGTACATACTCTGAAATATCAAGTTTAGACTCGATAAACATTTCTGCAGATGGATTTGAGGCCTTAGCAGCTTTATATTCTTCTGTACAATAGTCAGTATAAATTGGAACCATATCGAGCATCTCCTCGTTGAAGAGCTTATTGCTCATTATGACTTCATACTTATCTGAGAATTCGTCGTCAGATAGTGTACCTAGAGTATCATGACAGATAAATAGTTCTGCCAATTCATGAGCCAATGTACCTTCTTCGGCATAGACTGAAGTTGGTTTTGGTGGCATTTTTTCCTCCAAGCGAGCAGATGGCGTGCAGTTCAACCATCTATGGGCTCCTGAAGGCGAGAGAAGCGCATGGCTTCTCTCGTGATGGTCTTGTCCGTTATTTACTTCCATACTCTTCTGTGATTAGGAATACGCGGTTCAATATGCATAGGAATATGTGTTACTCCATCTGCATCAGTTTTCTGTAAACCGAAATAATAAAAATAATTTCGTCTAAAGCGTTCTGAGGCTGTCAATAGACGCTTTTTCTGTGACCTACCCATTATGCAAGAGTATTAAGGTAATCAACCAACTCCTGATATTTACCAGGGTCAAGAGTAGTAACATTCTTAGCACCAAGCTCTGTAAGCTTAGCCTTAACCTCACCGCGATGAGCAGCAGCTTTAGAAGCAACTACCTTGCGCACATCATCAATTGTAAGAGCTGGAGCTGCTGGAGCTGCTGGAGCTGCTGGAGCTGCTGGAGCTGCTGGAGCTGCTGGAGCTGCTGGAGCTGCTGG
>ENA-ORKV01001177-ORKV01001177.1-human-gut-metagenome-genome-assembly--contig:-NODE-1177-length-21914-cov-5.221138_pt1 | contig 21914 bp, 18 predicted proteins | sample MGYA00243058_ERZ508805 | MGnify/ENA primary metagenome ERZ508805 (study PRJEB26277, sample SAMN04329770) | human gut metagenome | biome: human-associated habitat | host: Homo sapiens | place: USA... | reverse complement strand
GTATGCATGAAGGAGAAGCTATTGGAATTTCTAAAGGAAAAATAGAGAGAAATAAAGAAATAGCTAAAAATATGCTTAACCAAAATATGGATGTAAATCTCATTTCTAATGTAACTGGTTTATCTATAGAAGAAATAGAAAGTTTAGTAGAAAAGAAAAAGGTATATAGTCGTAAGAAATAAATATTGATTTCCAGAGTCTAATAATAATTTTTTCAATAAATTATTAGAAAAATTTGAAGAATTGTTCAATGAAAAAAGTAAAAAAATCTTACACAAAAATTTAATTTATGCTATACTTGATAAGTCGTGCAGAAATAGCGTAAGTCCAGACCTAGGATTTACGTTTTTTTTACGAAAGAGAGGAGTATATATTTATGAAAAAATTAGATTTAGGAAAGGAAAAAATTAATACTTTATTATTAAGTTTTGCGATTCCATGTGTAATTTCTATGTTAATTAATTCAGTGTATAACATAGTAGATCAAATCTTTATTGGTAAAGGAGTTGGAACACTTGGAAATGCAGCAACCAATGTTATCTTTCCACTTGTTATTATTGCTAATGCTATTAGTGGATTAATTGGAAATGGAGCTAGTGCTAATCTTTCACTAAGATTAGGAGAAAAGAAAGAAGACGAGGCTAAAAAATGTATAGGTAGTGCTATTACTTTAACGATTATTGTATCTATTGTTTTTAGTATTATTATTTACTTACTACTTCCTAATTTAGTATATTTATTAGGCTGTACTAAAAATGTATATCATTATGCACTAGACTATGGAAGAATCATTTTAATAGGTGTACCATTTATGATTACCTATTCAGCAATTGCTTCTATTATAAGAGCTGATGGTTCTCCAAAATATTCTATGATTTTATTAGTAGTAGGAGCTATCATTAACATTATTTTAGACCCTATCTTTATTTTTACTTTTAATATGGGAGTAAAAGGTGGGGCTATTGCTACAGTAGTAGGGCAAGTTGTATCTTGTATTATGGCACTTGTTTATATACCGAAAATTAAAAGTGTAAAGTTAGAAAAAAGTGATTTTAAATTAGATAAATCAATTACTAGAACACTAGGATTAGGTTTATCAAGTTTTATTACTCAGGCAACTGTACTTGCTTTATTTGTATTTATGAATAATATCATGACTAAATATGGAGCAACTAGTAAATTTGGTAGTGATATACCGCTTTCTGTATATGGCGTTATTTCTAAAATAAACTCATTATACATATCTACTATTTTAGGAATATCTATTGGTAGTCAACCTATTATAGGTTTTAACTATGGAGCAGGTAACTATAGTCGCGTTAGAGAAACCTTAAAAAAAGTATTAGTAATCAATATGATAGTTGGAATTATTTTTAATACCATTTTCTTTTTATTCCCAACGGAATTAGCAGGTATCTTTATTTCTAAAACAGATCCCAGCTATGATTTATTCATGGAATTTGCTGTGTTAATGTGTAGAAGTTTCCTATTAGTATGTTGTCTTAACTTCTTAGAGATGACTACTAGTATTGTGGTTCAATCATTAGGAAATGTAAAAAAAGCTACAGCTGTATCTTTTATTAGACAGATAATTTTATTTATTCCAATTGCCTTAATTTTATGTATTCTGTGTAAAAAAGGAATTTACGGTGCTTTATATGCTGGTTGTATATCTGATAGTATTACTTTTGTAATTAGTATTTTTATTCTTTTATCTGAATATAAAAAATTAAAAGATGATAATCAAGATATTGTAGTAATAAATAAAAATCAAAAAGCAGATTATCAAGGACCAAAAATAGTAGTTACTATTTCTAGAGAGTATGGTTCAGGTGGAAGATATGTAGGTAAACTATTAGCTGATAGAATGCATTTACCATTTTATGATAAAGAATTAATTAGTTTAGCGGCTAAAGAATCAGGTTTATCTTCAACATATATTGTTAAAAATGATGAAATAATGGCATCTTCTAAATATAAAGATAATAATGATGATAGATTATTTGTAGCAGAAGTTAAAGTCATTAAAGATTTAGCAAAACATTCTTGTGTTATTGTTGGAAGATGTAGTGATTACATTTTAAAAGATACCAAAAACACTTTAAAAGTATTCCTATATAGTGATATGGATTCTAAAGTAAAAAGAGCAGTAAAATATTATGGAATTTCTAAAGAAAAAGCCGAAAAACAAATAGAATCTATCAATAAAAAGCGTGAAAAACATTATAAATACTATACAGATAGAGCTTGGAAAAATCCTAATAATTATGATTTAATGTTAAATGTTGATTTATTAGGAGTAGAGAAGTGTGCTGAACTAATTGAAAATATTATAAAGTCTAAGTAGTAATAAAAATAAAAAAATAAGTAACAGTTTCTAAAACCGTTGCTTATTTTTAGTTTAAATTATCGGGTATCAATAAATCTAAATAGTTAATAATATCATCTTTTGTATAACGACTATCATTTCTAAGCCATTCTATTCCTACATTAAAAACAGCACCCAAATAGAATTTAGCAGCAATATTAATAGGAACAGTATTATCATTTTTATCTTTGCTTTCCTTTAATCTAGTAGTAACATCATGGTCTAATACATCATAAATAATATCTACCATAATACTATTACGATTATTAATCATAACAGCTAAATAAATATCTTTCTTTTCTTCAATATTATTTAAAAATAATCTAATCATTTCTAGATAATATTCTTTTGTGTTAGAAATACTCTTATTTTTGTTTAACTCCATAATAAGTGAATTCTTTAAATCATCAATCGCATCAGCTAATAACTCATATTTATCATTATAATGAGCATAAAAAGTAGAACGATTAATAAGAGCATGACTACAGATATCAGATACTTTAATTTCTTCAAATGACTTTTCTTTCATTAATTCTAGAAGCGTTGTATATAGCGTATTTTGTGTTTTTACAACTCTTAAATCCTTTTTATTCATAAACATCACCTATTACTATTATATTTCTTTTTAGAACTTTGTAAAGATAAAATACATTACGTTGTTTATTTATACATACATTTTGGAATAAATGTTGGATAACCAAACTAAAATATGATTTTGTTGGTGCATTTTTAAAAGAAAAAGAATAGAATGTTATAGCGATGGAGGGAAAAAATATGAAAAAAATAGCTGAAAAAATTTGTAAATCTAAAAATTTAATTTTAATACTATCAGCTGTATTATTTGTTTTATCTTTTATTGGTATGAAGCTAACTAATATCAATTATGATATTTTAGTTTATTTACCAGAAGATATTGAAACAGTAGAAGGACAAAATATCTTAACTAATGATTTTGGTATGGGTGCTTATTCTGTAGTAATTACTGAAAACATGAGTAATAAACAAATATTAGAGCTAGAAGAAAAATTTAAAAGTATAGATGGTGTAAATCAAGTAATCAGTGCTTATGATGTCATTGGTACTAGTATTCCTATTGATATGTTACCAAATGAAATCGTTCAAAAATTTCATCAAGAAAATACGGATTTAATGTTTGTTACTTTCAAAGAATCAACATCTTCTGAATCAACAATAGATGCAATTAGAAATATGAAAGAAATTGCTAGTGATAAAGTAGAAATCAGTGGTATGAGTGCTATGGTACTAGATACTATGAACTTATCAGATAAAGAAATTGTTATTTATGTAGTAATTGCAGTTATCTTATGTTTAACTGTTCTAGAGTTATCACTTGATTCTTATTTGGTACCAATTTTATTATTAGGTAATATTGGAGTAGCCATTTTATTTAACCTAGGAAGTAACATTATTTTTGGTGAAATTTCTTATATTACGAAAGCATTAGTAGCTGTACTTCAATTAGGTGTTACAACAGACTTCTCAATTTTCTTGTATCATGCTTATGAAAATAAGAAAAAGGTATCAAGTAATAAAGAAGAAGCAATGAGAGATGCAATAGTTGAAACATTTACATCTGTTACAGGTAGTAGTTTAACTACTATAGCTGGATTTTTAGTGCTTTGTACTATGAACCTAACACTTGGTAAAGACTTGGGTCTTGTTATGGCAAAAGGTGTTTTATTAGGTGTTGTTTGTGTCTTAACGTTATTCCCAAGTTTATTATTAGTATTTGATAAACTAATCGATAAAACAAAACATAAACCAATTACTATTCATTTTGAAAAATTAAATAAATTTGTAATTAAACACTATAAAACAATATTCGTAGTTTTCTTACTTTTATTAGTACCTGCTTACTTAGCTAATTCTAAAGTAGATGTTTACTATAAAATAGATGAAAGCTTACCAGATACTTTAGATAGTATTGTAGCAAATACTAATTTGAAAGAAGAATTTAACATTGTATCACCTGAGATTATCTTAATTGATAAGAATATGAAATCAGATCAAGTAGAAGAAATGGTAAATAAAATTGAAAACATAGATGGTATTGATTTTGTTTTATCATTCTCTAAATTAAAACAATTAGGATTAACAGAAAATATGTTACCTAATGAAATCGTTAGTGTTTTTGAAAGTAATAATTATCAAATGTTATTCTTAAATTCTACTTATGATATTGCGACAACAGAATTAAATAATCAAGTAGTAGAAGTCAATAAAATCATTAAAGAATATGATAAAGATGGTATTTTAGCAGGGGAAGGTCCATTAATGAAAGACCTAGTAACTATAAGTGATGAAGATTTTAATAATGTTAACTATTCATCAATCATTTGTATTTTACTAATTATGGTTATCGTTTTAAAATCTGTATCTTTACCAATCTTATTAATTCTAGCAATTGAATTTGCTATTTTCATGAATATGTCAGCTTCTTACTTTGGTGGAGTAGTATTACCATTCGTAGCACCAATTGTACTTGGAACTATTCAATTAGGAGCAACAATTGATTATGCTATTTTAATGACTACTAATTATCTAAAACTAAGAAAAGAAGGCGTTAACTCTAAAGAAGCAATGCTTAAAACTACTAATTATTGTAGTACTTCTATATTTGTTAGTGGCATGTGTTTCTTTGCAGCAACCTTTGGTGTTGGTATTTATTCAGAACTTGAAATGGTTGGTTCATTATGTACTTTAATATCAAGAGGAGCTATTATTAGTATGCTTGTTGTTATTATGGTATTACCATCTATTCTATTAGTTTTCGATAAACTTATTTTAAAAACAACTTTAAATATGAAAGGAAAGAGTAATATGAAAAATAAGAAAAATATGAAAAAAATATTAGCAAGTAGTCTTGTCTTAACTTTAGCACTAACACCTATCTCTACTTTAGCATTATCAAAAGAAGAAACGGTATATGCTAAATTAAATAGTGATGGTAGTGTAAAAAGTATTTTAGTAAATGAACACTTAATTAATAATGAAAAATTAGATTCTATTGAAGATTATTCAGAACTTGAAGATATTTTAAATATTAATAGTAATCATACTTATACCAAAAAAGATAACTTATTAACTTGGGATAGTAAAGGTAGCGATATCTTTTACCAAGGAATTAGTAAAAAAGAAACACCAGTTACTGAAAATATTACTTATAAATTAAATGGAGAAGATATTTCTTTAAATGATTTAATTGGTAAAAGTGGTAAAGTAGAAATTACGATTAAATATAATAATACTGATAAACATATTATAAATAAACAAACTTTATATACACCATTTGTAGTAACAACAGCTACAATGATAAGTGGAGCTAATAATTCAGATATTACGGTTACTAATGGTAAAGTAGTTAATAATGGTAGTAGTTTTATCGTAGTAGGATTATCAGCACCTGGTTTATATGAAAGTTTAGGATTACAAGAATTAAAAGGTTTAGATACTGTTAAAATTAGTTATAATACTACTAAATTTGAATTATCTAGTATCTATTCTGTTGTTACAGCAAAATTAATTGATAATAATGATTTAGATATTTTTAGTAAGTTAAATACTGTATATAGTAGTGTTAATAAACTTCAAGATTCTATGAATCAAATTGAAAGTGGTTCTAAAACCATTTTAGAAAATTTAAAAACAATTGATGAGGGTAGTAGCTTAATTTCTGAAAATTTAAATACAGTAGTAGAAAAGTTAGAACAAATTAAAGAGGGAAGTGCTAGCTTAGACACTAATCTAGAACAGATTATTACGACATTAGATAATGTAATTGCATCATTTAATAGTAGTGAAAATCAAGCTAAGATTGAAAGTATCAAAACTTTAATTGCAACTAATACCAACACTATTACGAAATTAACAGAAGGAAATGCAAATAGTAAGTTGGCTTATGAAAACAATCACTTAGATATGTTAACTTATGCTCAAGTAGAAGCTATGAGTAGTTACTTAGTTAGTGCTAAATATAACTTTGAAAATAATTATGATACGAATAATAATTTAATCTATTTATTAACAAAAAATAATGAAGCCTTAACTTCAAGTCTTGAAACATTAAATTCTATTCAAAGTCAAATTACTACTTTAGATGGCTATTTAAAACAAATGAAAACTGGTACAAATACTTTAAAATATGGTACTAGTATGTTATATAGTGGTGTTAGTGTATTAAATACAAAAATGAAAGAATTATCAGATGGTACTTCTAAGTTACAAAATGGTATGAATACTCTAAATACGGGTATTACTACATTTAATCAACAAGGTATTAATACTTTAAGTAATTTAGCTACAAAAGCAAATTCTATTTCAAGTAAAGCAAGTACTTTAATGAAATTAGGAGAAGAATATCAAGCATTTGATACTAAGGGTGAAAATGTTGAATCAAGTACGAAATTCGTCTTAGTAGTAGATGGTGTCAAAGCAAAAGAAGAACAAAAGCAAGTAGTAAAAGAAACTAAAAAAGTAAGTATTATTGATAGAATTAAAAATTTATTTAAATAAAGATAAAAAAAGATAAAGAAAAAAGTCATTCCTAGTTAAATGGCTTTTTTTAATGATTTTTTATTTAAAACTTACATAACGAATTCCTAAACTTTTATAAATAGTAGAAGCTCTTGGTAAACCCAACATCCTAGCAAATATTAGATTATAAAATTCATCTAGTAAAATAATAAAACACAATGAAAAACTAATTGTTAAAAATACTTTTTTATTCATTTTCCTTGCTAGATAAAAAAGAATAGGTACAATTACATAAATAAGTAATAATCCGGAAAGTCCAAAAAATAACACACTTCTAAGACAAACAAATCCATCAATATTACCAAAGTTTAAAATTTCTGTATTATAATTCCAACATCTAAATCCATTTCCAATTATATACATTCCAAGTCCAGAAAAGTATTCTAAGATTCCACTTCCTAAAAACCCAAGTAAAAATACTTTCAAAGGATTCCTTCGATAGCGATAAGATAGAAAATAAATAACTAGAGCTCCAGTTGCATAAATATTAATCCATGGTAAGAAATTACCACCACGCCAGTAAAAATACTTCATACCACAATTAAAATAATAAAAAATAAACTCATATACAAATCCAAAAACACCACTAATTATGATTATAAGACTTAATATTCCTAACATCGTTATCTTGTCAAATGAATGATCATTATTTAAATAATCTTGATACTTCTTTTTCATACTACTAAACTCCATATCTTATTTTGATAAACTGATTATATCACATAATTTATATTTTTAAAAATTACTTAGTAAGCATTATAAACTCATTATTTGCATGAAATATATCTACATATAGTAGTACTAGGAATAGGAAATTATAAATGATAAAATGATTGGTGTATCTACAAGTGAAGAATTAAAAGATGTTTTAGAAAATGAGAACGAGTATGAATTTATATATTTAATGGCTGATATTACTTTAAGTAGTGGTATTAAAATAAATGAAAAGAAAGAAAAAATTATAATAGATGGTACTTATAATAATATTAGATATACTTTAACTGGTGTTACTAGTACAGAAGCTGCGGATATGATTATGGCATCTTCTTTGAATAAAGAAATTGTAGTTAGAAATATAAATATTAATTTTCTTAATACATATCGTTATCTATGTGCCATTAGATACTAATTATGCTGGTATTTTAACTTCTTATGATAGTATTAATTTTAATTGCTTATAATCCTTATGGAAAAATTAAAATAGTAGATAGTTATATCGTAATTGAAGAAACTAGTGGAATTGCATGTCAAGAAGTTTGTATGGGAAATTATGTAATTATTGGTGGCAAAACTACGATTACTAGTAGTAGCATGAGTGGTTCTTTATTCTATTTTAGAAATAATTTAAGCCAATCTATTGTTTTCTTATGTCAAAGTAATGTTAGTCTTTCAACAGATATCAAAGAGTTTATGACTGGTACAAATAGATTAAATTTCACGATATTACATGATACTGAAGTAAATATCGTAACCGCAAATGGTTTTATTTCTAATCTGGTATATGGTACTGATAATGTTTTAATAAATGAAAGAGCTACGCTTATTTTAATTCAAAAATCTCATCAAAGAGTTCCTATGTGGTCAGTTTTTGGTAACTTTGTAATGAAAAAGGATTCCAATTTAGAAATTATAAATTCTTATGAAAATACGCCAGCTGATAATTATAATCTTCAATTTAAAGGTAGTAGTTGTAAACTTATTTTAGAAAATCCTAACTCTGTAATTTTGTATAGTAAAAATGCTAGTGTTTTTTATTTTAATAATACGACCGAATATCAAATTAAGTGTAAAAGAATTAATTTATGGAATAGTTCTAAAACTTTAACAAGTGCCGATGATATTCATGATTTACCAGATTATTCTTGGCATAAAGATGAAGATTTACTGGAAATTATTAGTACAGTAGATGCAACCACTACAACAGTTACTAGTCATAATTTAACAGAAGAAGAGTTAAAGAAAATACCAGATTTAAGTAATTTTCTTTTTCAGTCTAAAAAGGAGTTTTTCATAGGAAATAATATCATAAATGTTCACCCAATTAATAATACTAAAAAAATAATAAGTAGACATACTGCTAATCTAGTTGATGTATTAATTAAATATAATAGGAATGAACAAATAGTAACTTCAGATAATGATGGCTACTTTGAATATAATATTACAGATACTATACCAAATGGTACAGAAATTGAATTTACTTCTAATGTTAGTAGTAGTTTTATTTATGGCAGTAGGTTAATCACTTCTCCTTATAATGATGAATTATCACTTATGGACGCAACCAAAAATTTTACTTTTTCATTGGTACCAATTTTTACTAATCCCATTATTTTTGGAAAAAATAGAAGTTTATCTTTAAAGGTAGTAGATAGTAGGGTAAACAGTACAGACTGGAAAGTTTATGCTTATATTGAAAAATCTCTAACTAGCCAGAGAGGCTACACTTTACCAGATGCTTTAGTATTTAAAAAACTTGATGATGAAGTAATTACTTTAAGTGAAACTTCAGCTTTAGTATTTACTGGTGCAAATAATAATAGAGATTCAGAAATTACATTAATTACTTGGTCTAGAGAAAAAGGCCCTCTTTTAGACTTAACGAATGATGCTCTAGAAATAAATGAAGAATATTTTGCAGAAGTAATTTTTGTGTTAGAAGAGTAGAGAAGATATAAATGATTTTGAAGGATACAACAATTTTAAATTCACTGAAAAAATTTGAAAATTGTGTTATAATTTTAAGTGTTTAGTGTGGTAATAAATAGAATATAATAATGAATTAATATACATAATAGGAGTATTATATGAGAATTGGATTAGATATTGATAATGTAATAAGTAATTTTGATAAAAAATTAATGGAAGAATTAATAAAAGAAGATAAAAATAAAAGAAACACAGGAATTATTAATTATAATGCTAATAATATATATGAAATGTTTGACTGGAGTGCTGAAGAAATAGAAGAGTTTTTCTGTAATAACTGTGAAGAATGGGCAAAAACACTAGAATTAAATGAAGGAGCAAAGTATTTTATTGATAAAATAATGAGTGATGGTGATGGAGTGTACTTAATATCACATAGAGTTTATCCGCACTATAAAAATTCATTTGAAATAACAAAACAATGGTTAGAAGATAAAAAAATAAAATATACAAAACTTATAATAAGTAAAGAAACTGATAAAACTCCAGAATGTAAAGAATGCAAAGTTGATATTATGTTTGATGATAGTGTTGATAACTGTAATAAAATGATTTTAGGAGGTATCAATTGTTATTTATACAGAGGAAAAACAATGTATGACAAAACTCCGTATGGAAATTTAAGAGTTATTCAAAATTGGGAAGAATTGTATCATGAAATTTTAAAACTAAAGTTTAATAAATAAAAGGAAGATGAGAATGGAAAAATATTTAATACACGAATTTAAAGAAAGTTATGGAAGAGAACCTATTATCAGGAAAACAAAAAATGGAACATTATTATGTACTTGCCTATCAGGCGGTAATTGGGAACCAGAAAATGCTAATGTAGTTAAAATACAAAAAAGCTATGATGATGGTAAGACTTGGTCTGAACCACAGGTATTATTTTCACATCATAGTAGAGGAGTATGGGCTCCAGAAATGTTTGTAATTGATGATAAAATAATGATTATTGTACAAACATATAATGCAGAGAGCTATTATAGAGAATTACAAACATTTTATTCAATGAGTTATGATGATGGCAACACATGGAGTGAGCCCGTATCATTGCCTAATGGAATCAATGGCGTTAGTGTTAGGCAAGGAATTATATTGAGTAATAATAATTATCTATTTCCAATTTACTATGGAGAAGTTGTAAATAATTTTGATTGGAAAAATGTAACAAACTGGAATGATAACTTTAAATTTTGTTGTGGTGTAATGATATCTAATGATGGATTAAAAAGTTACCAAAGATATGGTTATATAAAAAGCAAAAAAGGATTATGGGAACCTAATTGTATAGAAGCAGAGAATGGACATATTATTATGTATATAAGAAATAATAACGATTCTTATTTAGGAATTAGTCACAGTTATGATTATGGAAAAACATGGACAGAGTTCAAACAAACGAATATACCTAATCCAAATACTAAAGTTACTTTAGTAAAAGCTAATCATTTGATTTTATTAATAAATAATTTTAATAATGTTATGGGATATAAAAATAGAACGCATTTACAAATTTGGGTTTCTAAAGATGGAGAAAATTTTTATAAAAAAATTAACATAGAAGAAGATAATAAGTTGTTTTTTTATCCACACGCATTTTTTGATAATGAAAAACAAACTTTATATGTAGCCTATGAAAATTCAAAGCAATTTTGGCTAAAGAAAATACCATTTGAAGATATCATTGGAAATGAATAAATAATTTCTAATAATTTATTTGCGTGGCCGAAACTACTTCTACATTGAGAGAGTACAAAATAAAGTGCACAATTTAGTAAAAATAAGCATTTTACATTGCACTCTCTTTATAGTAATGAAAAGGACAAATTTTCATGTTCAAGTTTCATTTTATTTTTTAACTCTTGTATTTGCTTTATTAGTTTTAATGTGTTTAAACTATATTTACAATAATTAAATTATCAAAAAGTTTTTATAAAGTGTTTGAAAGAAATAATTTGATAAACAGTTTAATGCCTAAAGCTTACGCTTAGCAAAATTATTTGCTATTTCTATGATATAATAGTATATAAGAAATAGATAAATAGTAATTTGTAAAGGAAAATTTTAAATGAGTAAAAATATATTAATGATATCTTCGTCATTGAGTGGAACAAGAAATACAAAAAAATTATGTGCACAATTTAAAAAGTAAGCAATAGAATCTTTAAATAATGTTGAATTATTAGAATTAAAAGGTAAAAAAATTAACTATTGTTTAAGGTGCAATACTTGCCAAAAAAATGGTGGTACTTGTGTGTATAAAGATGATGTACCAGAAATATTAGAAAAATGATTAAGGCAGATGTTATCGTTTTGGCAAGTCCAATATATTTTTATTCTATTACAGGTCAAATGAAACTCTAATTGATAGAAGTTATGCAAAGTTTAATTTATTAAGTAATAAGGAGTTTTATTTTATATTGTCTTATGCTACTCTTTATGAAGAACCATATAAAGATGATTTAGACATCGCCATAAATTCTTTTAGAGGATTTATTAAATGTTTACCAAATGCGAAAGAAAAGAACATTATGTAGGTGATAATATGGCAAGTATGGAAATAGAAAAGACAAAGGCATATCAAGATGCTTATAATTTAGGTAAAAATATAAGTTAGAAAAATAACGTTTATATAAATAAAAAACTCGCAATCACTATAAGTGTGCGAGTATTAATACTAATGGAGCGGTTAAGCATCAGCTTACGAACCATAACGCCCTCTTTCTGAAAATATTATATATGAATTATTATTAAATTTCAATGGGAGTATGGAAAGTTTTATTATTTTATAGTATAATTTTTATTAGATTATAACTTTTGGAGGAATAAATGAAAATAGGAATAGATATTGATGGTGTTTTAAATTCACAGTATAATTTTTGTATAGATTATGGAACTAAATTTTGCAATGAATTAGGTAAATATAAATTAGAAAATATAAATGTAATAGATACTACAGATATGTTTTTATGGGGAGAAGATATAGCACATAAATTTTGGAATAAATATAGAAAAGATTTAGTTATTACATTACCAGCAAAGAAACACTCAGCTGAAGTTATAAAAAAACTTAAAAATGAAGGTAACGAAATATATATAATTACAGCCAGAAGAAATAATGATGAATGGTTTTCTAATTCTCTAAAGAAAGAAGTAGAAAGTATTACAAAAAAATGGTTAAAGGATAATAATATTTATTATGATAAAATTGTTTTTGATGTAAAAAACAAAGGGGAATATTGCCAAAATAATTGTATAGATATTATGATTGAAGATGATCCAAATAATTTAAGAAAATTAATTGGCAAAACTAATATAATAATATTTGATTATCCATATAATAGAAATTTTGAATTTGATAATATAACAAGAGCATATAGTTGGTATGATATATACTATAAAATTAGAAATATAAAGGAGTATAAAAATGATATTAGCAATAATTGAGAGATTTGAAAATGTAAAGGAAGAAGAACTTTTTAACTACAGATATTATTTAACTAAACATTATAAAGATATATTTGACAAGTTAAATATATTATTATTTCCAATTGTTTCAGATAAAAATTTAGAAAAAGTATGTGAGATATGCGATGGACTTATTGTAACAGGAAGTTGTATCGATATTCCACCACATTATTATAATGAAGAACCCATTCCAGAAAAAAATTATGATATTGATGAATTTAAATTAGATAAAGCAGCAATTGAATTATTTTCAAGTGCAAATAAACCAATTTTAGGAATTTGTGGGGGACTTCAATCTATAAATGTTTGTTTTGGAGGTAGCTTAAACCAAAAAATAGAAAATCATAATTTGAAAGATGCATTACATACAATAAAAATAAAAAAACAAACTTTTTTAAGTAATACATACAATATAGAAGAATGTATTGAAGTAAATTCATTTCATAAACAATCTATTAAAAAATTAGCAAATAATTTTATAGCATCTGCAATTGCTGAAGATGGAACAATTGAGGCAATAGAAAATGGAAATATTATTGCTGTTCAATGGCATCCAGAAAAAATGGGTGATATCATATTTTTTAATAATTTTATTAAAACTTTTTTTAGCAAAGGGTCTGGGAATTCCCATAATAGAATTTATGCGGGAGTATAAATTCAGTGCTTGCTAGACACGACTTATACTCCTATATTAAAAATAATATAAAAAGAGGATTCAATTATTTTGATAATTTTTTCCTCTTTTTTTGAGATTATTTATACAAAAACATATTCATTTAAGACTATTTCTTCAGCCATATTTTTGTAATTATTCATTAATTTCGTCCATTCTAATGGATTTAATTCTTTTCTTTTTTCAGACAGTCTTTCATTATTTTTTATATAATCTTCTATTAGTATTTTGTATAAACTTTCACAAGAATCACTGACTAAAAGAAGATGATGAGTTAGTTTATTTGTCATCAAAAGTGCCTCATAAAGTGCTTGTTTATTTTGAGCAATAAAGTGTAATCTTAGTATTCCATATTTGCCAATTCTTCCACAATCTTCATCATTTTCTAAATATAAATTTGGTATTAAATAATCTCCTTGTCTTGTATATTTTATTTCTATAATTTTATCATTCCTTTCTTAATTTTAAACATTTATTAATTCAGTTTTTGGTATAAGAATTAAAGTGTCAACTATATTATTATCTTCAATATATGGACAATTTATAATCCCATCTACATAGAAATGTTCTTTCATTAAGTCAAAATAGTTGTTTAATTCTTCTTCAGTATATTGATTATTTTCCATTTTTACTAATGACATAATTATATAATCATTTTCTAATTCTAATAATTTTTCTTTATTAATTTGTTCTTTAAAGGTTATACCAATATTATTATCAGTTAGTAGTTCATTTAAATAATCAATATAATCTTTTGTACTTTTTGAGATAAATTCTTCTGTAAATTTGATATTTTTAATCTCAATATTGTAGTTATCATCTCTAGTTATTTCAATAGAAGATATTAATCTATTTATTAATTCTTTTTGTGCTTTTCTATTTAAACTATCAAATAAATAGGCAAAACTTAAATTGTTTTTGAAAATAATATCTCCATTATCTTCTTCATAGTCTAACTTTTTAAGTAGTTCTACTGTATATTCTTTAAAGTCATTATCTGGATTAAGAGTAGTTTTCTTTTTAATTAGTTTATCAATTTCTTTTTTAATAACATTATTTTTATGATTGATAGTTTCTACATCAAGAGTTGAACTTAAATATAAATCTACTAATCTTTTTTCTTGAACTTTTAACTTTTCAATGGCTTTTTCTATTTCCTTAACTTCATTACTTTTAGTAGAACTAGAAGTAATTATTTCATTAGAATTATCATACATAAATCTAGTTAATTCATCTAAAATCCTTTTTAATTTATGCTCGATTTTATCTGCATTATAGTGATAGCCATAACCTTTGCAATTAGAGTTTTTACATCTTAAATGATAATAAATTTTAGTATCATTTTTATACTTTTTAAATGATTCACTAGCGGCAAGTATCTCATTACATATTGGACATTTTACTAATCCTGCAAATAAATGAATATGCTCTCCATAGTTTGGATGTTTATTTTTTTCTAAATTTGCTCTTGTAGTATTCCAAGTTGTTATATCAATAATTGGTTCACAATAATCTTCAACTCTTAATACATCCTGTGGTTTTCTTTTATACTTTCCATATTCAAATATACCAATATAAATAGAATTAGTAAGTATTTTATAAACTCTGTCTGATGCCCATCTACCTTGTTTTAAATAAGCATTATTATCTTTCATAATAGTTGCAATATTTCTAGTAGAATGTCCTTTTTTACATAGTTCAAATATTTCTTTTACAACTTGTGCTTCAATAGGTTCTATTTCTAAATGACCAGTTTCTTTATTTCTATTATAACCATAAGGTGCTTTACTTGGATGAATTTTTTCTAATGCCATTTCTTCCATAGCACGTTTAGTTCTTGCTCCAATTTCTTTTCTTTCTCTTTGACCAAATACTAAATTAATTCCAAAAATCATTTCACCATTAGCAGTAGATACATCATAAGGCTCAAGTATTAATTCAATCTTAACATCGTGTTCTTCGCAGTAATTAAGTAACCAAAAACCATCATAATTATTTCTAGTTAATCTATCTACTTTAATAGCAATTAACTTATCAATTTTCTTGGATTTGATATCTTTAAGTAATCTTTGCATTTCAGGTCTCATTAAATCTTTTCCAGAATGTCCTGCATCATTGTATACATCTACAATATCATAATCATTCTTTTCACAATATTCTTTAATCATTCGAAGTTGAGAATCAATAGAATAACCATTATCTCTTTGGTCATCAGTAGAAACTCTTACATAAACTCCACATCTCATATTTTTCCTCCTTTCCTTAAATTTTGAGAAATATTAATATACCTCTCATATGTTTCCTCACTTAAACGCAAAAAGTATAGTCAAAAATTAAAGATTTCTTAAAAAAGTTTCAATTTCTTTCAAATTATACTTTTCTTTGCACTCTTTAATGTAAAATGGTTTATTGCTAATCTCATTTACTTTATATTCAAGTATAGTAAAAGTAATAGGATATGTAATTAAATATTCAGTTGGTTCAATAAACTGTAAATTAGTATTTAGAAGAATTTTAACTTTTCCTTTTTTAGTTTTATAAGTAAAGCCTTTAATAAGTTCTAGTAGTTTAGGATTAGGTTTCAATTCTTCAATTGTTTTAAATTCAAGCATAAAAAATGTCCTCCTTCCTAGAAAGAGAACGTTATCTTTATATTTGGTAGAACAAGCCTTTCCCAACCTGACTACGGACAAAATAAAAACTTACGAACTTTAATTAGTCCGTAAGTTGTTTTCAAATGGAGCGGATGATGGGAATCGGACCCACGTCAGGAGCTTGGAAGGCTCTTATTCTACCATTAAACTACATCCGCATATTGCCTTTTTCACTAAGACAATATTAATTATACCAAACTTCAAATAGATGTCAACTATTTTTTTGAAAAAATTACATTTTGGTAGTAGACTTGATTAGAGTAAACACTACTTTTTATCAAAATTAGTAGAAATACTATAATTAGCTGGTCCATTAATAACATTACCATCAATATCAAATCTAGAACCATGGCATGGGCAATCCCATGTCTTTTCCTCATCATTAAAAATTAAATTACATTTCATATGTGGACACTTTCCACAAACAATATGTCTTTTTCCATAATAATCATAATAAACACCATAATAACTACCATCAATCTTAATCTTATAAATGGAATTATTATAAAAAATAGGATTCTTTTTAACAGTTGTTTGAATATAAATCTTAGAATAATAAATGGCATCAACAATAGAATTCTTAATGCCTATTTTATTAATCCTAGTAGGTTCAAATAAAAAAATATAAGGATTATCTTTTTCTAAAATAATATCTGCTAATACTTTTCCACCAATAGTAGCATTCGTAATTCCCCAAGCACTATAACCAGTAGCAATCATCAAATTACTATCTTTTTTCATTCTTCCGATAAAAGGCAAGTTATCATTAGACATAATATCTTGATTCATCCAAGTATATTCTGGACTTTTAGAAAATAAACGTTTGAAATCAGAAATACTTTTTTTATAATTTTTCTGATACTCAATCTTATTCGTTAAACGATGTTTATTAGAACCATATATAATATAATCTTTATAAAATCTAATAGAGTGTAAATTACTGTCAATACTATTTGCCATAAACTTATATTTCTGATATTTACTAGCATTTACATATTCTCTTTGAATATAGGTTTTAATGGGTATCATACCTGGAATAATAAAGAAAGGGTAGTGACAGCATACAATAACATATTTAGCCTTAAACACTTCTTTATTAGTTTTTACTACATATTCATTATCTAGTTTCTTAATATCTAAAGCCATTCTTTCTTCGTAGATATTAATCTTATTTTCTATACTTTTTTTAAGACCTTTCAAATATTTAACAGGGTGAAAAGTATAATTTCCATTTACTTCAATTCCATATTGAATAGGAAAGAGAATAGGTAAAGAATAAATATCTTTACAACTGATTCCATTTTCTTCTAAAAATTCTTTTTCTTTTTGAATCTTTGAAATTCCTTTATCTTCTTTCGTAAAAATAATAGCTTTGGTTTCTTCTAAATGACACTTAATCTTTTCTTTTGCTACAATTTCTTTAATAAAATGAATAGCTTCAATTTGTGCTTCGAAGTATTTTTTACTAACTTCTTTGTTAAAATTATTTTCTAGTGTTTGGTAAATGATATTTTGTAAAAAGGTGATTTTAGCAGTTGATTTTGCAGTAATTCCATTTCCAATATAATCTTTATCTATAATGGTGATACTATTTTTAGAATCCTTTAAAAAATAGGCAGTAGATAAACCAGTTATACCACCACCTATAATTAAAATGTCACTATCTGTAATTATATTTTTTATTTTATTAATTTTAAACTTTCGTTCTTTTTCTTGCCATAAAGAATTGTTTTCCATATTATCACCCAATAATAATATGGAATAAATCTAAAAAAATATACTTTTATTAATATGGATTCATATGTACCATACAATGTTTAACATCTAAAAAATTTTTTTCTACATGATCATGAACCTCTTGTGCAATCTGATGAGAATCCTTTAATGTAAGATTACTATCAGCTCCTATTTCTAAATCTACATAGACTCTGTTACCAAATAATCTAGTTTTAATAGAATCGATAGTTAAAACCCCAGGAATATCTAAAATAAAAGTCTTTAGTGCATTAACATAGTCATCACTACAAGATTTATCAACCATTTTATTAATAGCGTCTTTCATAATATCGTAACTAACCTTTAAAATACAAAAAGAAATCAAAATACTAGCAATTGGATCTAACAGTTTAAAACCTAACATAGAACCAAAAATACCAATAAAACTTCCAATAGAAGAAAGAGCGTCACTTCTATGATGCCAAGCATCTGCCATAAGGGAATCGGAATGAATTTTTTTGGCAACATTTCTTGTATACCAGTACATACCTTCTTTTACGATAATAGATATTATAGCGGCTATTAAGGCAAGTAAAGTAGGAACTTTGATGTTTTGATAATTCATAATAAAAACATGATAAATACCGTTATACCCAATTAAAAATCCCGTAATAAAAAGAAAAATAGAGAGAATAGAAGCAGCAACACACTCAAAACGTTCATGTCCATAAGGATGATGTTTATCTTCTTCTTTGCTAGCTATTTTTAATCCTATTATAACTACTACTGTACTAAGTACATCTGATATTGAATGAATACTATCAGAAATCATAGCGTTACTTTTTCCAATAATGCCAGCTATCAGTTTAAAAATAGATAAAAGAATATTACCTAGAATAGAAATAATAGATACTTTAAAGCCTTCTTTTAAACCAGTCATAAATATTCCTCCAATTAATGAGTTACTACATTATATGTATAAATATGTAATAAGTAAATTTAATTTTCTAAAAAAGTTGCAGTTAATTTCTTTTCGTTTTATAATTGAGATAATAGGAGGGAAACATGAATAAAAAAGGATTTACTTTAATTGAGTTACTAGGTGTTATTATTATTTTATCTATCATTATGTTAATAGCAATACCAAATGTAACATCTGTATTAGAAAAAAATAAAAGAGAAAACTATATTGCTGATGCTAAAAAAATGATTTCACAAGTAGAATATGAAATTAGTAATGGTGATGTTACTAAGCCTGCATCGAATGAAATTGTAAAAGTAAGACTATCTTATATTGGTACGAGTGATGTTTCTAAGGATGCTGATGGTAATAAGTATGATATTGAAAATTCTTATGTTATCGTTGTTCGTAAAAATGGTTATTTAGAATATTATGTATCCTTAGTATCTAGAGTAGATGGAGAAAATAAAGGAATTAGTTTAGCTAGTAGAGATGAATTAAATAGTGATAATAAGTTGTCTCTTATTAAAAAAGGTAAGGACTTTATCGTAAAAGATATAAATGGTACAACTGGAATAAGTGGTACTGTTAAGGTTTACTAAATGAAAAAAATAAAAATATGGTATTGTCATAAAAATAAAAGAATGCTATACTCCTGACTTTGACAGTTTTAAAAAGATAAAAAGACTCAAGTCCTTTATTTATAAGGACTTATGAGCCTTTTTTTATGTTGAAAAAATGCGTATTATTTTTATTAATTTATTGTATCAAAAATTTTTTTAAAATATTTATAAGTATTTATTTCGTAGTCAGTTCTAAATCCAATTGTGTTGTGTAAATCATCAGTTAAATTCGTTCTTACATATTCTGGAATATAACCATCACCTTTGGATTCTAACACATCCATATTTCTTATTGTTTTAAGAATTTCTGAAGTTGTATATTTATAATCTAATTTTTTTTCAAGTATTCTATAGATAAGTAACGCTATAAAACATGTTAAGAAATGAGATTTAATTCTATCTTCTCTTGATAAATTAACTGGTCTAGCTAAAAAATCTGTTTTCATTATTCTAAAAGATTCTTCAATTTCCCATCTACCTTTAGTTATTTTAAGTATTTGTTCAATATCTCCAACTAGATTAGTGGTTAAAGCATAATAACCATCATATTGTTCTTCTTGTTTAATTAAATCTTCATCTAAAGAAAGATTAGAATTCTCTGCAACTTCACCAGTATCAGTTGATTTAGTATCAACAATAAATCTTCTATAATCATTTTGATTTTTACCTTTACGAGTAGTTTGATTTGTATCAATAGATTTTTTTGCTCTTTCAATTTGTGAATTTCTAATATTTCTGTTGTAGTCAAAATATTTAAATGAGAAAGTAACTATAAGATCTTGCTTAACAGATTTAGTTTCGCTAGAAATAATTTTATAAAATAATTTATCATAATATTTTTCTTTTAATTCTTCATTAGCTTTTATTTCTTTTAAATTATAAATATTTTTTAAATCGCTAGGAAGTCTCCAATCACTGTCATCAAATACTTTTTCTTTTTCTGATTCTTTAAGTTTCTTTAAAGATTGAGTAATTACAAAACCTCGATTATCTTTAATGTTATATTTTTTTATTTCATCAGAAGCAAGTCCAGCATCTGTACATAAAACCATTTTAGTATTATCCATTTTAAAGTTATTTACAATTTTAGTTTCTTCAGGTATTAAAGTCTTTTGTTCATTTTGATTACCAGGATAAATGTTAAATGATAATGGAATACCATCACCATCCATAAATAGTCCCATTCCAACTTGTGGTTTAGGTTGATGTTGTTTATTTATTCCATATTTTCTAAATTCGTCATCGAGTTCAATTTCAAAAAAATAATTTGTACAGTCATAATAAATTACTTCTGAATTTCTTTTTATTACTTTTTTACTATTTTCAAATATTTTTTCTTGAATAAAATCAATATTTTCAGCTAAATAGCTAAGTGATCTATATTCATCGTGTAATTTAAAAGTAGGTTGTTCAATAAAATTTTGACATTGTTTAAAAGTTTCTGATTTGCTAGATGGATAAATAATTCTAGCAAATACCAAATATGACAATATTTCATTTAAGCCAAATTTGAATTGATATTTATTTTCTATTTCTTTACAAATATCTTTTAATTTTAAATCGTTATAAATTTTCTTTAGAAATAAATAACCTATATTGAATGATACATTTGTATTAAATTGAATTATTTTATTTGAATTTTTTTTAATAGTAATAAATTCTTTTTTGGAAGAATGTTCATTGTTATAATTTTTTACATAATCTTTTAACCATACTTCATAATCTTGGTTTCCAGACATTTGCTTAACTTCTTCTAAATTACCAATTTTATGAACAATTTTAGTAGAACGTTTTCCATTTTTTGTGTAATCTTTAATAATATAAAACAAAGTTGTGTTTTTTGATTTTGATTTGCTTAGTCTCATATGATAATCACATCCTACAATAATTATAACAAAATACGAAATAATACGCAATAGTAAGATGATAAAAAAACTAAGTATTTCAATACTTAGTGATGATTTTAAATTCAAAACTGTCAAACTCGGGAGATGATACCATTCATATTATGGAAAAGATGATTTCTGCCATGCAAAAAGAACTCGATAGCCTGCGTCAGTAAAAAAATTGAAAAAGGGTATTGTCAGGAAAATAAATCTTTGATACAATCCTGACTTTGACAGTTTTAAAAAGATAAAAAGACTCAAGTCCTTTATTTATAAGGACTTATGAGCCTTTTTTTATG
>ENA-ORKV01001173-ORKV01001173.1-human-gut-metagenome-genome-assembly--contig:-NODE-1173-length-21972-cov-29.677369_pt1 | contig 21972 bp, 19 predicted proteins | sample MGYA00243058_ERZ508805 | MGnify/ENA primary metagenome ERZ508805 (study PRJEB26277, sample SAMN04329770) | human gut metagenome | biome: human-associated habitat | host: Homo sapiens | place: USA... | reverse complement strand
TTCTTTCTCCCCACCTTCTGCCAAATTTCCTTGCAGCAAGTCCCATTTGGGGCTTGACTTTTTCTTTGCAGGCTTTCTTTGTCGTGAGGTAATTCCCTATCTTTCCGACATCTTTGATTCTGTCACAGCCACCTGCATGGCCTGGAGCTTCCTCAGATGCTCCCGCAGGTTGTACAGCGCCGTCCCAATGGTGTCAAATGCTGTGGCCGCTTCGGGCTGCTGATTATCCCGGGCAAGGCTTTGCAGTGACAGCGCATCTTCCTCATACAGCGTGATTGCCCCCTCCACCAGCAGCCGCATCTCAAATGCTGCATCACTGGATTTCCACAGGTACTCATTCATATTCATGCGTACACCAGCTCCGTGAAAATGACCTCTTCGACCTGGGCTTTTGCTGCGTTCATCTCAGCTACCCAGCGCATGGGATCGCGGCTCTTCAGCTCTTCCGTGATGCCTCGCTGCTTCATCAGCTGAGGCATCATGGTATCCAGCCGATGCTGAGCAGCCTGGTCGATTTCCGTCAGGTGCCAGAACAGCTTACCGTTCAGAACGAGCTGGTTCAAAAGCAACTGCCTATGTTCCATCAGGTAAGTACGGCGCATACGCCCGTACTTGCCCAAGGGTGTGGTAGGCTGATCGCCAACAGTCAGGTTCGGGTAATAGTAGTCGCCATGTTTGATGTAGGTCAGCTCTGTCATATATGTCCCTCCTTTCATTTGCTTATCTTTTCATAATTTTTCGCTTCTGGTGCACGGTTGCTGTTCGCTGTGAGCTCGTCTGCTGCACAACCTCCCACTACTATTTTGCAGAATGCAGACCAGCTTGTCAATTTTGCCGATTGGCTAATTTCGGACCGGGAACGTCACTTCTGCCCGAGTTGGTCAAAAGTTTTTAGAGTAAAGGAGCCTTCACGGAGTCCAATTTGTTATGGAAGTAAAATGTGTCTCAAATTGGGACACATTTCCGCTTCCATATATATGATAAGGCACTTCGTTGCGGGATTGCAAATAAGTCGCCGGGGAAAATCAAAGGAACTTCGTGCCAACTTGGGCTTGTTGACAAAAGTTTCCTTTGCCGCCGCGATTGCCTTCATTCCAACAAAAAAGAGACGCCGGCGGGCGTCATCCAATACACTTAATCATCCTTTTGAGGTTCATGGCGGCAGCGGAAAGAAGGCAGTGGTCTTCTGCTGCCGCTATTCCTCGTCGTGTGAGACGTGTCAGATTGTGGCCTCGCTTTTGGATCGCGAAGGTACCTTCGCACCAGATCTGCCGCAGGCGTAGAGCGTCTCTGTATTCCGGCGTGTTGAGGCGTTGCCTTTCCAGTGTCCGGGCTGCCTCAAAGTAATTTCGAACAATCTTTCGGCCCTGAGCGCGACGACTTGCTGGGATGCACTGCTCCTGATGCGAGCACCGGCGGCAAGCTGCAGCTTCCGCCCGGTACACCCAATAAAGGCCGTGGTGATTGCGTTCCAGCGTGCGAAGGGGCAGTATGTTTCCTGTCGGGCAGGTGAAAGAATCGGAGAGCGCATCGTAGTCGAACGCGTCAGCAGAGATCAATGTTTTCGAGATTGGTGCAGCTTTTTGCGGTGGCGCAAAAAATGTAATCCCATGCCGGCGGAGTTCGTGCTGAACAAGATTTGAATTGTATGCTGAATCTGCAGCCGCTGCCTGTACCGGCAGTAGCTCCTTGACACGCTCCATCTGCGGCAGGAACTGTGCAATATCGCTGCTGTCTCCCGGAGTGACGGAAACATCCAGGATGATCCCATGATCCGTGTCCAGCGTCTGGTGACTGAGGTAATGCATCCCTTTAGGCTTGCCTACACGATTGAGGTAGCCGGCCTCTGGATCGGTGTGACTGACTTGCTTCTTGTCGCAGCGGACGTCTCTTTTGACCTTGGCAGTTCGTTTGGCACGTCGCTTTCCAGTCTTCCTTGCAAGCTCCTCCAGCCCTTCTTCCTCGTAGGCGTCCAGCCGCTCCCAGTACACGCCGGGTTCCTCGGGCATGTCCACCAGATACTCTGATTTGCGGGGGGCATTGGCTCTCACATGGGTCGAATCGGTAGCAGTCATTCGGCCGCTGGCCAATCCCAGTTTAATGCACTGCTGCACGACTGTTTCAAACAGCCGCCGGAACACCTTGCGGAACGCCGGTTTCCGTCGGCGCAGCTGTGAGATGGTACTATGATCCGGCACTCGCTCGTCCAGATCGATTCCCAGATACCAGCGCAGGGCGATGCTGTCGGAGATACGTTCCTCGATCTGCCGCTCGGACGGAATTCCATACAGATACCCGACCAGCAGGTACTTCACCAGCACCACCGGATCGATGGGCGGGCGACCATACCGTCGGCAGTACATATGCGCGGTTTCCTCGTACACAAATGACAGATCCAGCGCCGATGCCAGCTTGCGCAGGAAGTGGTCGGCTGGTACAAGGTCTTCGATGGTGACCATGTGTAGCTTGAGCTGCATGTCCTTCGCCCCTTGTGGTTTTTCTCTATTTTACCACATTAGAGCGCCAGATGGTAGGTTTGTCAACAGACCCAACTTGGCACGAAGTTCCGGAAAGCATGATGATGGTTATAACTTCGCGCCAAGTTGGCGCAAAGTCTCACGAAGTATAAAAAGGGTCCATTGTGGTAAAATGTGGATATTCCGACTATGGGGGACGGCTTATAGTTATACGGCAACTCACTACTGTCTTATTCCATAAAGAAAATGGCAGGCTGCTTTCTTCCCAACATGATGACTTCACCGTACACTTGACAATCCATATCTTCAGTTAAGGGAATGGGTGCGTATGAGCTATTTGCCGATTTCAAGAGTTTTTCACCGGACTGCGTTTCAATGTATTGCTTACACACCATTTCTCCGCCGCCGATAGTGAATATGCCAATTACACCGGGACGTGGCCATTCCTCAACATGTTTGACAGCCACATAGCATCCATCAGGAATCTGTGCAGCCATGCTATCCCCCTGAATATGAACTAGATAAGATGTTCCTGCAGGAAAGGCTCCTGTTGCATAGCTGACAGGAACATCATCTTCAGCAGTTGTGTTTCGTCCTGCTGCCGAAGAATACACAGGCAATGAACCATCTACTTTTTCAGGATACAAGGCGAAAGAGGCCGGTGTAGGAATATCTGCAAGGGGTAAACAGCTGGCGTTCTTAATACGGTTGATTAGTGTTATTAACAGAGTCTGTATGTCAGCTGGCAGATCGGAGAGCTTACTCCGTGTGGCCAAGTGGTAAGCAATCAGAGGCTTACTTTCTGCTGAAACTCCCTCAGACTTAATAATCTGCTTACTGAGCTCCGTATAGTTTTGTAGATGCATTTGAACAGAATGTTCAAAATCACGTTCCCATACAGTGTAATAGCGGTCTATGGTTGTATCTGGGAACCCCTGTGATACGCCATGAAAAAAGGCTAACAAATTTCGATTCAGTTTTGAGTGACCGTTTATTTTGCTGCGTTCACCGCTGCTCATGGGCTGACTTGTCATATATCGGCTGTACAGACTGTCTTCCGGCTTGTCGCCATCGAAAATGCAGTAGCATGGGATTTTGCAGGAAGAGAATATTACACAGAGTAATTGCAGGAGTGTTTTAGATTGTGCGCGGAGGATGACGGTGTTGTTTTCGTCAAGATCATATCCAAGACGGGCAAAATATACTGGTAGAGCGTAGCTTTCTGTTGATCCTTCAACTAATATGATCCTGTCCGCAAAGAAACCTTCGTTTTGCTCCCCTTGACACTTGTGTTCCAGTTCCTTTCGAATAGATTCATCAGCTCTACAACGGCATGCTCTGCGAAATGCTTCTTTTTTCTTCAGTTCTGCTAAGGAACTGCTATGCACAGTAGTGTGTTGTTTTTCTCCCCTCACCACTGCGACAGTATGAATATCATCAAAACGGCTTACAGAGACAAATGCAGGGTCATGAGTTGTATACATAACCTGGCATCCGGTTTCACACAGAGAAAGAAAGGATTTGAATAAGCTGCGCTTATATGTGGGGTGCATAAAGGCTTCTGGCTCATCAACCGCAAGAATGAACTTCCGCTGCTGTTTTTTATTGAGTCGGGAGAAAACCTTCAGCAGTCTGAAGATGGCATCCCTTTGAATGCCCTGTCCTTTCCCTTGAACATCACAATCGTAGCCATCATCGACGCGCAATGCGGGAGCCGGGCGAAACAGAGCTTCATAATCGGGTTCGCCAATTACAATGTGCATTTTGACAGAGGAGTCTGCGCCAGCCGTTTCTGATAATAGCTGATTAATATCATTACAACGTTTATGTATGCCCGCAGTACGGTACAGTGCAGCCACGCGTTGCCTAAGCTGTTCGGCTTGTGCGTTCTCCCGGAGCTGCTGAATATCGCCAAGGATTTGCTGGTATATTTGTTGGAAATACGAATGCTTATCCTGCGTCAGTTTTGCTGTAGTATAGCTGACCGGGAGATAGTAATAGGCCGGCAACGCTAAATAGAGATTTTTTAGGTTTGCTCCGCTTATCTCAACGGGAGTGGCGTTCCAGCGGTTACAGAAACTCTGAATGTTGGCACACCAGTATTGACCCAAGACATCATAAAAACTACTCTCATCAAGGGTTTTACCGTTGCTTTGCGCATATGAATGTAAATTAGCCGATTGTTCTGATGCCAAGAACACACCAATTTTCGCGGGGGTGAGTTTGAGTTTACGTTCAGGAAACGGATTCATTTCTGGTTGGCCCGTATACTCATTTTTGCCACAAGAATATAGTTTCCCCTTAAGGTCCACTTCTGTATAGTCATGGCGCAACTGAAGAAACCCATCTGGAGAAACATATGGGAGTAAAACCGGAAGAATCTCATCCGGAGCAACGGCAAAAGTTACAGAGACACTTATCGTGCGATCGGTTTCGCCATAATAGAAGTCTTCCGCTGCAAGGGCATACTGCCCCCAGAATAACTGAAGAGCTTGCAGAATGTTGCTTTTACCGGAACTGTTCTTTCCAACAAAAGCAGTCATCTCGCCAACAACAATCGAAACTCCGCGTTCATCAAACGAGCGAAAATTCTTGATCGATATCTCGGTAATCTTCATTGCAGTTTTCTCCTGACTGTGAAAATGAAGGGTGACGCTACTCGAATTATAGCACATCACCACTGGACTGTCTATGTACATTCCGCTATATCAGGTAGCATGACTGCCAAAAAATCCAACAGCATCCTGTTTAGACCTTGTCACCTTTGGAAGATCTGAAGTGCATCGTCATTATGCTATCAGAACATAGCCTTTCTTTTCTATCTACAGCTTCCTAGCGTTGCATGCGCCTTGAAATACTGTCGTTGCATTCTTGCAACAGCAACACTGCGCGCAAAAGCACCAATTTACAAATCGCGTCCTAAAACTCATTTTCAGAAAAACTCTCGTATATTTTAACAGATGAATCCTTCATCCGTTCCATGCAAACAGGTCGCAGCGATGCGGCCTGTTTTGTTTTTTGGAACATCACAATCGTTTCCATTTATGGCTAACAGAAAGGAGCCCCATGCAGGAGAACCCCCGCACGGACAACGGCGCAATGGACATTCCCGATTATGCTATTCAGCGGATCGCTCGTTGCCTGCTGCCCAGGTTGCTGGCTTACTTCGAAACGGAAGAAGGCCAGCGTGAACTTGCGTCCGGGAACAGCAATGCCACAGCTGATCATTCGGACGCCTCCCCGTGCATTCCGTAAGGCATTGCACACGACATCACCCGCCGCGGAGGTAACGACGGCGACTTATTGAAAGAGGATGACTTATGACCATGAACAACGAAACCAAACTGACTACCGAACAGAGGATTCAGCGCAGCATTGAGCACAACGAGGCCAAGCTGCAAAAGGCTGAGGAAAAGCGCAAGCAGCTGAAAGAACAGCGGCGCGCGCTGGAAAAGCAAGCTTATGAGAACCGGCTGACAACCCGTGCGATCATGCTGGAGGAATTCCTTCAGGAGCCAGAGATCCTGACGAACGAGGATGTGCGAAATTACCTTGCATACCTGTTCAATTACCCGGCCAACCAGCAGCGGCTGCAGAAGCTAATTGCAGATCGGAAAGCGCAGCAGGCAGCCACTGAATAACTGCCACTCACACCTATACGACCACGCGGCAGGGATACGCTCCCTGCCGCCATTTTGATTGGAGAATAGATAATGAACAACAAAACCATTGAACAGAAAATCCAGCGGACGGAAAAGGAAATTACTCGACTGGAGCATCAGAAGAAAATCAAGCAGCACGAGGCAAAACAGCTTGAACGTAATCGCCGCAACCGCCGCATTTTTACCCGTGGCGGCATGCTGGAACGCTTTATGCAGCGCCCGCTGCTATTGACTGACGATCAGGTGTACCAATTGCTGCAAACAGCGTTCAATACCGAGGCTGTTCAGACGATGGAAAAGGCGCTGATCAACGAGGCTGTACGGGCTAGGGCCCAGGCTGCGGAGGACACAAATACCAATGCAGAAACTTGAATTGTACCTGGTTACAGGTCGCAACTATACACGCTTCACGTGCGGTTGCGCTCTGCGAGGCACGCTCCGAACAGGGTTCGTCGCTCTGATATTTTGTTCTGCGGAACAAAATCAACAGGGACACGGCCCCTGCGCCAGCAAGCTGACTACCCAAGGAAAGTGGGGTGACGAGCGTGGCATGTCCTCACTTTGATGTGTCCATCCGCCAGCGCAGCAAGGGGCAATCCGCTGTGGCGGGCGCTGCCTATATGTCTGCTGAAAAGCTGTTCTGCGAGTACGATCAGCGGACGAAGAATTTCTGTTACAAGCAAAAAGAAATTGTGGCGAAGGGCATCCTGCTGCCGCCCAACGCGCCGCGAGAATATACTGACCGACAGACGCTCTGGAATGCTGTGGAAGCATCCGAAAAGCAATGGAACGCACAGCTGGCGAGAGGTATCATTATGGCGCTGCCGAGGGAGCTTCCCGCCGATCAGTATGAGTCACTTGTACGCGAATATTGCATGGAGCAATTCGTGTTGCGGGGCATGATCGTTGACTATGCCATTCACGATAAGGGAGACGGTAATCCTCACGCCCATGTGATGCTGACCATGCGTGCAATGGACGAGCACGGCAAGTGGCTACCCAAGGCAAGGCGGGTCTACATTCTTGATGAAAACGGTGAAAAGATACCATTACCCAATGGTGACTATAAAACCCGCAAAGAGCGCACCACGGATTGGGACGATTCAGGAAACTGTGAACGCTGGCGCACGGCATGGGCGGACACCACAAATCGTTATCTGGAACGTGCTGGTGCAGACGTCCGGCTTGATCTCCGTTCATACGAGCGACAAGGCGTTGATCTGGTTCCCACCGTCCATATGGGGCCGGTAGTCACCTATCTGGAGCAGCAGGGCATCCGCACAGAAATCGGTCAGTACAACGAGGAAATCAAGCAGTTCAACCGTGTGCTGCAATCGTTGAAAATACGGTTGGCATCGCTGAAAAAGTGGCTGGCAGAAGCCATCCGCAAGACAGCAGAAATCATGAAGCCAGAGCCCTACCAGCCGTCAGTGATGGAGTACATCCAGGTGTTCCAGAATCTACGCAGGGCTGAGCGTGCAGACTGGAGTAAAACAGCAAAGCAGACTGCCGGTATCAATGACCTGAAATTCGCTGCGCAAGTACAGTTCTTCATGCAGGAAGCTGGCATCAGCACGCTGCAGGATTTCGATGAATTTGTTGGCAAACAGCAAGAAAGCCTTACCCAGCTTGACGGCGTGGGTAAGGCGATTAGGAAGAAGCAGACTGCACTTAAACATCTGGAGACATTTCAGCGGCTCAAGCCAATCTCTGATAAGAGCAAGCGCGGTATGGGTTTCATGCGGAAGCAGTATGCTGAGAAGCATCATCAGGAGCTGAACGACTTTGCAAAGGCTGTGCGCTACATGAACGCCAATGGCATCAAAGCCGCGGATCATGAACGCATCGCCAATGAATTGCAGCAATTGCTGGATGAACAGGCACAGCTTCGCGCGGCACTCGCTGAACAGAACGTTGATCCTGATTTGATCGACCGCATCCGTTACTGCGTTGATACAGTCATCAAGGCTGGCGAGGAGCCGAGGCAGAGGGAGTCAATCAGGGCGCAGTTGCAACTTGCCAAAGCACAACAAACCAAACCGGAAAGTGAAAAAGTGAAGTCTGAACCGTATGCAGATATTTCGTGATGCTTCACAGTCGATCCTCTTCCAGCTTCCTGATCTTCTTTCGCAGCACAGCACCCTGAATGATACAGATCATCAGCAGCACACCGCAGCCCGCGCCCAATGCAATCACCAACCACGGGAATGTCTGCGTTTCAACTTCCTGGCTCCCCTCAGAACTGGCAGCAACCACAACCGGTTCCTCGACAGTGGTTTCAACCTGCACAATCATTGAAGCTGTGTTGCCATACGCATCCTCGCCGGTAATCGTCAGGGTTCCCTGATGAAGCCCCAGATCGTCCGTGCCGGGAATGAAGGTCAGCTTGGCGGACTTGGTTTCACCCGGAGCCAGCGTTCCCACAAGGACGCTTTGCCTTTCGGTGATCCCCGGCAGGCTCAGCGTCGCCATGACATTGCTGAGTTCGGAACGGCCCATGTTCATAACAGGAACCGTCAGTGTCGCCATTTCACTTTGCAGAATCGTCGTGGCCAGCTGGACGCCACCATGCTCCAATCTGATTTCCTGATTGACGGGCAGGGTGAAGCTCTCCGACCATGTTCCTGCTGCATCCAGAGCCGTCCAGCTCAAATCGAATTTCAGCGTATGCAGCGAAATAGAAGCATTGGTCTTCACCTTCAGGGGAACGGAAATTGTTTGGGCAGTACCCGCTGTCATATCAGGCAGGAGGATTACATCCGTACCAGCCGGAAGAATGTCGCCGGAAGCGTCAGTCACACGGAGCGTCACGCCGGTCAGATCAGCATATTGACTGGGATTGGTGAGAACGGCTGTCAAAGTGCTGTCCTCGCCCACATGAAAGGTAGCATCCACATCAGAGATCACTGGGCGGATGGTTTCATCAGGCTTGCGGCCATCGCGGATATGCAGCACAAAATGGTGTTCGCCCCGAACGGTTTTCCCTTCGTTATCTTTTGCCGTAAAGACCAGTGTGCAGGGGTAGTCGCCGTTCACGCGACCTTTGACCAGATTGGCTTTCAGCGTGGTATTGTAAGCACCGCCTTCGCTTCGATAGACAGTTGTGTATACCCCCTGTGTCTTCAGTGGTGAAATCGCTGCGTCATCGGCAAACAGTTCAACCTTCACTGAACCGGAAATGCCGTCAACATTCAAGGGCGCAAGCACAATCAGAGTGCTGCCCGAAATGCGTGGTTCATATCCCTGCGCCCAAGAGCAAGACATATCTCCGAAAACAGCGGTTTCATTCAAAGTGATGCTGCCCTCTGCGAAAGCGAAAATGGGTATAAGGAACAAGGCTGTCATGCACAGCAAAGCTATTCTTTTCATCAAAATCACAACTCCCGGATGTTTTCGACAATCGAGTGGCGGGTCACGTCACGGACGCGCAGGCGGAGGATGGCAAGGCTCGCCAGAAGGGTCGTGGCAGCAAAGAGCAGCTGCGCACCGAGGGTGAACCAGTTTGCAAAACCTTGCGTCATGCCAAGGTATGGGAGGCTGCGGATCAGCCCCCAGTAAACCACCAGTCCGAATACTGCGCCGATGGCAACGCTCATGGCGACCTGTCCGCCGTAGATGCGGAAGATGACGCGCTCATCTGCGCCTACCGCACGAATGGTGCCGATCATGCGTACTTCTGCACGGATACGGCGGCTGACGCTGCCCGTGATCTGTGCGATGCAAACTGTCAGCAGGATGAGAGACGCGCCACTGATCAACAGCAGCTCCAGCAAGCGCTCCCGTGCGCTCGCACGTTGCATTTCCATCATGTTATCCACTGTGTAATCTGCGCCGCGCATGGCGATGGAGGTGATCCGCTTTTCCAGTACAGCTTCCTCCTCCAGCGTCAGGTCATGGGTATAGATGTTCAGGTGAGATACTCGGGGCAAGGGCAGTCCCATGGCGGCAAGACCCTGCTCGGTAGTCACCATCACCACATAATCTCCCGTGGCAAAACCGCCGGAAAGCACCGCGCCCACGGTTACATTCACCTCTGTGTGCGCCATCTGCTGGTAACAAGACAAATAATCGGATACAGAACCATTCGTCGGAATCTGGACAGAATCGGAATGGACATAGTGTAGCGTCAGCGGCTGACCTGCGGTATACGCATCATTCTCAATAGATGCCAGCAGGGTGTATTCCGGATTGCTCAGGCGGTTTTGCAGCCAACGGTCATTGGTGCCCCGGTAGGAGTTGACTGCGCCGTCTGGTGACAGGAACGCATAAATCGTCGGTGCAACGACCAGTACCTCCTGTCCTGCGTTGATCGCCGTCATATCAATATCTCCGCTGACGACGAACTGCTCCAGATATGCCGGATCAACCACGGCAATCTCCAGATCAATCACGTTGCTCAGATGTCCATCGATACCAAGATGTTGGCGGATTGCCGTGTAGTCCTCTGCATCCTCGTAAACGGTTGCAGGAATCTCCTCCACCGGCAGCAAGTACGGATGTCCATTGCCGAGATTGTGCTGGATGGTGTATCCGCCGCTCGTTGTTTCATAGTAGACGGGTTCCCAATACGCTGGCACATCCTCACCCAGTTCCTGCGTGATGCGGATACTGGCAGACATCTCCACTCTTTTCACACCGGGAAGGCTGCGAAGCTGCGCTACGTCACCTGTCGTCAGCTGCTGCCCAGGCGTTTTGTCATAAAACATGCCATAGTATGTTCCGGGAGCCCAGATGGAGAAGCCAATCCGATCCGTCAGGTCTGCCATAGCGCTGATGACGTCATCATGGACGATATACACCGTCGTGCTGACGACGATCATCAATAGCGCCATCAGCAATGCCGGAGCAACCTGCCGACCAGGGCGAATGCTCAGCTGCCGCCATGCTACCAATTTCGCAGGGTGGAAGGTCTTCTGCGGACGGACACGCCTCAGTCTGCGCAGCATTTCTGTGTCCCGCATGACAGACATGGGCATCATCCGACTGGCGCGGCGGAGCGGAAGCCAGCTGGACAGCAGAATGACCAGCATGGACAGCGCCAGCACCGGCAGCAGCAGCCACCACGACGGGCTGAACAGGAACAGCGTCGGGGCAGCCTGCTCCAGCGCCCACGCTGCGCCGCAGCCTGCCAGCATCGCCAGCGGTGACACGATCAGCGCCAGCAGCAGCGCCTCGCGTCCGAAGATGCGCCGGATCTGCTTCTTCGTTGCACCTACGGCCCGCAGCATGCCGATCTCCGAAACCCTTCGGGAGAGCTGGCTCTCCATCGCCCCCGCGATCCCTACACAGGTTGCCAGCAGCAGCGTTCCTGCCAGCACACCGATGCAAACCGTGTAGAGCAGCACAGCCGGATTAGGTGCGATCAGGTCGCTCGGCCAGTTGGTCGGGTTATCGTTACCGTCGAAAACCTGCAGGTTGCCGTATGTTTGTGCTCCCTGCGCATCTGTGCGTGTGTAATAGGTCAGTGCCTGATAACCCATTACGCCCGGCGCGAAGGAAAACAGCTTGTGCTGTACCAGACGCCCAGTGGAAAGCTCTGCTTCCGTTGGGTGGATCAGTATGGCCGGAAACTCCATGTATAGCTCACTGAAGCTGGAATAGCCCTTCATGTTGGCACTCTGGTTTTCCATGATGCCCACAATGGTGAAGGTGCGTACTTCGTCGACGCCCTCCACAGGGGTGAGCGTTAATGTTACCGTATCACCCACACCCACGTCGTCCAGACGCATACGTGCCAGAGCGCTTTCCTCAATAGCAATTTCGCCCGGCTTTTCCGGCATGCGTCCTTCGATGAAGCTGCGATGCAGGAAGGCAGCAGCGGTATCATCATAATAACCAACCGAGGTTGAAGTGTCATTATGCACCGCTGGAATGGTCACATGGCCGATGCCATCGTACAGGCCACTTGCCATCAGTACCTCGTCTGTTTCCTCACAATCCAGCCAGAAAGCATCCTGGCTGCCAAGGCGGGCGTCACGGCGGGCTTCATTTGCCATGAAAAGTCCGTGTACACCCAGCACCATGCAGCTGACAAAGAAGATGGACAGGAAAATACCGATGACCAGCGCAATGTAGGATTTCTTGTTTGTCCGCAAAGAAGCTGATGCAATGCGGTTGATTGTTAAGCGTTTCATTGGCGTTACATCTCCCGGATATTCTCAACAATGCTGCATTTCAGTACACCGCGGATGCGACTCCGCAGACTGATCAGGCAGCAAACCAGCAGCAGTGCAGCGCACAGAATGCTCACCACGATCGCGCCGGGATGCAGGTACTCCACAAATCCTCCCAGGCAGATCGCACTCACACCGATTGCAGCCAGCGGGATCGCCAGCAGGACACTCAGGATCACCTGGCCCTGATAACAGTGAAAGAGAACCTTGTCATCTGCACCAACAGCCCTGAGCGTTCCCAGTCCTCGTTGATCCGCACGGATCTGCCTGCTGACGCTGCCGGTGATCATTGCAGCGGCAATGGCAAAGAACACCACGCCTGCGCCAGCCAGCACCGCGATCAGCCGTCTGGCTGCTGCCTGCTCCGCACGGGCTTCAGCAGTGTTGTTGCCCACTGTAAAGCCGCCGCGCTGTGCAATGGTGGTGATGCGCTTCTGCAGCGCTTCCTCTGTCTGGCCGGTGACACTGCCGTCCACGGTAATGTCCACAGAGTTCAACCGCCCCACATAAAGTCCCATGTTGTGCACACCTTCCTCGGTAGTGAGGAGGAATCCGCCGTGGATATGGGGGTAGGCAGGCGTCTGGCATTCGATCACTGCACAGACGTCCACACTCAACGTAATGCTTTCGCACCTGTCATAGTCATCGGGCAAGCCCTGCTCACCTGCGCCAAGGCCGTAGTAATTCTGCATGAGAGTCAGCGTCTGTCCGGCATGGAAGAAGTCATTCTGATGTACATAATCCAGTTGGATGCTGTCATCTGGCTTTTTGTAGGTAGACCATGCACTGCCATCAGTAGTCGCACCGTATTCTGTGGGCACATAAGCAATAACTGCTTCTCCTGCATTGATGGCAGCCATATCGATTGAACCCTCTACCACAAAGGGGGCAAGAGCAGCTTCATCCACCGGCAGCACACGGACTGTGAAGATCGCCATTTCCTGTGTTACGCCGAATTGCTCACGGGCCTTAGCGTAATCTGCACGGAAATATTCCCGCATATCAAAGCCTTCATAGATGGAGTTGGGCGTTGAAGTATATCGATCCCAGTCTTCATCGGTCAGCAAATGCTGATTGCCAATGCTCTGCATCGAAGGTTTCAGGTAGTCTGGCACCGTATCCAATAGTATGTTGACGACCAGCGCACGCCGTGGCTGCACACCCGTCACGCCAGGCAGGCTGGCCAGCTGCTGAAGATCGGAGCGCGTCAGGGTCATGTGGTCGAATGAATCAAGGAAGCGAACACCATATCCTCCATTGCCTTTAAGGGTGAAGTCTGCCATTGGTGCTTCAATATCCGCTGCAAAAAACGTCAGACCGGCCCCAAGGCAGATGACCAACAGCATGACCGCCGCCATCAGCGCAGCGCCAACGGGCCGCAGCGGATGCAGCATCAGCTGGCGATTGGCAATGAGCCGTGCAGGCTTGAAGGCTTTCTTTGTGCTTATGCGGTTAACATGGCGCATCAGGCCAGTGTCCCGCATAACCATCAGCGGGACAACCGCCGAAGCACGACGCAGCGGCAGCATCGAAGAAAGCAGCATGACTGCAACAGAAAGGACGATCACAGGAAGAAGCACCCAGGGATTCAGTCGGAACAGCAGCACATCTGCCGCCAGGGCAGCAGCCGCGCAGGCCGCACCACAGCCCGCCAGCACCGCAATAGGCGCAAGCGTCAGCGCCAGCAGCCATGTTTCACGTCCGAAGACCTTGCGGATCTGCCGTCTGGTTGCACCAACAGCACGCAGCATGGCGATCTCCTCGCGCTTGCGGGAGAGCGTTGCTTCCATACTGCTGGATATGCCCACGCAGCAGGCAACGATCAGACTGCCCAGCAGAATTCCCAGCAGCAGGAGCTGACTTTCCAGCTTCGCATCTGCCATGATGGCATCCTGCGGAAAAAATACCGCCATACCCTGTTTGTTCAGTCCGGTATTTGCGCCGCCAAACTTTATCTCGATGAATGCATCATCCTGCGGCTCCCAGTTCCAGTCATTGAGGAAGCGTGCGAGTGTCATGCCGGGACGCAGTACCGCCAGTCGGTGAATCACGGTGCGCCCGGTGGAAAAAGCAGGCTCCTGTGCGCTGACAAGAATGGATGCAACCGGATAGCGATTCGGGCCGTTCCCCCAGGATTCGTCCAGCAGGGCTTCTGACTGCTCTGCGAGGAATCCAACAATGGTGTAGGTACGAGTTTCCACTGTACCGTCAACAGGGATGATGGCCAGCGTTACATTTTCGCCGATGTCAGCTTCCATGCGTAGCTTCGACAGTACGCTTGGTTCCAGCGCGATCTCACCAGCATGCTCCGGCATACGCCCCTCAGTAATGCGGCGGTTCAGCATCGCTGCTCCTTCAGGGCTGTCATAGCCAATGGCGACAGTTGAATCCTGCACCATGCCGGAGACATACAGTTCCGTCATACGGCTGAAATAGCCGGTCTGCATCAGTTGGTCATGCGTAGCTGGCTTGTCGTAGAGAACAACATCTGCGTAGCCGACACTTTCAGCAACCCTTACCTCACGGCGAGCCAGCAGACCATCCACGCACAGGCACAATGCCGTGACGAGGAAAATCGAAAGGAAGATACCCGCTGCCAGAGCAAGATAGCTCTTCCGGTTTGCACGGAGACCTGCGCTGGCAATCCGGTTGATGGTCAGGCGCTTCATGCGTTTACCACCCCGGTATCGCGGGCAATGTGCCCGTCTTCCAACTGGATGATACGCTCTGCCTGTTCAGCGACATTGAGATCATGGGTCACCAGAACCAGCGTAATGCCCAGTTCATGGCTTACCTGACGCAGCAGAGTCAGCACCTCACGTCCGGACTTACCATCCAGATTGCCGGTGGGTTCGTCAGCAAACAGAATCGCAGGCTTGTTTGCCAGTGCGCGGGCGATGGATACGCGCTGCTGCTGACCACCGGACATAGCACCAGGCAGATGGGACAGACGGTCGCGGATACCCAGCATATCCACGATCTGATCGAGGTAAGCTTCGTCAGCCTTACGTCCATCCAGCATGACGGGCAGCAGGATGTTCTCCCAGCCGGTCAGTTCACGCACCAGATTGTAGCTCTGAAACACAAAGCCAAAACGGCGGCGACGCAGCACGGACAGCTGGTTATCCTTGTAATCGTAGAGGTTCTTCCCCTGATAGATGACGCGCCCCTTGCTGGGGGTGTCCAGGCCGCTCAGCAGGTGCAGCAGAGTAGACTTGCCACTGCCGCTGGGGCCGGTGATGGCGGTAAAGCTTCCCTGCTCGATGGTCAGATCCACATTGTCAAGAGCGAACACCTTATTCTCGCCCGCCTGATAGATTTTACTCAGACCTTCGCAACGGATAATTTCCATACAAATTGCCTCCTTCACGAGTCGGAACGACGTCCGTTTCCCCTTACAGCTACACTTTATCAGACGAACCTTACTTTCAGGTGACTTTTACCTTACGATTTCGTAAGGTTGAAAAAGATACAAGGGGACGCTGCATGTACAGTGTCCCCTTAGGAATATGTTCTGATCATCTTCATCAGCGGAATGGAGATTGTCATTTTGAGTCCCTTTGCGGTGTTCTCTGCACTGATCGTGCCATGATGCCGCCAGATGATCTCCCGCACGATGGCAAGGCCAATGCCTGCGCCGCTGCTGGGAGAACCTTCCGCCCGGTAGAAACGCTCAAACAGATGCGGCAAATCCTTACCAGATGCACCGCCGCCCTCATCCTCCACAGTACAAAAGAAAGCCGCCTCCGTTGTTTCCATGCGGACATGAACCGTACCACCCTCGGGCATGTGCTCGCAGGCATTCTTCAGCAGATTGGTGAAAGCTTCGCTCAGCCACTTTTCGTCACAGCGGATGATGGCATTGCCGATGACTTCCACAGTACAAGCCGGGAATGTGGCGGAAAGCCCTGCCCAGCATGAACGGATGATACTTGCAACTTTCTGCTCATCATAAGTAAACTCATAACCGTCTGCACAGAGGCGTTCCAGCCGCAGCAAGGACTGGATCAGGCGCTCCATGCGTTCAATCTGTGTGAGTTGCTGAGATAAGTGGAAACTTTCGTCCATCTCGCAATATAGGCGCAAGGAGGCCAGCGGCGTTTTCAGCTGGTGGGAAATATCCGCCGTCAAGTCACTGGTGCGGCGGCATTCCTCTGCCTGCCGCTCCTTTGCCAACAGCAGACGGTTTTGAAGCTCGGCAATAGCATTATGCAGCGGTGCAAGCGAATCCTCCTGGACGGAGAATTCAAGAGGTGCGCCGTTGCCAACGAGGAAGTCCTCCGCCTGCTCTGCCAGCTTCCTGATCCTCCGGCGCTGCCTCAAAAACAGCGCAACCAGCACCAGCAGCGCGATAGACAGGGCGATCACCACAATAGTCAGGCCAACCATTGATATCCCACCCCGCGAATTGTCTTGATGTGCTGCGCGCCGATCTTTTCCCGCAGGCGGCTGATGTGCACGGACAGCGTGTTATCGTCCACAAACTTTGCACCATCATCCCAGAGCACATCCAGCAGCTGCTCGCGCGTCACAATCGAACGATTGCTGACGAGCATATTCAGCACTTTGTACTCAGTCAGCGTCAAAGGGATAATCTCGCCATCGCGGCGCACCTGCATGTGGGACGGGTCGATCTCCAGTTCACCGGAGGTTGTGATAGGTGCAGGAGTATTCCGGCGCAGCAGCGCGCGGATGCGGCTGAGCAGTTCCATCATACGGAAAGGCTTGGTTACATAGTCGTTGCCGCCTGCATCCAGACCGCGTACCACATCGAACTCCTCATCCTTGGCGGTGAGGAACAGGATGGACGTTGTGATGCCCTGATCGCGCCATTCCTGACACAGGGATACGCCATTGCCATCGGGGAGGGTGACGTCAAGGATGATCAGGTCAATATAGACAGAGAAGTTCTGTCGAGCCTCCGCAGCATTGGCTGCAGTGGTAACGGAATAACCTTCACGGGTAAATAACTCCGTCAAGCCATCGCGCAGGGCGGCATCGTCTTCGACAAGAAGGATAGTGGACATAGTGGCTGCTCCTGATTAGCAAGTATTCTGCCTATATTGTATACAGAACAGAGGGGCACGTCAACCGGCTGTTGATAAGAAATGTGTATTTCACGGCGAAACACCCCTTGACAAATCGAATCACGCAGCAACACTGTTGTAATGTTTACGCAACATATATGCAGCTCTTCTGGATGTCTGTCAAGACATTAGTGTTACATATATTAGCTCCGAAAATGCTAAAGTGAAAGCTTTGGGTCCCAATTGCTGCGCCATAAATCTTAGACGAGGAAAACAACATCTCCTACGAACGGATATCATACAAAAAAGGCATCCGCCCCTTAAGGGTGGACGCCCGGGATTTGCTCGATAAGAGCTATCACCCTACCATTGGCTTAAGGATCCCCCTCATAATTGCGCCCAAACCATCCACATCATCCCCGCGACCCAAATTTCGAGAAAAAGCGCAATTCAAGCGCACTATTTGCACACGAAATAAACCTCGTTACGCAACCTTCATTCGATTGCGAGCAAGGTATAAATTCGCAAGTGCAAACAGCGTGCAGCAATGCTGATGCAGTTTTTTCCGTCCTCGGTATCGTGTCTTGCAGAAATGAAAGATTCTCTTTATCACGCAAAACACATGTTCCACTTTGGAACGCACCGAGGATTTCGCATGTTCGATTGCCTTGAGCAGCTCGAACTTTTCGCCGTTTGCTTTCTTCAGCTGCGACGGACGCTTGTTGATTTGATACCGGATAGGCTTTCCTTCGTTGTTGACAAGAACTGCATCATCCCTCTTTTCTGCACCCAGATACCCGCTGTCACCATAAATTTCCTCCTCTGTTCCTTGAAGAAGCTCGGCAACCATGTTGCTGTCGTGCACATTGGCAGATGTCGTTTCCACCGTGTGAACCAGTCCGCTGTCCGCATCCACACCGATGTGTTCCTTATAGCCGAAGTACCACTGGTTGCCCTTTTTGACGGAATGAGCTTCCGGATCACGCTGCTTTTCCTTGTTTTTCGTCGATGAAGGCGCGGCTATCAGCGTCGAATCCACAATTGTTCCCTTTTTCAGCATCAGATTGCACTTCTGCAAACTTTCGACCACATTCGTGAAAAAAGCCTCGCCAAGCTGATTCCGTTCGAGGATATGCCGAAAACGCCCGATGGTATCGCCATCCGGCACCTGATTGCTGGAATCCACGCCGCAGAACTGCGAGAACGCACGGCTGTCGATGATTTCATTGCGCGCCGCGTCATCCGCGAGGTTGTAGAGGTGCTGCAGCACATAGATTCGGAGCATCAATTCCAAGTCGTAGGGCTTATTGCCGCGCTCTCCTTTGTAATAGTGCGGCTGCACGATCCCGACCCATTCCGACCACGGAATCAGTTTCTCCATGATTCCCAGAAACTCTTTCTTCTTCGTTGATGCCTGCCCTAGCTCGTCGCTGATCAGGCTCATCGTCAATTGCTTCTTCACCTCTTTATTATACCTCTTTCCCGACCTTTTGGCTGTTCTTTCTTTGTGCGGGATTGCCTTAATGCTTCTCAGCTTTATGTGTCGCCAATGTTTTCCCCGCATTGCTCTTGGTGCTCTTAGAAGAGCTCTTCGATGCAAGGGCTTTTGCAACCTTGCCAACCTTGCCGCCATGATGAACCGCCATGCAAGCACATCCTTCCTCAATCAGCCAGCATTTCTGCGAGATCGGCGAACATACACCGTTTTGTCAAGAGCTTCATCACTCATGCACCCGTACGCCTTGTTGTAGTGTAGCGGAAGCCTCCTGTGATACTCACTGAGCGCGTCGGGATGGGCAAGCGTGTATCTCGTCACCTCTTCATACTCCCAATGCGGTATCTCGCGTTCAAGACTCTGCAGCATGATACGCTTGGATAGATCCCGATAGCGTGGATCGTCTCTCATGCGCTCCAGGATAACCAAGGAGAGATACTGATGGGTTTTGAACAAGAAATGTTTGCGAACCCACCCCTTGGGAACCAGCAGAATTTTACGACTGCCCACTCTCCAAAATGGTTCTTGTGACCATGCCCAGTCATGTTTTTCGCGATCCCATGAACGGATCTCGTGGTAGCCATCTGGCTCAATACCATACCGCTGCATTTGATCCGCTGTGAATTGGGTCAAGATGCGCCGTAGAATATTGGTGAGCAGATCACTCATGCAGTCTTCGGCAAAGTCTTGGACGAATACAGGAATGTCTTGAACGCAAGAAATGGTCGGAATCTTTGTTGCCAGATCGCAGAGGTCCTTCAGACTGTCCCTCATGCCTTCAGGTGTTTTTCCTTTTCCGTTGTGGCCATTTCCATAGCCCAACTTCGTCTCGTTCACTTCATGCGCCTCATCAAACACTGAGGAGTTGTTCCAGCGTGAAGTCCGCATGTCAGCGTACATCTGATCCGCGAAGTCTACGATTATCTCTGCTGCTTCACGGCTAAGCGGATCTCTACCTCGTTCAATCAGACACGGATCGATAAACAGTTCGGTGTCCGCATCAGTTGTGATATCAACGAAATCGATATCTTCGTGGCCTTTGGGGATACGCAAGTAGGTGGTTACATACATATAAACCGCCCCTTTCGATAAATAATAATCTATAGGGACATGTGGCTTGGGTGAAACGCTCAGTCATTCTTCCTTTCCGACGACTTTGGTCTTGAAATCAGCCTCGAATCGTGGTAAACTCAATGTGCCGCATTGATGAAGTACCATTCGCTGTGCTTTGTCGTCTTGAGCACCGAGGGAACTCGGTGTTTTTTCGATTCCCCAGCCACATGGAACATGTGCTTGCCAGCCTTCCTGCCGAAGCTCTACTGGTCAGAAGTCATTATACATCAGTCGCCTCCCAAAAGCAAGCGCTAAAGTGATTTTTTCACTTTCGCAAGTTCTGTAATCTCAAATCATGGCATTTTTTCAGTCTTTCCCCATTGACTTTCGTGAATTATTCACGTATAATATGTAAGGTTGCAATATTAACTGAAGGAGTGATAGCGTGCTCATTAGCTTTACCGTAAGCAACTTTCGATCCTTTGATAAAGAAGAGCGGTTTTCGATGGTCGCAGGAAAAGCACGAAACTTTTCAGAGCGTACGAATCGTATCTCAAGTGCCAATGTAAAACTTATCAAATTCAAGGCTGTATACGGGGCTAACGCCTCAGGAAAATCTAATCTGGTTCGAGCTATTGACTTCATGCAGCATGCAATGCTGCACGGTATTCCAGCAAATGCTGCGATGGATTATTGCCGCGTATCTGATAACAATGCTGAACGGCCGTCAACCTTTGCCGTGGAAGTTGTCCTCAATAACATCAGATATATCTACGGCTTTGAAGCAGTTTTGAATTCAGGCCTATTCACAAAAGAATGGATGTATGAGGTTCGTCGGCAACACTGCAGAACAATTTTCTATCGGGATGTCCAAAAGGGTACCTACGATGTTGCATCATACATGGAAGACTCACAACTTGCTGATAGGCTGAGCTTCTACGCCGACGATATCAAGAATGACGGAAGCATCTTGTTTTTACGGGTCATGAATAAGAACAAAGATGCACTGTATGATACCTATCCTATCTTGGCACCATATAGAACTGTCTACCGCTGGTTCCGATTCAAACTGAGCGTGAATTATCCCGATGAACCCATTACCCAGTATACATACTTCTTCGATAGCGAAGGTAGTGCTGCCGCAGAGGAATTACTCGCTCGCTTTGATACCGGTATATCTAAGGTTCAAGTATGTGATGAACCGACAGAAAAGCTGATAGCGCAATTCCCCAAACGTCTTTGGTCAGATCTTGTTGAAAGCCTTACCGAACAAAAAAGGCGTTATGAAGAACAGCATCAGGAACGGATTCCTGCTATCATTCTACGGATGCAAGAAGATCATTCCATGTATATCTTCGAACTAATCGAAGAAGAGGTTCGCTGTAAAACACTTAAGTTCCAGCATAAACATGGGCAATCACTGTTTTCGCTAAAAGAAGAGTCCGATGGCACTATTCGCTTGTTGGATCTCTTGGAAGTACTGCTCGCAAACAATTCTGATATGGTCTACGTTATCGACGAAGTAAGTCGCTGCCTCCATCCGTTGCTTACTAAGAAGTTTATCGGGGATTTCCTTGCGCTTGCTGCAGAACGGAATATCCAATTAATCGTGACTACACATGAGGCAGATCTCATGGACTTGGATCTGCTCAGGCAAGACGAGATTGGTTTCGTTGGCAAACGAGACGAGGACGGAACATCTAAGATATTTGGCCTTGATGAATTCGGCGCTCGTTTCGACAAGCGAATTCGCAAAGCATATCTGGATGGAGAGTATGGTGGAATTCCAAATTTATCCAACGGGAAGCTGGTTCCTCACATGTGATGTTGCTCTGTAACCAAATAGTCATGCCCGCTTTATTGTAAGAAATAAAGCGGGCATGATTGCATCTTCAACTCAGTTGTAGCAATGGTTCAAGTTACCCCTGCATATTTTCAGCCTTCTTGACGAAATAAAGAAATCCGAACCCGTTTCCAACCGGAATCAGGTTCGGATTTCTCCTGTGAAGTGGAGCATAGCGGATTCGAACCGCTGACCCCAACACTGCCAGTGTTGTGCGCTACCAGCTGCGCTAATGCCCCGCA
>ENA-ORKV01001161-ORKV01001161.1-human-gut-metagenome-genome-assembly--contig:-NODE-1161-length-22149-cov-3.604748_pt1 | contig 22149 bp, 22 predicted proteins | sample MGYA00243058_ERZ508805 | MGnify/ENA primary metagenome ERZ508805 (study PRJEB26277, sample SAMN04329770) | human gut metagenome | biome: human-associated habitat | host: Homo sapiens | place: USA... | reverse complement strand
AAATGCAGGGCCTTACATGCAACCTTGGCAAGATTTTCCTTTTCCATGGCAAGAGGTGCCTCGTAAAGATACTCAACGTCAAGGTTCTGGAGTACGTTGCCGTTTGGTACGTTACAGAACAGGGCAATTTTGTCTTTTAAGCTCTGATCAAGTTCGTGCTCGGAGCGGCAGACGATGATATCCGGCTGGATACCCATTCCCTGAAGTTCTTTGACGCTTGCCTGTGTCGGTTTTGTCTTAAGCTCACCGGAAGCCTTGATATAAGGGATCAGTGTGACATGGATCAGAATCGCGTTTTCGTGTCCGACCTCATGCTGGAACTGGCGGATCGCCTCTAAGAACGGCTGGCTCTCGATATCGCCTGCAGTACCGCCGACCTCAATGATCGCGATATGTGTCTCATCGGAAGTGAAATTGCGGTAAAAACGGCTCTTGATCTCATTGGTGATATGCGGGATCACCTGAACAGTACCTCCGCCGAAATCGCCGCGGCGCTCTTTCTGGAGCACAGACCAGTAAACCTTACCGGTGGTCACATTGGAATTTTTTGTTAGGCTTTCATCGATAAAACGTTCATAATGTCCTAAGTCCAGGTCTGTTTCTGCACCGTCATCGGTAACGAATACTTCACCATGCTGGATCGGGTTCATGGTTCCGGGATCGATATTGATATACGGATCGAATTTCTGCATGGTCACTTTGTATCCACGGGCTTTTAATAATCTTCCAAGAGAAGCAGCCGTGATACCTTTACCAAGACCGGAAACGACACCGCCGGTGACAAAGACATATTTTACAGGCATAGGGTTTTCCTCCTCATAATTATAGTAAATTTAAAAAATATTTCACGTATTTTATAACCCATATAGTATACAACTAAGTTTACGCAAAATCCAGCATAACTTAAAAAAGATAAAAGTGAATTTAGAAATAATTTAGAAAACACATCAAAAGTTCATGAACTGTGTATTGCTTTTGCGTGTTGTTTTCAATATAATAAAGAAGATATTGACGAATATCAGATAAAATCCAGATGCAGCAGATACTGCAGATGTTTGGAAAGGATAGATTATGGATAACCAGGGACCAAATAATTACAATAATGGAAATAATAATTATAATAATAACGGCGGTAATGGCGGCGGTGGCAATGGAAATAACGGCGGCAATGGTGGAAAGGACAACCATAACGGACAGCTTATCATGGCATTTGTTCTGGTTTCTCTCATCGTGTTATTTATCATGAGCATGGTGTCGAACCGCTTTTCACAGATGAGCACCCAGGAGATTTCCTATTCGCAATTTCTGGAAAAAGTGGAAGCAGGTGAAGTCAAATCCGTAGAGATCGGATCGTATGAGATCGACATCACACCGGTGACAAAGGACAAGAGTCCGTACCAGCCGACCTATTACTGCGGACGCGTGGCGGATGAGGATCTGATCCCGCTTTTAAAAGAAAAAGGCGTAGAAATTTACGGAGTAATCCCGGACAACACTTCCACCTGGATTTACAGTATTTTAAGTTATCTGATCCCGTTAGTACTGATCTGGGTACTGCTCGGATTTTTGATGAAGCGTATGGGCGGCGGTGCCATGGGTGTTGGCAAGAGCAATGCGAAAGTTTACGTGGAAAAACAGACGGGTGTTACATTTAAAGATGTAGCCGGACAGGACGAGGCAAAAGAATCCTTACAGGAGGTTGTTGATTTCCTGCATAACCCGAAGAAATATTCCGAGATCGGTGCAAAACTGCCGAAGGGTGCACTTTTAGTCGGACCTCCTGGTACCGGTAAGACACTGCTTGCAAAAGCAGTTGCAGGTGAGGCGAAGGTTCCGTTCTTCTCACTGGCAGGTTCTGATTTTGTGGAGATGTTTGTCGGTGTCGGAGCATCCCGTGTGCGTGACCTGTTTAAAGAAGCACAGAAACAGGCACCATGTATCATCTTTATCGATGAGATCGATGCGATCGGTAAGAGCCGTGATACCCGTTACGGCGGCAATGACGAGCGTGAGCAGACGTTAAACCAGTTACTGGCAGAGATGGATGGATTTGATACATCCAAGGGACTTCTGATCTTAGCAGCGACCAACCGTCCGGAGGAACTTGATAAAGCGATACTCCGTCCGGGACGTTTTGACCGTCGTATCATTGTCGATAAACCGGACTTAAAGGGACGTTTAGAGACATTAAAGGTTCATTCCAAAGATGTCATGATGGATGAGACCGTAGACCTTGATGCACTTGCGCTTGCAACGGCAGGACTTGTAGGTTCCGATCTTGCCAATATGATCAATGAGGCTGCCATCAACGCAGTAAAAAATGGCAGAAAGTTTGTAAACCAGTCCGATCTGTTTGATGCATTTGAGCTTGTTGCGGTCGGTGGAAAAGAGAAGAAAGACCGCATCATGAGCGATAAGGAGCGCAAGATCGTATCTTATCACGAAGTCGGTCATGCAATGGTAACTGCACTGCAGAAAAATACCGAGCCGGTACAGAAGATCACAATCGTACCGCGTACCATGGGCGCACTTGGATATACATTACAGACACCGGAAGAAGAAAAATACCTGCAGACCAGGGATGAACTGCTTGCAAAGATCACAACCTACATGGCAGGCCGTGCGGCAGAGATGCTGGTATTTGGTTCTGCGACGAGCGGTGCAGCCAACGATATCGAGAGTGCGACTTCGATCGCGAGAGCGATGGTCACACAGTACGGTATGTCCGATAAATTTGGTATGATGTGTCTGGCAACGGTTGAGAACCAGTACTTAGATAACCGTGCAGGACTGATCTGTGGTGAGGAGACGGCTGCACAGATCGATCAGGAAGTACTGTCCATCATCAACAGCAGTTATGATGAAGCATACCGCATGCTTGAAGAAAACAGGGAGGTTCTCGACAAGATTTCAGGATATCTCTACGAGCATGAGACGATCACCGGAAAAGAATTTATGAAGATTTTCCGTGAATTAAAAGGAATCCCGGAGCCGGAAGAAGAGGAGAAAAAAACATTCTTCGAGCAGGCAGAGGATGCTAAAAATGCGTTAGAGCAGGCGAAAACAGAAGAACATGCAAAAACGGAAGGACAGACAGAAATAAAAAATCAGGCAGAAGCAGAAACTTCACGTGCAGCGGAAGATCAGAATACTGTATCCTTGGAAAAGGGCAGTTTTATTGATCAGGTCGTAGACGATCAGACAGCAGCACATGAGGAACACCAGAAATAACGCAGCAGAGGCTTCGCTGCAGAAGTATCAGAAATAAAAGCTGAAAAATAAGATAAATATCAGCAGGATAAGTATAAACAGAACGATCAGAGCAGGAATGAGGTTTCATGTTTAACATCGCAGAAGAATTAAAAAAACTCCCGGATCAGCCGGGAGTTTATATTATGCATGACAGCCACGATGCGATCATCTATATCGGTAAGGCTGTCAGTTTACGAAAGAGAGTACACCAGTATTTCCAGCCGAGTCATGATGAGGGCATCAAAAAGGCACAGATGGTAAAACAGATCGCACGTTTCGAGTATATTATTACGGACTCGGAATTAGAGGCGCTTGTGTTGGAGTGCAACCTGATCAAGGAACATTGTCCAAAATACAATACCATGCTGCGCGATGACAAGACTTATCCCTATATCCGTGTGACGGTCGGTGAGGATTTCCCACGGGTACTCTTTTCACGTCAGCAGAAAAAAGACAAATCGAGATATTTTGGGCCATACACCAGTGCGGGGGCAGTAAAAGATACGATCGAGCTGATCAATAAGCTTTACCAGCTTCGTACCTGTAACCGTGTACTGCCGAGAGATACCGGCAAAGAGCGCCCGTGTTTAAATTACCATATCCATCAGTGCCAGGCACCCTGTCAGGGTTATATCAGCAGGGAAGAATACCGGGAAAGAATCGATGCTGCCGTCGAATTTTTAAATGGAAACTATGCACCGATCTTAAAATCCTTAGAAGAAAAAATGAACGAGGCATCCGAAAATCTGGAATTTGAAAAGGCAATCGAATACCGGGAGCTTTTAGGCAGTGTGCGCCAGATCGCGCAGAAACAGAAGATCACGCATACCGACGGTGAGGATAAAGACATCATCGCGCTTGCATCGGATGACAGGGATGCCGTGGTGCAGGTATTTTTCATCCGTGACGGAAAGCTGATCGGCAGGGATCATTTTTATGTCAGGGTCGGGACAGAGGATACCAAAAGCCAGATTTTAACAACTTTTTTAAAACAGTTTTATTCGGGAACGCCGTTTATTCCAAGGGAGATCATGCTGCCGGAGGAGATCGAGGATCACGAGGTCTTAGCCGAGTGGTTAACCGAAAAAAGAGGAGCCAGGGTTTATATCCGTGTTCCGCAAAAAGGTATGAAGGAAAAATTGGTAGAGCTGGCGCAGAAAAATGCAGAGCTTGTACTTTCCCAGGATCGCGAGAAGATCAAACGCGAGGAGGGAAGAACCATCGGCGCGATGAAAGAGATCGAGCATCTTCTGGGGATGGAGGGACTTTCCCGCGTGGAGGCATTTGATATTTCCAACATCAACGGTTTTGAGACGGTAGGATCCATGATCGTCTACGAAAAGGGAAAACCAAAACGCAGTGATTATCGTAAATTCAAATTAAAAACCATCACAGGGCCGGACGATTACGCATCCATGCATGAGGTTTTGACCAGACGTTTTACGCACGGTATGCAGGAGAAAAAAGAACTTGCAGAACGGGAAATGTCAGAGGAATATGGAAGTTTCACAAGATTTCCGGATCTGATCATGATGGATGGCGGCCGCGGACAGGTAAACATTGCATTAAAAGTGCTTGATGAACTGAAAATAAATATTCCGGTCTGCGGTATGGTAAAGGATGATAATCACCGCACCAGAGGGTTATACTATCAGAATAAAGAGATACCGATCGACCGGACAAGCGAGGGCTTTAAACTGATCACGAGGATCCAGGATGAAGCGCACCGTTTTGCCATCGAGTATCACAGATCTTTAAGAAGCAAAGAACAGGTACATTCCGTACTTGACGATATTCCGGGCATCGGTCCGGCACGAAGAAAAGCCTTAATGCGCCGGTTCCAGTCACTTGAGGCGATCCGTGAGGCTTCGGAGGAAGAACTCGCAAAGACAGAGTCGATGAATGAGCAGGCGGCACGGGCAGTTTATTCTTTTTTCCGGGAAGATAAACACGGGTATTCAAGTTGAAGAATTCCGGTATTTATGGTAAAATGTCGTCAGAATCGTTACGAAAAATATGTTTAGGAGAGGACAAAGGATATGGAAGGTGTTGGAGTAGCAAAGATCGCGCAGATCATGGATTTATGTAATTTTCTGCCGGATATGGAATTAAAGGGACATCGCATTATGATCAGTGATGTAAACAGACCGGCGTTACAGCTCAGTGGTTATTTTAAACACTTTGAACAGTCGAGGGTTCAGATCATCGGTACGGTAGAGTACACATATCTGCAGCAGTTAGACGAGGAAAAACGTGAAAAGATTTACAGTGAATTTATGGGATATGATATTCCGTGTGTTATTTTCTGCAGGGATCTGCGGCCGGATGATTTTTTCCTGAAAATTGCAGAGGAGAAAAATATTCCGGTGCTTGGCACAAAACGCAGTACTTCCGAATTCATGGCAGAGCTTATTTATTGTCTGAATGAACAGCTTGCACCGTGTATTACGATCCATGGCGTTTTAGTAGATGTCTACGGCGAAGGACTTCTGATCATGGGTGAGAGTGGTATCGGAAAAAGTGAGGCTGCACTCGAACTGATCAAACGAGGACATCGTCTTGTAACGGATGATGTGGTGGAAATCCGCAAGATCAATGAGCATACACTCATCGGAACGTCACCGGATATCACACGTTACTTTATCGAACTTCGCGGTATCGGAATCATCGATGTGAAAACACTGTTTGGTGTAGAGTGTGTCAAGGAAAAACAGCAGATCGACCTTGTGATCAAGTTAGAGGACTGGAAGAAAGAAAATGAGTACGACCGTCTTGGATTAGAGGAAGAATATACAGAGTTTCTTGGCAACAAGGTAGTATGTCACTCACTCCCGATCCGTCCGGGACGTAACCTTGCCGTCATCTGTGAGGCGGCGGCTGTCAACCACAGACAGAAAAAGATGGGATACAATGCAGCACAGGAGCTTTACCGCCGTGTGCAGGAAAATCTCACAAAAAAATCTTCGGACGATGATGAGTAAAAGCCCGGAGTCAAAAGAATAGCATAAATGGAGGCAATATCAGTCATGGAAAGAAAAAACGCATGGGAGAAATACCCGGAAGGCAAAAAAAGAGAAGAGGTATTTCAGTTTGCAGAGGATTACAGAAAATTTATTTCTGAGTGCAAAACAGAGCGTGAATGTACCACAGAATTTGCAAAAAGAGCCGAGAAAGCAGGTTTTGTAAATCTGGATGAAGTATTAGAAAAAGGAACAAAATTAAAAGCAGGCGACCGTGTGTATGCGAATAACATGGGAAAAGGAATTGCCATGTTCGTGATCGGAAAGAAAGGCTTAGAGGCTGGAATGAACATCCTTGGCGCACATATCGATTCCCCGCGTATGGATTTAAAACAGGATCCGTTATATGAGGATACCGATTTCGCAATGTTGGACACCCATTATTATGGTGGAATCAAGAAATACCAGTGGGTGACACTTCCACTTGCACTGCACGGTGTGATCGCCAAAAAAGACGGTACCGTTGTAAAAGTCAATGTCGGAGACAAACCGGGCGATCCGGTATTTGGCGTCAGCGATCTTTTGATCCATTTATCCGGAGAGCAGCTTGAGAAAAAGGCAGCGAAGGTGATCGAGGGAGAGAACCTTGATCTGATCATCGGAAGTATTCCGGCAGAGGAAGCGGGCGATGACAAAGAGGCTGCAAAAGAAAAAGTAAAAGCAAATATCATGAAGATCCTTGCAAAAGAATATGATATAGAGGAAGAAGATTTCTTATCTGCAGAGATCGAGGTCGTTCCGGCAGGAGAGGCAAGAGATTACGGTTTTGACCGCAGCATCATCATGGGATATGGACATGATGACAGAGTATGTGCATACCCTTCCTTTATGGCAATGCTTGCAATGGAAAAACCGGAGATCACGAGTGTCTGCCTGCTTGTAGACAAAGAGGAAATCGGCAGTGTCGGGGCAAGCGGCATGCAGTCACGTTTCTTCGAAAATACCGTTGCAGAGGTCATGAATGCAGCAGAAGATTATTCGGAATTAAAATTAAGACGTGCCCTGAAAAACTCCAAAGTACTTTCATCGGATGTATCCGCTGCATTTGATCCGAATTATCCGTCTGTTATGACAAAACGCAATGCAGCATATTTTGGAAGAGGACTTGTATTTAACAAATACACCGGAGCGAGAGGAAAATCCGGCTCTAACGATGCCAATGCAGAGTATGTCGGATATTTAAGAAATATCATGGATAACAACAATGTGTCATTCCAGACAGCAGAGCTCGGAAAAGTAGATCAGGGTGGCGGTGGAACCATCGCATACATTCTGGCAAACTATGGAATGAGTGTTATCGACAGCGGTGTTGCAGTGTTAAACATGCATGCTCCGTGGGAACTCATCAGCAAAGTAGACTTATATGAAGCATATAACGGTTATGTCGCATTCTTAAAAGAAGCGTAAGACCACAGAATTGAGGAAAGCATGAATCAGCAGTTTTTGACAGAACTTAAAGCAGTCACAGCAGAAAACAGAATTTTTACGGACGAACCGATGAAAAAACATACGACATTCCGTGTGGGCGGCCCGGCAGATATTTTAGTGCAGCCAAAGGGAACAGAGCTTGCGGCGGTCATCCGTCTGTGCAGGAAGTATGATGTCCCGTATCAGGTCATCGGAAACGGGAGCAATCTTTTAGTGGGCGACCGCGGGATCAGGGGACTTGTGATCGAGATGCTGTCAAAAGAAGATGAGATTTGTGTGGAGGACGACTGTATCACCGTGGGTGCGGGAATGCTGCTGTCAAAGACAGCAAACCGTGCTGCGGAGCACGGACTGACCGGTATGGAATTCGCTGCCGGTATCCCGGGCAGCATCGGTGGTGCAGTTGTCATGAATGCGGGCGCTTACGGTGGTGAGATGAAAGATATTTTAACCGCCGTGACTGTCTTAGATCAGGAAGGAAATGAGAAGATTCTTTCTGCAGAAGAGCTTGAACTGGGTTACCGGACAAGCTGTATTTTAAAAAAAGGCTACATTGTAACGGGAGCTAAGATCAAACTGAAACACGGGGAAGAGACAGCAATCCGTGCCCGCATGGAGGAGTTAAAGAAGCAGAGAGTGGAAAAACAGCCGCTTGAATATCCGAGTGCGGGAAGTACATTTAAAAGACCGGAAGGATATTTTGCAGGAAAACTGATCATGGATGCGGGATTAAGAGGTTATCTGGTGGGAGAAGCGCAGGTGTCGGAAAAACACTGTGGATTTGTCATCAACCGCGGAAATGCAACAGCGGCAGATGTAAGAACCCTGATGCAGAATGTAGCGGATATTGTAGAAGAAAAGTTTGGTGTCAGATTAGAGCCGGAAGTTAAGATGATCGGTGAATTTTAAATAGGATTTGGATGCGCGCAAAGCGTTTTGAAATGGAGAAAAAAGATGAAGTTCGTAATTTTAACAGGAATGTCGGGAGCAGGAAAAAGTACAGCGATAAAAATGATGGAAGATATTGGGTTTTATTGCGTGGATAATCTACCGATCCCATTGCTGGAAAAGTTTGTGGAACTTACAACATTACAGAGCGCAGAACTGCAGAAAGTTGCAGTCGGCATCGATATCAGAAGCGGACAGTCATTTGATGAGCTGCATGGTGTATTAGACCACATGAAGGATAATGGGGTTGAATACGAGATCCTGTTTTTGGATGCCGAAGATTCTGTTCTGGTAAAACGATATAAGGAAACGAGAAGAAATCATCCTTTAGCGGGCGGCGAGCGCGTGGACAAGGGAATTGAAGAGGAAAGAAAGCGTCTGGCGTTTTTAAAGGAGCGCGCAGACTATATTATAGATACAAGCCAGCTTTTGACGAGAGAGTTAAAAGCGGAGTTGGACAAAATATTTATACAGAATCAGGACTACAAGAATCTGTTTATTACGATTTTGTCATTTGGATTTAAATATGGAATACCGGTCGATTCTGATCTGGTATTTGATGTCCGTTTTTTACCAAACCCGTATTATGTGGAGGGTTTACGGGCAAAGACCGGAAATGATAAAGAAATTCAGGATTATGTCATGCAGTTTCAGGAAGCAAATGTTTTTTTGGACAAACTTGAAGATATGTTAGAGTTTCTGATCCCGAATTATATCACGGAGGGCAAGAATCAGCTTGTGATCTCCATAGGATGTACGGGAGGAAAACACAGGTCTGTAACACTGGCAAATGAATTATACAAACGTCTGTCAGGGAAAAAGGGTTATGGACTGAAAATCGAGCATCGTGATATTGGCAAAGATGCTTTAAGGGGAAAATAAAAGATGTCTTTTTCAAGTGAAGTGAAACAGGAGTTAGCAAAGCAGAGTGGAAAGAGCAGACATTGTCAGATCGCTGAACTTGCGGCGTTAGTTGCTTTTGACGGAAAGCGTCAGCAGCTGATCGGGGATGCGGGAGATGTGCTGGATTCGGAAAATCCGCTTCTGCAGGAAAAATATGGACTGTTACTGGCACAGCTGTTCCATGTTAATATAGAAGAGATAGATACATTGCCACCGGAACGCATTCTTGAGACAATCAAGATGTGGAATCAGTCTTTAAGGTGTGCAGACATCACAGAGATGGTAAATGGTATTTTACTGCAGCAGACATGCTGCAGGCGGGCATATATCCGGGGAGCATTTTTAGCAGGTGGATCGATCAGTGATCCGAATAAGTCTTATCATTTTGAGATTGTCTGCCGGGAAATTGCGCAGGCGAAACAGCTTCAGGATGCAATCAACAGTTTTGAGATGGAAGCAAAGATCGTAGAACGAAAGAAACACCAGGTCGTATATTTAAAGGAAGGTGCCCAGATCGTGGATATGTTAAATATCATGGAAGCACATGTGGCACTGATGAATCTTGAAAATGTGCGTATCTTAAAAGAAATGAGAAATTCTGTCAACCGAAAGGTAAATTGTGAGACGGCAAATATCAGCAAGACTGTGGCGGCAGCCGTAAAACAGCTTGGCGATATTGAATATATTAAACAGAATGCAGGCTTAGACAGTCTGCCTGAAAACCTAAAAGAAATGGCGTTGCTGCGGTTAGAGTATCCGGATACACCGCTTAAGGAACTGGGAACATATCTCGATCCTCCGGTCGGAAAATCGGGAGTGAACCACAGGCTGCGCAGGATCAGTGAGATTGCAGATGAGCTGCGTGAAAAAGAATAATGTGGAAATATATTATTGATACGTAGCTGCTGTATTGGAGCATAAACATAAAGTGTGTAAAAAGCAGCACAGGAATGGAGGGTAGTGTGAAAAATAAGATTTTTCACACGTAAGATTTGTGCTAACGCACAAACTTGAGATGCGCAAAAAACAGCGCAAGAATGGAGATTATCATGAAAAAGGGTGTAGTGGTAAACATGCAAAACGACTTAGAGGCAAGACCAATTGCGCTTTTAGTGCAGAAGGCAAATCAGTTTTCCAGTCAGATCTATATGGAATCCGGGGATAATAAGAGAGTCAATGTCAAAAGCATTATGGGCATGATGAGTATGGCTCTTTTAAATGGAGAAGAGGTTGTGATCGATGCTGAGGGTGAGGACGAAGAGGCTGCAGCTGCGGCAATCGAGGAATTCCTGACAAAATAACAGAACAGGTGTAGGGAGCGTATGGAAGAAAAGAAAACATTACTATTTATTTTCAATCCGTTTTCCGGAAAAGCACAGATCAAAAATCAGCTGATGGATATTGTGGATACCATGGTAAAAGCTGGATATGAGGTAACGATTTACCCGACACAGGCACCGGAAGATGCGATACATAAGGTGGAAGTGGACGCAGAGAAATATGATCTTGTTGTATGCAGCGGAGGGGACGGTACACTTGATGAAGTGGTAAGCGGTATTATGCACAAAGGGCTTACCGTGCCTTTGGGATATATTCCGGCGGGCAGCACGAATGACTTTGCAACATCACTGGGAATCCCGAAAGATATGGTCAAAGCAGCCGATGCAGCGGTGAATGGAAGAACATTTCCTTGTGATATTGGTGCATTTAACAATGATTATTTTGTCTATGTGGCAGCGTTTGGTCTTTTTACGGAAGTGTCTTATAAGACAAGCCAGGAGTGGAAAAATGTACTTGGACATGCGGCATATATCCTTGAGGGAATGCGCAGTCTGCATGATATCCCGTCTTTCACTATGCAGGTAGAGTACAATAATGTGCGGATCCAGGATGAATTTATCTATGGAATGATCAGCAATTCCACATCGGTGGGTGGATTTAAGGGAATGACCGGAAAAGATGTGCTTTTAGACGATGGCGTGTTTGAGGTTACCCTGATCAAAAAACCACGCAATCCGATTGAACTCAACGAGATTATTGCATCACTCATCAATCTGGTGGATGATACGGATATGATCTATTCGTTTAAGTCAGATGAAGTAGAGTTCATGGCAAGAGAGGAAGTTCCTTGGACATTGGACGGGGAATTTGGCGGAGCGCATGAGGAAGTTATCGTAAAAAATATCTGCCGTGCTGTCGATATTATGGTTCCGGCAAACAAATGAGAAAGATTGTTATAAATTTAACTTTATTTTTTGAAAGAAGTAATATATAATACCCATAGGGTAAAAATATTAATTTTATGGAGGAATAGCATATGTTAGTATCTGCAAAAGAAATGTTAGACAAAGCAAAAGCTGGTCACTATGCAGTTGGTCAGTTCAACATTAACAACCTGGAGTGGACAAAATCTGTTCTGCTTACAGCAGAGGAGTTAAGATCCCCGGTTATCTTAGGTGTTTCTGAAGGCGCTGGAAAATATATGACAGGTTTCGGTACTGTAGCAGCTATGGTAAAAGCTATGCATGATGAGTTAGGCATCACAGTTCCGGTTGCATTACACTTAGATCATGGTACCTACGAAGGATGCTATAAATGTATCAAAGCAGGATTCACATCCATCATGTTCGACGGATCTCATTACCCAATCGATGAGAACGTTGAGAAAACCAAAGAGCTCGTATCCGTTGCCCATGCAATGGGAATGTCCATCGAGGCAGAAGTTGGTTCTATCGGTGGTGAGGAAGACGGAGTTGTAGGTATGGGCGAGTGCGCTGATCCGGAAGAGTGCAAGAGAGTTGCAGATCTTGGCGTGGACATGCTTGCAGCAGGCATCGGTAACATCCATGGTAAATATCCGGCAAACTGGAAAGGATTAAGCTTCGAGACTCTTGATTCTATCCAGAAATTAACAGGCCAGATGCCGTTAGTACTTCACGGAGGTACAGGTATTCCGGAAGACATGATCAAGAAAGCAATCTCCCTTGGAGTAGCTAAGATCAACGTTAACACAGAGTGCCAGTTATCTTTCGCAGATGCTACACGTAAATATATCGAAGCTGGTAAAGATTTAGAGGGTAAAGGATTTGATCCGCGTAAATTATTAGCTCCGGGTGCAGAAGCTATCAAAGCTACTGTAAAAGAGAAAATGGAACTGTTCGGTTCTGTTGGCAAAGCTGAATAATATTGTCGCACAGACGGAAGTCCACTTTCCATAATGTTATATTTAACAAAGATTTCAGACTTTACATGAATTTATTGTTCAATATAGCAAAATGATAAAAAAGTAAAATTTTTCTCTTGCATTTTGGAGAGAAAAGTATTATCTTAAGTTCAACAAAACAAATGTGAGAGATGAACAAGGGCGTTCCAAGTAGCTTGGAATGCTCTTTTTTTGTAAGAAGTTGTCACACAATTTCTCATAAAAGCCATATAGGAGAAATTTCTTACTGACATTCATCCACTTTCAAGGTACAATAAGAAATGAGAATTTAAGATCTCTTACATTTGTTCAAAAAAGCAGGGAATAGTCTCAGGGGATTAGACCGGTGAAGAAGAAAGGATGTAGAACATGAGCGAAACAGGATACTTAAATGTAGCAGAGATTTTTGGCGAGAACGTATTCAATGATGCAGTGATGCAGGAGCGTCTGCCAAAGAAGGTTTACAAGAAGTTAAAGGAAGTAATTCAGGAAGGTCGCGAGTTAGACCTTGAAACAGCAGATGTTGTTGCGCATGAGATGAAAGAATGGGCAATCGAAAAAGGTGCAACACATTATACTCACTGGTTCCAGCCGCTGACCGGAGTAACAGCAGAGAAACATGATTCATTCATTACAGCACCGATGGAGAATGGCAAGGTACTAATGAGCTTTTCCGGTAAAGAACTGATCAAAGGTGAGCCGGATGCATCTTCTTTCCCATCCGGTGGTTTAAGAGCTACATTCGAGGCAAGAGGATATACAGCCTGGGATTGTACCTCACCGGCATTTGTAAGACAGGATGCAGCAGGCGCAACACTTTGTATCCCAACAGCTTTCTGTTCTTACACAGGAGAAGCACTCGATCAGAAAACACCGCTTCTTCGTTCCATGGAAGCTATCAATGAGCAGGCATTACGTCTTGTAAGATTATTCGGTAATACGACATCAAAGAGAGTTACTCCTTCTGTTGGACCGGAGCAGGAGTACTTCATCGTAGACAGACAGAAATATTTACAGAGAAAAGACCTTATCTTTACCGGTCGTACTTTATTCGGTGCAATGCCTCCAAAAGGTCAGGAGATGGACGATCATTACTTCGGTGCAATCCGTGAGAGAATCGCAGCATTCATGAAGGATGTAAACGAAGAACTCTGGAAATTAGGTGTCAGCGCAAAGACACAGCACAACGAAGTTGCACCTGCACAGCATGAGTTAGCTCCGATCTACGCACAGGCTAACATTGCAGTAGACCACAACCAGTTGGTAATGGAGACATTAAAGAAAGTAGCCGGACGTCATGGCTTACAGTGCCTGCTTCATGAAAAACCATTTGCAGGTGTCAATGGTTCTGGTAAACATAACAACTGGTCAATTACAACGGATGATGGAATCAACCTGTTAGAGCCAGGCAAGACACCTCATGAGAATGTACAGTTCTTATTAGTACTTACCTGTATCTTAAAAGCAGTTGACAAACATGCAGATCTTTTAAGAGAGTCCGCAGCAGATGTCGGAAACGACCACAGATTAGGAGCAAACGAGGCACCGCCAGCAATCGTTTCCGTATACTTAGGAGAGCAGCTTCAGGATGTATTATCACAGCTGATCAGCACAGGCGAAGCTACACACAGTCTTGCTGGACAGAAATTAGAGACAGGTGTTAAGACACTTCCTGATTTTATGAAAGATGCGACAGACCGTAACAGAACATCACCGTTTGCATTTACCGGTAATAAATTTGAATTCCGTATGGTAGGTTCTCAGGATTCTATCGCTCAGCCGAACGTTGTATTAAATACAATCGTTGCAGAGGCATTTGCAGAGGCATGTGATGTTCTTGAAAAAGCAGATGATTTTGATATGGCAGTACATGATCTGATCAAAGAATATGCAACAGAGCATCAGAGAATCGTATTCAACGGAAACGGTTATTCCGATGAGTGGGTAGCAGAAGCTGAGAGACGCGGACTTCCAAATATCCGTTCCATGGTAGATGCGATCCCTGCATTAAATACAGAGAAATCTGTGAAATTATTTGAAAAATTCAAAGTATTTACAAAGGCAGAGTTAGACTCCCGTGTTGAGATCGAGTATGAGACATACTCAAAAGAGATTAACATCGAGGCAAGAGCTGCAATCGATATCGCAACTAAACAGATTATTCCGGCTGTTATCAAATACACAACCGTACTTGCTGAGTCTATTACTTCTGTAAAAGCAGCATGTGGTGCGGATGTCAGCGCTCAGACAGAGATCCTGACACAGGTTTCCTCTTTACTGGCTGATTCCAAGAAGGCACTGGCAAAATTACAGGAAGTAACGGAAAAAGCTGCAGAGATGGAAGAAGGCAGAGATCAGGCTGTATACTACAGAGATGAAGTTAAGACGGCAATGGATGAGTTAAGAGCACCGATTGATAAACTTGAAATGTTAGTTGACAAATCTATGTGGCCAATGCCATCTTATGGCGATCTGTTATTTGAGGTATAAAGATTTTCCGACAATAACGGCAGATATGTAAAAATTAGATTTTGTGTGGAAGTGGCAGTAGAAAAATCGCTGCCACTACCGCAGAAATCTGCAAAACAAGGAGAAAAATCCTCTGCTCCTGCAAAGGCAGTCGCATTTTTCTTCGAAAAACAAGGAGGAAAATCCTCTGCTCGCCAATGGGCTCGCATTTTCCTTCGGAAAACAAGGAGGATTGGGATGAAGAAGTTAGAGATTATTATCAAACCTGAAAAATTAGAGGATCTTAAGGCTTTGCTTGACAGTGAAGAAGTAAATGGTCTTAACATTGTAAATAGCATGGGTTATGGTAATCAGAAGGGTATTATCAAAAATTACCGTGGTGCAGAGTATGCGGTCAATCTATTGCCGAAAATTAAAGTAGAAACAGTTGTGACAGATGAAGTTGCTCCAAAGCTGATTGACAAGATCGTAGAGCAGATTAATACCGGTCACATCGGTGATGGTAAAATTTTCATGTATGAGGTGGAAGACGCGATCCGTATCCGAACAGGCGAGCATGGTGTAGATGCACTGTAAGTTTTTTGGATGAAATGAGGAGTCATCTGAAAAATAAGAAAAGGATCATGAATATAACATTATGAGAAAAATTGAATCAGGAAGAAATCATTATCAAAGGAGATAATTGTGACACAGGGAGAACCTGGGGTCGTGATTATCTTTTTTTATTTCTTCGCAAAACAACGAGGAAAACAAGGAGGAAAATCCTCTGCTCCTGCAAAGGCAGTCGCATTTTCCTTCGGAAAACAAGGAGGATTTGATTATGGATATGAGTGTATGGTACCTTATGGGTGCAGCGTTAGTATTTTTTATGCAATGTGGATTTGCTATGGTGGAGGCTGGTTTTACCAGATCAAAGAATGTTGGTAATATTACGATGAAGAACCTGATGGATTTTTGTATTGGTACAGTAGCATTTTATCTGTTAGGATACAATCTCTTATGTGGAGATGGCGGATTCGTCGGCTGGGGCTTAAACCCATTTGCTCATTTTGGAGAGACAGACTGGTCCGGATTTGTATTTAACCTGGTATTCTGTGCAACGGCAGCAACGATCGTTTCCGGAGCAATGGCAGAGCGTACCAAATTTATTACCTATTGTATTTACAGTTTTATTATCAGTTTATGTGTTTATCCGATCGAGGCTCACTGGGTATGGGGCGGAACACCTTGGCTGACAGATCTTGGATTTACAGATTTTGCAGGTTCTGCATGTATCCATATGGTAGGTGGTATCACCGCTTTCATCGGTGCAGCAATGTTAGGACCTCGTATTGGTAAATATGACAAAAATGGAAAACCAAGACCAATTCTTGGACACAACATTTTAATCGGTGCACTTGGCGTATTCATTCTCTGGTTTGGCTGGTATGGATTCAACGGTGCAGCAGCAACCGATACGATGCAGTTATCACAGATCTTTGCTACAACGACTGTTGCTCCTGCAGTAGCAACCTGTACAGCAATGATCTATACATGGATCAGAAATGGTAAACCGGATGTTTCAATGTCGTTAAATGGTTCTCTTGCAGGTCTTGTAGCAGTTACTGCTGGCTGTGCAAATGTAGATGTGATCGGTTCTTTTATTATCGGTGCGATCGCAGGTGTGCTTGTCTGCGTAGCAGTATATTTTGTTGAGGATAAATTAAAAGTAGATGACCCGGTTGGTGCAGTTGCAGTACATGGCTGTAACGGTATCTGGGGAACAATCGCAGTAGGACTTTTCGATTACAAAGATGGACTGTTCTATGGCGGCGGTGTTCATCATCTGCTGATCCAGTTACTTGGCATCCTCTGCATCGCGGGTTGGACGATCATTACAATGGGAATCGTATTTACCGTCTTAAAGAAAACGATCGGTCTCCGTGTAACTGCACAGGAAGAAATTGAGGGACTTGATTCCACTGAGCATGGATTAGAGTCAGGTTATCCGGATTTCGTATCCAGAGAGTTACATTAATATGCACTAATCTAATTTGATTAGATTGGTGAAATCTAATCCCCTTAGTTAGTATATACATCAACAGTGAAAACCCCGAAGGTGACTTCGGGGTTTTTGCTGTCTATATAGGAAAATCAATGGCTGAGAGATTTTTTTGCGTGTGAAAAATTAGAAAAATTCGCTTGTATGAAACTAAAAAAAATGAAGTGTCTGGGAATTTTCTGGGAGTTTTTTATAATTCTTATTTCCAGTAACGGGAATTTTGAACAAAATCAATTAAATCTGCTTTTTCAATTCGGAAACTTCCTGCGATGATATGTGCGGGAATTAAATCTTTGTGAATCAAATCTAACATTTTTGATTTGCTGATGTGTAACAGGTCTTGGCACTGCTTACGTGTTAGTAAATCGGGTTCATTTTTAAACATTTTCTGTTGTCTCCTTTGTTTAAATAGTGGTCTATATTGGATGAAATTGTATTAAATAGGTGTTTTGCGGACAAAACGCAAAGTGTGCGACTGCATTTATATAATATCTATGTGGAAGGAGGCAGAGAATGTGTGATAAGAAGAAAAAGGTTTTAAAAATTATAAATATCGTTATTATCACGTCATACAATTTATGGCTGATGTTTCGGCGCGAGTTTGAAGATGAGTAAGAGTGATAACGGGTAAACGGGCATAGTGTGAAAGCTATGCCTTATTTTTGTTGGAAAAAGGGAGATGATAAGTAATTACTTTGAAAATGATTTTGATGAAGCTGAAAAGATGGGCGTGGAATAAATGCTTTTTGATTATGTATATTAGATTTTTATGGAGGAAAAGACATGAGTTATCAGGAATTTCAGAAACGAATAAAAAAGATTTTGGAAGAAAAATTTGCAGGAAATGCAGCAGTCATAATAAGTCCGGTATTGAAAAATAATGGGATAGAGCGCATTGGTTTGTCGATACAGGGAAATGAAAGCAATGTATGTCCGGTCATATACTTGGAATATTATTACGAGTCATACCAGAGTGGACGGGAATTTGATGATATTGTAAAGGAAATAGAAGCAGTGTATCAGAAAAATTGTATTTCAGGTATGGTGGATATGTCATTTTTTAAAGATTGGAGTGTGGCACAAGGGAAAATCACGTTAAAACTCATAAATTACGAAGAAAATAAGAAACTGTTAGAGCGGTTGCCGCATAGGAAGTTTTTAGATATGGCGATTGTATATCAGTATGTAATGGAAACCGGACAAAAAGAAAGTGCGACAGTGTTGATTAATTATTTTCATATGAAAATCTGGGAAGTACAGGAGCGGGATTTATATGAGTGTGCCTGTCGGAATTATCGAAAATTAACACCAGTGATGGTAGAAAACATAAAATGTGTGATAGCAGAGCTTTTAGAAGAAAGTATGTTAGATATACCACTGGATGAAGGGGAAGATATGGCACCATTGTATGTTGTTACCAATCGGGCAAAACTTAATGGAGCGGCATCTATGGTTTTTATTTCAGAACTAAGAGATAGTTCGGACGTATTTGAGCAGGATTTATACATATTACCAAGTTCTATTCATGAAGTTCTGGTTCTTCCGGTGCAATATGCAGATATAAAGGAATTAAGATGGATGGTAAAAGAGGTAAATGGTACATTGCTTCCAGAAGAAAAGTTGTCAGATCAGGTATATCGGTATTGTTGTAAAAGCGGAAAAATTGAGATTGTGTGAAATAAATAATGAAAATTTCAAAGTGATATTTCAAGGAAAAACATGTAAATTTATAGTAGCTTCTCAAGAAATATATCGAGAAATGGCGGTGATATGTTGCAGTCAGAAAATTTTGTACCCATTTATGAAGAAATTGCAAGTGTAATAGGGGAGGAGGAAACGGTAAAACTATATAAGAAATTTCGCGGGCAGCAGATAACATTTCCACAGCGGTTGTATAACACAGATTATGTTGCTGCTTATGTGAAAGAAAACTACAACGGAGAGAATATCCGTGAATTAGCGCGTGAGTTTGAGTATTCGGAACGGCGCGTGAGAGAGTTTTTGAAAATTTAGTAAAGTAATATGGCGGAGGTAAAAGAGATGAGTGCATCAGTTAAATATGTAGAATGGCGTTGTTCGCATTGTGGTAATACCGTGAGCAGAGCGAAGAACTTAGGAAAGCCAGCAGGTGGTTTTTGCAGTAAAAATAATCAAAAACCGCATACATACAAAAAGCAACGGGAGTATTAATAGATGAAAGCGAAAGCCAGAGCAAATAATATCACTTCAAAGAAGTGTGCATTCTGCAAGAACTGGTACGACCCGGCAAATTCTGCAATTAAACCCTGTGGGACAATTACATGGGAATATGACATGGAAATGAAGTGCATGTGCAGGGTAAAGAAAGTTCTAAAAAAGGGATTTCAATCGTGTTCCCAATTTGAATCAAAAATTTAGAGGTAAAAAAGATGGGAAAACTGGATGATTTAAGGCAACTGACAGAAGGACTAATAGTAATGCACATGGATGATAAATATGGTGTGAATAAATTGGAAAATGCAAAAGAGGAATTTAAAGTAAATTTGCGTGATGCAATTATAACCAATTTGATCTTGGCAGCAGTATGTGTCGGCATTATGTACTTACGATTTAGAGTTTTTGGAAAGCAGGATGGTTACTATGGCTTCTAAAAAGGTAAAGATATCAGCAAATCAGGCATTGAATGCGACGAATAAAGTTCTTAATAGTATGACCGAAATAAGCGATCATTATGTAAATGGGAAAAAATATTATAATTCAAATCAGGCGAAAGCGGATTTAATGGTAGTACAAAAGTTAAGAAAAAGAACAGATTTTGTCGCAGGACTTACGGTTGTTTTATGGTTGGTGCTTATAATCGGAACCATCGTGTTATGCGTTACTGGAAATGATATTGTTTTGGAGCTGCTGCATTTATAAGGAAGTAATGGCATGAAAAGGTTAAGCAGAAGAGCAAGAAAACAAAAGAAACAAGAGGAACAGTGCCGGGGAAAAAAGTTATCGAAAGCAGGAATTCCATACTCTAAGCACAAGAAAAGAATATGCTATCATTTTGGATGGAGTGGAGATATGGCACTTGGAGTGCGGATATATGCCATGACTGAAAAGGATAACGATAACAGATATGTTTGCCGGGGATGTGGCAAGGTATTTACGCAAGCAGAAATGAAACAAATGGAAAAATTGTGTTTCTATCTACAGGCAACGCCAGTAAAAAGTAAAAGTAAGGTGCAGGATTTATTGAAAGGCATAGAGCCGGTTGAGTATTATTATAAGGATAGAAACGAAATTGTTCGATGTAGCAGATTAGATGTGCTACCTAGAATAGCAGGCGTTTGGAATGAATAACAAGAGAAGTTCTGATTGTGAATATCATAAGGATAGAACTTAGCAATACGGGTTTATAAAAGTATACATTTGCAGACACCAAAAAAGAGTACAAAGAGCGTTCGAAATTCTATACAAATAGGATTTTTGGACGTTCTTTTTGTATGCAGAAATTTATGGACAGTGAATCGCTACCATTGTAACAGTAAATTTTTTAACGCTAATTCAGTTCAAGCGCACAGCAAGGACTGCGCTTGAACTATGGAAGAAAGAGAAACTGAATCATCGTAAAAAATTAACTGCCACAATGCAAGGTCAGGAGGAAAAATTATGGCAATATATGGATATCATAGGACATCAACAAAGGAACAGCATTTAGATAGAGGAATTAATGAGATAACGGAGTTTTGCAAAGATAACCATTATAAACTGGAAAAAATATATACAGATCAACAGACAGGAAAGAATTTTAGCAGACCCCGGTACACGGTACTAAGGGATGATATTTTACGTGAAGGAGATACGTTGATAATCACCGAGGTAGACCGGTTGGGGAGAAATAAAAAGGATACAGTAGAAGAACTGCGGATGTTGGCAAATCGAGGTATACGGGTAACGATCTTGGAGATACTTACAACGTTGCAGGATTTGTCTAAAATGGACAATGCTATGGCGAAAATGATATTGGAAACGGTCAATCATATGCTGATTGAACTATATGCGGCTATGGCACAGGCAGAGGTTGAGAAAAAAGAAAAGAGACAGCGTGAAGGGATTGAACAGATGAAGGCAAGAGGTGGATGGGATAAATATGGCAGACCGCGTATAAAACAGCCGGATAACTGGAAAGAGGTTATTCAGAGCTGGAAGGCAGGGGAGATAACAGCAGTGGAGGCTATGAGATTAACCGGGATGAGGAAGAGCAGTTTTTATAAGCTGGTTAAGGCAGAGTAAAAAAGTGTTCCAGTGTTCCAGATATATTGCATTTTTTAATATAGGAAAAAGAGTATTTCCCTTATAAAAATATAGTAAAAAAAGATATCTAATATAACCGGAACACTGGAACAGGGGATTTAGACGTTCTTATGAGTGATTTTTTGTTTATAATTTCGATTAGCAACTTTGTGTGCACATTCACGACAACAGTATTTTCGGTTCGTATATGCACCAGAATGTACAAAGAGCATATTGCATTTTTTATTTGCACAACGTGTAATGACTTTTGAATTTGAGTAGTCCAGATAAAAATAGAAGAATATAGCACTTACCAGCGTTGGAAATTCCCAGTCTGAAATTATTTCTGAATCTTTTAAAGTAATCTTAGGATAGATTTCTCTTATTTCAAAAGAAAGAACATCAGAGAAAATACATTGAGCCAGAGATATGATGACTTCCTGATGGCTAATAAAAAAAGAATGACAAAAATCATTATCTGTTAATGGATTAGAAATTGTTCTGGATAGAAAGTTAATTACGTCTGCATTAGGTGCGGGAGTACCATTATTTTCTATAAGGTCTGAATAGAAATCTGTTTTAATGTCTGTGATGGAGTTTGAATTATTATCTGTCTTACTTTCCGC
>ENA-ORKV01001159-ORKV01001159.1-human-gut-metagenome-genome-assembly--contig:-NODE-1159-length-22174-cov-23.586007_pt1 | contig 22174 bp, 25 predicted proteins | sample MGYA00243058_ERZ508805 | MGnify/ENA primary metagenome ERZ508805 (study PRJEB26277, sample SAMN04329770) | human gut metagenome | biome: human-associated habitat | host: Homo sapiens | place: USA... | reverse complement strand
TCACATCCGGAGACCTTACATCGAGACATGTGTATCGCATGCTCCGGGAGTTCGTGGATTTTGCCAATGTATTCAACCAACTTTCAAGTTACACTAACTTGATTTGCTGCCATAGCAAGATTATGTTATATTAGGTTTATCTTAGAGAAATGAGTGAGAGTAATGGCTGGAATTGAAAAAGTAATTTTTATGAATATGTGTATGGTCTATGATAAAGAAGGTAATGTGGTGGCACTGGACAAGGTTGGGAAGAATTATTCGGGAACGACGTTTCCCGGCGGGCATGTGGAGCCTGGGGAGACCTTTAGGGAGTCGGTGATCCGGGAAATCTATGAGGAGACCGGACTGACGATTCAAAATCCAAGACTGACCGGCATTTATCACTGGATGACAGGGGATATAAAGAATGTGGGCTTTTTATATAAAACGTCGGAATATGAAGGAAAATTGATCTCATCCGAGGAGGGAAAGGTCTACTGGATCTCCGGAGAAGAGTTTTTGAAGAAGCCGCTGGCACCCGGTATGGAGCAGGTGTGGCAGATGATGCATGATGAAGATGCACAGGAATGTTTGCAGACACTGACGGAAGAAGGCATTGTATCAAAGATCCAGTAGGATATTTCGGAGGCAGGAGGAAAATAAAATGATCAACAAATTACATATGGCAATGATCGGACTTTACCATGGAGATGCAAAGCGCATCCAGCATTTTTGCAAGGTACACAGCTATGCAAAACTGATTGCGGAAATGGAGAATGTGGATGCCAAGACCTTATTTATTTTGGAGACAGCAGCACTGACTCACGATATCGGCATCCATCTGTGTGAAGAAAAATACGGAAACTGTAACGGAAAATTACAGGAAAAAGAAGGCCCGGCCATTGCCGAAAAGCTACTGGCAGAGCTTGGTTTTTCCGGAGAAGTTTCCGAGCGGGTACAGTATCTGATCGCCCATCATCATACCTACAATAATATAGATGGAATCGATTATCAGATTCTGGTGGAAGCGGATTTCCTTGTAAACATGTGTGAGGACGAACTGTCTGAAGAAGCCTTGCAGAACACCTATCAGAATATTTTTCGGACGGAAGCCGGGAAAAAGATCTGCAGAGAGATGTATGATATAGCGTGACTATTTGGCGAAGGTTATTTTGAAAGTGTATGAGAAAGTACCCGGAGCTGAGGTTTTCCTGGATGGAAAACTAAGTTTGACCAGACGAAAGAAAACAGAAATATGCAATATACGAGGAGAATATCATATAAACAGGGACTGGTCACAAAAGAATAAGGAAATACAGACTTTGTTCGGAAGAGAATCCACTTACAGGGAGGAGATCCCACATGAGAAATGTAAAAGAGATATTTTTGACTGCATTGTAGAGCGCATGGAGCAGGGAGACAGCGAGCAGGCTGCAGAGTATGACATGCCGGAAGATAATAAAGAGAGTATGCCGGATCAGTACAAGACAGTGTCTTTGGAGGAATTTGTCGAATATAGCAAGTCTATGTTTGCATACTGGACAGAGGATGATTTCGCATCATCGTTTCGGAAGATGCTGACAATAGAGCAGTTTCGGAGTGAAGAGATGCAGGGATTATATCAGCAATATCTTTCGTCCGGACCCGCCGCATATGTGAAAGATTTATTTGAGAGCATGGGAATTGCGCATGCCGAAGAGAACGCAGTCCGATTTTATGCAACGATGTATTTTTATTACAGCGTATATGATGGCGCAGACGATAAGGAAAAAGTAAAAAAAGAATTTGCATCGGCGATCGGCAGCATGGCACAGGAATGGATAAAGCAACCAAAGTTAACACAGATCCGAAAAAGCTGACAAGTTTGTATGGTGTAAATCTAATCCGACAGAACCTATAATGAAGATGTCAGAAAGGAAGTGGTGATCATGTTGTCAGAGAATCTTGTGATGCTACGTAATTTAAAGGGACTCACACAGGAACAAGTGGCAGAAGTAGTGGAAATTTCAAGACATGGACCTGTTATAATAGGACTAAATTAAGAGAAACCCAACAAAATCAAGGGTTTGCACTGATTTAGTCCTATTTTTTTATGCCATTAGGTTAAGGTTAGGACAGCGCTGTTACAATCAAAAACCTACATTTCAAAAAAGTCAGATAATTTTCGATTACTGATATGGTCGAGTTTTGGCTTTATTTAGAATGCGAGGTGAAATTTAATATTAAAATTCATGTAGGACTGAATTAGCTCTTAAAAACGGTTTATCCGGCATTGCTAATAAGTCCTACTTTTTTGCCCGAAAAAGGAGGTTGGCAATGACAAAACGAGAGTTAATTCAGTTCATGGACGAGTTGGTGGAATTAGCCAGCGAGGAAAACAAGACAAGAGCAATCTTGGTAAAGGAAAAGTTTATCAATGACTTTGAAAAAAGTTATGAATACGAAAAGGAGGTTCAGACAGAGATTACAGAACTGCCACCATACTATATAGCGGCAATGCCGGATTTGATACAGGAAGAAATCAAGGCAAAGGTAATAGCAGCATTAACAGAGTATGGTGAGTGTACCCCGGAAAATGTGGAAAGAGCAATGAGTTCCAAAATCTATGACTTAGATGATTTGATTGATATTAAGGAGTATGTCAGACGCATAGAGGAGGAGCAGAGAAAGAAAGCAGAGCAGAAAGGGGGAATGGCAGATGATAAAAGCTATTATTGGTATAGGAGTTGCTTTAGTATGGATTACATTCTTTGCACTTGCAAAAGAGGCAGGTACGGCAGATAGAAGATTAGAAGAAATACAGAGGCTTTCCGCCGAGCGAGAGGCGGGTGTTGTCTGTGGGAATTAATGTAAAGGTACAAAAGTCTCCGAAACCGATAGAGATTATAACAGCAGAGGCAAGGTTGGTGCGTGATTTAAAAATCTGTATGCGATGCAGATATTTTCACGGTAACAATCGCCAATGTATAGCAAAGAAATGTGTTAAGGAAGAAAAGAAACAGCCGGAAATAACGGTTGAAGAAAAGCAGAGTAAATGCTTTGGATGTCCTTATCCTCATACAGAAGGGTATTGCTTCCCTTGTATGAAAGAGGTATTAGGAGTGATTAAGAAGCCAACAGTTATTGAACAGGAGGAAAAGAAAGATGGATAGACATATTGAAGTTGTCGGTGTGGATCATGGCTGGTCTGGAATGAAAACAGTCAGTCAAGTATTTACAACCGGAGTAAAGGAAATTACAACGGAACCTGCATTTTACAACAATGTAGTAGAGTTTAACGGTTCTTATTACAAGGTAGGCGGTAAGCGACTTGAGGTAAGGGATTTGAAGGTAGAAAATGATAACTTCTACATTCTCACATTGGCGGCAGTTGCAAAAGAGTTAAACAGACGAGGAATGAGAAATGCAAATATTCTCTTATCCGTAGGGCTACCTCTTACAAGATTTGGAGCAGAGAAGCAGGATTTCATCGACTATTTATCAAAGGAAAAGGAAGTAACCTTCCGATTTGATAATGAGCAGTATCGGATCAAACTTGCAAGGGTGTCGGTGTTCCCTCAATGCTATGCGGCAGTTGCAGACAGAATGAAGACTCTCCCGAAAAGGGTTGTGGTGGTGGATATTGGAAGCTGGACTATCGACATTATGCCGATTGAAGATTCCGCACCGAATGAAGCTGAGTGCATTACAATCAGGGAAGGTTTGATTAAGTGTATGAGGACAATCAACGAGGAATGTATGAGACAGTATGGTAAGGAGCTTTCCGAGGAAGATATACAGGAAATTATGAGAACCGGAAAGCATGAGAAACTTCCTCAGAAGTATCGGACCATTGTGGAAGAATGCCTCAGAGCTTATGTAGATAAGGTTTACAATATTCTTTTAGAGCATGGATATAACCTTGAAGTGACAGAGATTGTATTTGTCGGTGGTGGAGCAAATGTGGTAAAGCGTTTCGGCAACTATGACGGAAACAATATCCAGTATATTGAAGATGTCAAGGCAAATGCGAAGGGATATGAGTATCTTGGAAAACTCTATTTAGCAACTCATAAGAAAGAGTTTGGATTGGGGTGATGTAGATGGCTAGGTCAAATGTTGCAAATCACAGTTTGAGGCTTAATCTCGATAATGAACAGCATAGGCGAGTGGAAAAGGTTTTAGCAGGTTTGAATCTGGATGTGCATAAATCAATCAATCAATTCTTGGTGGAGGCGGCAGATGCTTATATCAGTAGGTTAGAAGGTAGTGACCTGACTTATGAAGATGTACCGAAGAAAGAGGAAGTCCGTTATATTACAAGGGAGGATTTAGAGGAATTACGCAGGGAGATTAAGGATGAACTGCAAAAGGAGATGATAAGAATATTGGGTTCGGCTCTTATTACCGGAAAAGTAATTCAGATGCCGGAAGTCAGAACAGTAAGAGAAAATACAACTCAAAAGGAAAATGAAGAAGATATGAGTGTAAATGAAACCACTATGGGACTTGTTTCATCATGGGGATAACGGAAAGGAGGAACTGTTATGGCAGGAATGATTTTAAGAAAGACAGGAGTGGTATTACTTACCATATTGAAGGGACTGCTTCATGCAGGATTGATAATTTTGAAACTGTTATTTGGTGGATTGAAGTTGTTCCTGCTGTTGCTTGCTTTGGTTGTAAGGGTGCTGTTGTCTTTGGTTGGGATAGCTGCACATGATTAGGAGGGATGTAAATGGAGGATTTATTGACCAAAATCTATGACAGAGTAGCCTTTTATGAACAAGAGAGTATGTGCTTGGGAAAGGAATTTGATACCGTAGTGGAAGAAACACTTGAACCGTTGAAAGATAATAAAACGGAGGAAGAAGTTGAAGGAATTAAGGAATTGATTTATCAGATTTCTTATTCAGCACAGAAAATGGTTTTCGGATTGGTGTCAGCTTTGTAATCAAGTTTTTGGCAGAAATTTGTGGGATTGTAGAAATTAAAAATTAGTGGAGGAGGTGAGAAGTATGTGGAGATACAAGTTTTTTATGGCACACAAGCCGAATGATTATCCTGAGATACGGATTATGCTCCGTGAGCTGATAAATGAAGTCAATGCCATTGGTAACAATATCAATCAGATTACTAGAAATCATAATTCAAAGCTGTACCGTGAGGATGACAGACAACTTCTGTCAGCCTACATGAAAAAGCTGAATCTGTTGGTAAAGGAGGCAGTAGAAACGATTGGCAATCAGTAAGGTACTCTATATCGGTGACTGTGGTTCCGGTTATGCGGGGAAGCATTTAAAACAGGCTCTTGACTATATTGTGGAGGAACACAAAACGGGCGAGGGTAAATGGGTATCTTCCCTAAACTGTCAGGTGGTCAGTGCCTATGAGCAGATGCGTCAGACAAAGGTGCAGTTTGGCAAGACGGACCAAAGGCAGGGGTATCACATGATTATATCCTTTGCGGAAGGTGAGGTTGATGCCGAGACTGCATTTGAAGTCATAGGTAAGTTTGTGAAAGAGTATCTGGGACAGGAATATGAAGCAATCTATTCCGTCCATGACAATACGGATCATATTCACGGACATATCATTTTCAACAGCGTGAGCTTTCGTACCGGGAAGAAATACCGATATGAAAAAGGTGATTGGGCAAGGAAGATACAGCCAATAACGAACCGGCTTTGTGAGGAGTATGGACTGTCCACCATTGAAATATCCGATGACCGTGCAAGACCGTCAGAGAATTATAAGGAATGGAATGATTTTCGTGATGGCAAATTTGTATGGGCAAATATGATAAAGAGGGATATTGATGCCTGTATTATGCAGGCGGCAACCTATGAGTCATTTTTAGCCATGCTTTCGGAAATGGGATATGAGATTAAAAATGCCTACCGGAGCGAGGGAAAACATCTTGCCATTAAGCCGATGGGACTGACGAGGTTCAGACGGTGTAAGAGTCTTGGAGAAGATTATACGGAGGAGCGTATCCGTGAGAGGATTGAGACGGAAAATCTGTCTATCTACCGGAAACTTAGTAAAGAGCAGGAAACTAAGATTGTCCGTTGTAGGGTAAAACGGTACAAAAGGGCGAAGCTGTCCGGTGTGCAAAAAAAATACTTTGCAAGGCTGTACCGATTGGGACTGTTAAAGAAGCGTCCGTACAGTCAGGCGTGGAAGTATCGTGACGATATTCGTAAAATGCAGAAGTTGCAGGAGGATTATCTGTTTCTTGTAAGGCATGATGTGCAGACGGCGGCAGGTGTTGCGGTTGTTGCAGAGAGTATGGCAGATAAGAAAAAGTACACTTCCAGAGAAAAAAGCCGGATATTTAAGGAGAGGGCAAGAATGAAGCCACTCTTTGATATGGTGTCGGAATTAGCGGAGCTTCAGGAATTGGAGAACTGTTACCGGAATGGTGAGGAGTTATAACATGAAGAAATGGTTAGAAAGTAATAAAGTAGCTATGCTTTGACTTGATTTCCTTATTGGTTGCCAGCATCATGGGATGCTCGGTAATGCCATAAACGAGAACCAGATAAATATCTTTTCTGGACGCAGTCACTTGTACTTTTACGTGGGAAGATAAGCTTCGTGGCACTTTCCGCGGAATATAAGAGGTGTTTTAATTTTTCCCTTCCGCTGATTACGCAACTGTGTGGCAGAAACCCATTTTCCGTGGAAAAATAGTTTCCGTTTGGAGGTAAGGCGAATCACGTAATCCTGTTTCAAGTCATCAAGCTTTAGAAACATCTTGTTGTCATCATATCCCCTGTCCATGACAAAGGTTGCCCTGTTAAACAGGGAATCACCCCGTTCCATTGCGGAAAAAGTTACGTCATTGGCAGAGGTAAAATTTTTTTCTTTTGAAGAATGGATCTTTGAGAAAATGCTGACCGGATGGCTGCTCTTTGTCAGGACACAGGCTTCGGTTACATGATAGCCTTTTTCATAAACATTTTTAATATCCGTACTTTTGGAACCATCCCTGACAATATCGAGAGCTTCAAATTTATAGCCATCTGGCTTTATGATATCACTGTCATCGATATGAATAACAGGTTCGTCAGGGACCCATTTACGGATCGTGGAAAGATAGGAATGCAGGGCTTTTACAGGGGTGCCGTTATTCAGATGCCTTGTAAGCCTTTCTACGGAATTGACCTTTTTAGAAGGTTCATGAAGCTGATCAACGATATCCGTAAGAAGACAGCTGCCGGAAGCGAGCATACCATAAGTCATGTCAGCAGTGAACTTTCTATCCGGTTTGGACAGGTGTCTGGAAATTTTGTTTGAAAAAGTTAAAATTTCCCGTTTCAAAGTGTAAGTATTTGATGTAAAATAAGCCACAGGGAATCCTCCTCTTTTTTGTTTAGTACAGTTTAGTTGTGGTGACTTAATTTTACATCAAAAAGGAAAGGGATTCCTTATATTTTGAGCATTTTTTGAAAGTTGTTTATGACAATATATGAAAATATGTGTGTCTGTGGATAAAACTACGGAAACTCAAGAAATTGACAAATTTTACATAATATGATATAAATATATTCATGTAGTGGGCAAACATATGGAAACATATGGACGCAAAGCTAGAAGCCTAAGGTGTGAATATAATACTATGGCAGTTCGGTTGCATTTGTTGATAATGCAACTTTTTTTTGTGCATTTAAATAATACATATTTAACGAAAAAGAGTGGATTATGAGCAACTACAAATTTTTTGTGGGAGGAGGAAGAAAAAATGGAAAACATCGAAGTTGTTGAAGTTGTTGAAGTTGAAGGATTAGAAGAAATCGTTTGTCCTGGTGACGGCTGTTTCTGCTGTTAATTCAACGTAGAGTCTCCATTCTAAAATGTTCTTTATTTGTAGGAAGACATTTATAGGATGGAGACTTTTTACATTAGTATGAGGTGATAATATGAAATATGTTAAAATTTGTGAAGATACTGAAAAAAGCTATTTTTTAATGGAAGATGCTTCTATTTTAGGGTGTAATAATAATGAAATTGAAATGTTCATGGCGAAGCAAAACGAAAAACTAGAATCAAGCAGACAACTGGAGTTTGATGAACAGAGATTAAAAAAACTAGTTGTTTTATTAACAGATAAATGTAATTTAAGATGTAGATATTGTTATTTAGATTATGGTAATTTTGAAGAAAATACAATGTTGAAAAATATTGATGTTAACATGTTATGCAACATTGTTGATGAAATATATGAAAAATATGAAAAAGGGATTGGCTATATTCAATTTTTTGGCGGGGAACCTCTGATTGCTTTTGATGAAATAAAAACTGTGATTTTATACATTGAGGAAAAATGTATGAACAAACATATTGCCTTGCCTAGTTATGGATTAGTAACGAACGGGATTTTATTAACTGAGTCTATGATGCAATATTTCCAAGATAAAAATGTTAGCGTAATGATAAGCATTGATGGTGATGAGGATATACATAATCAAGTTAGAAAAGGGATAAATGCTATAGATACATATCATTTGATTGCTGAAAATGTTAGAAAATTATCCAAGAAGTATAAATTAATGTTTGAATTAACATTAAACAGAAAACATTTATCCAATTATAAAAAAGGTGATGCAAAGATTTGGTTTGAAAATATGAAAGAACTTGGATTTGTCGCTGGTAATGTAGGTATAATTGAAATGAGCAAAGATAAAGAATTAGATTTGCAAGAAGAAGATTATCCGGCATTTGAGATATTTGAACGTGATATGATTGACTATTTTTTTGAACAATTTTTAGAAGATGATACACTTTATAATGTTGATGTTATAAGAGTGCTGTCAAGGTTGTTAAAAAAAGATATATCAAATTATTCTTGTGGGGCAGGAGTTAGTCAGATGACCATTACTGTATCAGGAAGAATTATTCCGTGCCCGAAATATGCAGGATTGGATTATGATATAGAACAGTGGAATAATGAAAAAATTAAAACAGTTATATACAATGAGTATAAGGAAGGGTGTGATGAATGCTGGGCGAAAAATCTTTGTATAGCATATTGTTATTCTTTAAAGTATAGAAATAAAAATAATGAAAGATTTTTAGGTGGAAGATGTTGGCATGTTAAAGAAATGAACAAAAATGTAGCGAGAAAAATAGTAGAGATTAAGAATAACGGTAATTTTGATATGTTGCTTAATAAGTTAAAGGAATTTAAGGAAAGAATATGTTAGATTATAAAACAGAAGTGTGGGATTCTTTAAAAAGAGAATTTACAGATTGTAGGTTAGATACATATTTCAATGTGTTGCGTGCTGTTGGCATTGACACAAACAGATATGAATTTCTAGTTGTGTCAATGCCAATGAACGGAGTTTTAAAATATTTAGGATTAAAAATTAAAAATCAATTGGTTAATTGCCCTATATATGAATGTATAGATGAAGAATTTGGAAATCGTGTATTAGATAGATATGCACTAAAAAAGACAGATTATAGATTTGATACAATAGAAGAAGAAATTGAATTTATTAAGTGTAATGTAAAAAAGAGACCTATCATAGTCGAATTAATTGGTATGTATTTGGATAGTAAATTAGATGACAAGCAGAAACGGCAGAAACTGGGGAATTTATCAACAGTATGCGTAGTAGATTATGATGAGGAGAATCAATATTTTGTTTTAGGATTAAGAGATGTGTTAAGTGGAGAGCAGATAAAGATTAGTTTGAAAGATTTTGTAATGGCTAGAAAAAATATAATTTATCCTTTTAGTCCGTGTAAGTATTTGCGTGTTGTTGAACAATATGAGAAGAAAGAGAAATATACGTATGAGGTGCTTCACACATTTTTTGAGCAACAAATGAGGATTTTACATCAAAATAATTCCCTTGAAATGTTATTAGGTTCCATACAAAACGATATGAAAAAAGTGCATCGAAAAGACAGAAATGTATTAAATATTCAGTGTAATGTACTACATTCTTCTTTTTGTTTAGGAAGTAATAGCTTTTTGTATTATGAATATGCAGATTCGATAAAAAAATATGAATTTTGGTGTGCAAGAAACTTGGACACGATGGAAAAAGCAGGAATAATTATAAAAAAAGCAACACGCGAGTTTGCTAAGTATCGAGATGTGAATGAACTTAAGGGGATAGAAGTATTAGAGCAGGCGTTGAGCGAAGTAATAAGTTTGAAACAAAAAGTTTGTGAGGAGTGGCAAAATGAAAAAATGGAATAGGTTTTTAGTGAGAAATTATAAAAAAACATTAATGTTAGTTTCGATAATGGTTATGGGGATTTTTTTGATGTCGTTAACTAATATGGTTATTAATTCTATTAATGTAAATGTATATAAGGCATGGGCAAAACCATTTTCTGAGTTTTATGTAGTTGAACCGATTAAAAGTGAAGTGAAAATAAAGGATAATGATAATTGCTATGGGATATTTTTAGACAAAATTTTCATTACTGGTGTTACAGGTAGGATTTCAACATTTGCTTTTTTTGTTAACGAAGATGCAAGGGACTTTATTGTTGAAAGTAATGAGGTCAGTATGATTGAAGGTCGATTTCCGGATGTGGGAACTAATGAAATAGTGATTAGTAGAGAAATTGCAGATAATAAAGGTATAGGTATAGGCGACTTCATAGGGAAAGAAATTGAAGCAGATGAAGGAGTAAATGGAAAGTATGAGATTGTAGGAATTTTTGAAGGAGAAGGTGTTTTTTCTATAGGGGATTATAACTATTATAAGTTGAATAATGTTACGGCAAGTGAATGTGTGCTTACCGATAATAATAATGTCATATATCAAGATGAAGAGGTGGGAGTGAATGTAAATGTATATTCGTATGAAACAGAAGAACTAGATATTAAAGAGTATGGTCAAATACTTACTGTATGCATGATAGTTTTGACTGTATTTATATATATAGTAGTTATTTTTATTGTGATATTTGTTATGTATATTTATTATTCTCAAAGGAAATCTGAGTATGGCATTTTACTGGCAATAGGATACAAAAAAAGAAATATTGTTAGCATGGCAATAAAGGAAGTCGTTGTTGTAAGTGTTTCAGCATTTTGTATAGGTTCTGTTGTCAGTTTGCTAGTGGGAATGATACTTAATGTGCTATATTTTGAAAACATAGGTCAAAGTATATATATATGGGAACTGTCATATTTTTATGCGTCGGCAGTAATGTGTATTTTGATAGTATTCTTTGCAGCAATGATGATTTGGAGAATGATTTCAAAGATAGACTGTATTGCTTTGATAGAAGGAGATTAATGATGTTTAAATTAAGTTGTAGAAATATATGGTTAAATTATTATCAAAATAGAGAGGATGCGACATTAAAGGATATTTCGTTAGATTTACCGAATAATGGTATATTAGGGATATGTGGACCGTCTGGCTCTGGAAAAAGCTCATTATTATATGCTATGGCGGGATTGAAAAATTCTTTTTTGGAAGGAGAAATTCTATATAATGATAGTAATATTCTTAAGATGAAGGAGAATGATTTATCTCAATGGAGGAAAACGAAGCTGGGATTTGTTTTTCAAAAACATTATTTAATTCAATATTTGACTGTAAATGAAAATATTCAAGTGGCAAGTGGGGAAAACAGCGAGTATACGGAATATTTTATGAATAAATTGTCATTATATGACAAGCGAACAAAGTTTCCGTACGAACTCTCAGGAGGAGAGAGTCAAAGAGTGGCCATTGTCCGTGCATTGGCTAATGAACCAGAGATTATATTTGCAGATGAACCTACAGCGGCATTAGATGCTAAATATACTCGGCTAGTTATGGACGCTTTTAAAGAAAAAAGCAAGAACTGTTTAATAATTCTTGTGTCACACGATAAAAATGTGTTTGAATATTTTGATTACAAAATTGAACTATCAGAAGGAAAAATTATTGAGAGGTATATGTGTTGAAATACAAGAAAATTAATATAAAGGATAAAGTAATATACTTCGATTTGGATGATTTTAGATATGTTTCGGGTAAAATTGTACAAAGCGATGATTATATAGAAGAGTATCGAATATGTAAACAAGATAGATTGAAAAAGTTAGTGTTACTTATGGCAAATAAATGTAATATGCAATGTAAGTATTGTGTTGCAGAACAAGGAGTGTACAAAAACAATATTAAGGAAAATACAATTAATATAGAAAAATTATCAATAGTAATTTCGAAATTGCTAAAGATATATCCCGCAGGGATACAGTATATACAATTTTTCGGTGGAGAGCCTTTGCTTGTCTACGACAAAATGGTTGAAGTTCATAAGGTAGTAAATAATTTGTTTGAAAAAGAAAATATAGAACTCCCAAAGTATTCAGTAGTAACAAATGGAACACTTATAGACGAAAAGATTGCTCAATTCATAAATAGTAATAAAATTTGCACTACAATTAGTGTGGATGGTACTGAAATGACACATGATGCAAATAGGATTATGCATGATGGAAAAGGCTCATACAGTAAGATAATAAATGGAATAAAAAGTATAAATAAGGATTTACTAATAGTGGAGTTTTCTGTTTCTGATTCTCTTGTTAGAGCATATGAAAAAGGAATGATAAACAATATTCTAGAAGGTTACATAGCATTAGGCTTTAAAAATATTGTTTTTAATATTATTTTCTCAGATGAAACAATTGCTGCATGTAAGGAAAATACGGAGAGATACAACAAATTATTATTAGAATATATTGAATTTATCTTGAAAGAGATAAGTGCGTCAAGGTGCAGATTGTATGATTATGCGATATTAAATTCAATAATTTCAATAATATCTAAAAAAGTGGAAAGAAATACATGCACAGCTGGAGTGGGAAGTTTGACAGTAACCACTGACGGTAGGATACTGCCATGCTATTTGACAAGTGAAGAAATGAATATCGAAATGCTAGAACCAACAGAACGGTTTACAAAGGTGAACCCACCAGATAAGTGTAAGCAATGCTGGTGTCAAAAAATTTGTAGTGGATGGTGTAGAGAGATGACAAATGGCGATATATATGAGTATAAGTGCATATATCAAAAAATGTATTTGGAAGAGGTTATTAAAATAATATATGAGTCATTACAGGATAAAAAACTACTGAACAACATAGTAAGAAATATTAAATTTAATGGTGAAAGAGATGGATAAAAAAACTTTGTTGCCAGATGTTACATATAATATAAGTGAGTCAGGAGCGCTTATTGTTGGGAGTGCATCGACAAATGAATATGTAAAGATCAATTGCACAAATAAAGAAGTTGTGATAGACGTGCTAAAGATGTTTGATGGGAATCATTCAACTTTGGAAATTGCAAATTATTGTTGCAATAATAATATAGCGATAGATATGCAACACTTAGAGGAAGTTCTAACACAAAGAGGATTATTCCTGAATACAAAAAAAAATAAATCTAATAACGAAATTGAACTATTAGGATTGAAAGTTTTTTTGAAAGAGTTTGAATATATTCCGGAATATGTAGCACCGAAAGTTGTGAAAATTATGTGTGGTATTATTCTGTTAATTGATATTATAGCAGTTGTTTTGTGTGCAATAAACTATGCTAATGTTATTAGTATATTTAAGTCAGATTTATTATTATACAATGATTCCTACATATTGGGATTCGGTATGACACTGGGAATATCTACTATAACGTTAGTTATGCACGAATGTGGTCATTGTCTGGCTGCTTTAAATCGAAATGTCCAAATACATAAAGCAGGTTTGTTTTTATACTTAGGTTTTATCCCTAAATGGTTTATAAATTTTAGAGGATTAAGGATTTCTAAAAAAAGTACAAAAATACAAGTGTTTTTAGGAGGAGTCGTATTAAATGTTAGTTGTATTTTAATCGCTTGTTCTCTATATTCATACATTGATTGTGCGGATTTAATTAAATGTTTCATTATGTCGAATTTACTAATGATATTAAATTGTATGATACCATTTTCATTGACTGATGGATATTTTATTTTTTCAACAGTATTTAATGTAGAAAACCTTAGGTTAGAAATGGTCAATTGCTTGAAAAATAAAAAAGTCACTGTAAGAAATAAATCTGGTTTTATTATTTATTCTTTAATGAGTGTTATATTTTGGATATATAAGTTGTATGTATTTTATTATTGGATTTATTGTATCTTAACAGAACTCATGTTGCCAGCAATAGGTATTATTTTGGTCTTGTTATTTTTACATATATTATTGATGAATTATAATATGAAAAAGAAGAGAGGTAATTATTATGATTAAAGCAGAGGAAGTTATTGATTTTATTTGTGAGTATGAAGGGTTTGAAAAAAGAGAAATTAGTTTGGATAGCAATTTAGTGCTTGATTTGGGTTTGACATCACTGGAACTTTTCGATTTAATGAATGCATTGGAGAATGCATTTGAACTGGGAGATGTTAAAAATTCTAACATTACTAAAGTTCATACAATATCAGACATTGTAGAATTGATTAATGATATAAAAAGCAATTAATATAGAAACTGATAAAAAATGACAGATAATCTCACTAATTTTATAAATATAAAAGAAAGCAGATTACCTCTTCCCCAAAAAAACGTGGATGACCACCAAAACAATGCTCATGTAGTGAACATATTAGTTAAAAAAGAGACAATACAACAACAAAACGGGCGGTGCACTTGATACTATTTCTAGAAATCTTCAATGATTAAGTAAAGTGTAATATTAAATTTTAATGTGTTAAAATACGTTTATTACTAATTGTGCCACCAGATGAAAGGTAACGGAATGGAGATTATTATGCAAAATATAATATATAAAAAATTTTTAGATAATGTATTAATTTATTCGAACAACATTGCTCTTATATATAAGGATAAAGAATATACATATACCCAATTAAATAATAACATAAATATTATTGCAGATAATTTGTTGAAATTGGGGTTGGATAATAATAGCATTGTAGCAATAAATTTGAAAAAAAACTCTAATTATATTGCGGTAATATTTGCATTAATTAAAGTGGGGTGTTGTTATGTTCCATTATGTGATAAATATCCAAAAAAAAGAATAATTAGTATTATTGAAGCGAGTCAAGCAAAATATATTATTAGTGATAATAATGATGATTATGGTGTGGAGAATATTCATATAGGAGCGTTAACAAGTGCGTGTAAAATAACAAAAAAATGTGAGGATACTTGTAATGAATTAGCATATATATTATTTACATCAGGAACTACTGGAAGTCCTAAGGGGATACAGATATTCAAAAGAAGTGTTATAAATTTAATTGATGCAATGGAAAATAATTTAATTAAGCAATTTAAGAGACAGACAGTAATCGGTATGATATCCGAAATGGTTTTTGATGTATCTGTAGGTCAAATGTACTTGGCGTTATTGACAGGTAACACACTGGTGCTATTTGATGACAGTGTGAAGATGGATTTTAGATTGTTAGCAAATGAGATTCAAAAACATAATGTCGATATATTAGATTTTACACCTACGCATTTGTCTATGTATTTAAAATATTTTGACGATAAAGTGGGAATTCAATTTCCACATGATATTGTATCAGCGGGAGAGCATTTGCCTGTTTGGTTGGTTAAAAAAATGTATAGTTATGCTGAAGCGGAAAAAACTTTAATACATAATTATTATGGACCTACCGAGACATGTGTTTATGCGTCATGTTATACAATAGACAGATATAATGCTGAAAAGCTTGATAAAATGTTTATTGGTAATCCCTTAAAAAATACCGAAATGTTTATATTGAGTAGTAATGGCGAAAGATGTTTACCTGAAGAAATTGGGGAAATTTGTATTGCTGGAGAAGGTTTGGCAAAAGGTTATATAAATAATAAAGAGCTTACAGAGGAGTTCTTTGTTGAAGATAAATCTATATGTCACCAAAGATTCTATAAAACAGGAGACTATGGAAAGTTAAATAAAAATGGATTATTTGAATGTATTGGAAGAAAAGATTCGCAAGTTAAGTTTCATGGTTATAGAATCGAACTTTCAGAAATAGAAAATATAGTCAATAAATTACCTGATATTGAGGAAAACCACATTATGCTTCAACAAGATGAAGATGAGAGCTATATTGTTGCATATTTTGTTTCTCCGAAAGAAGTAAAATTGGAATATTTAATAAAAGAATTAAAAAAGGTATTACCGGATTATATGATCCCTTCTTTTTTTGTTAGAGTAGACTATTTTCCTATTACTATTAATGGAAAAATGGATAAAAAGAGTTTGCCGGATTATAAAATATTTTCACTGAGGCCAGAAAAAAAAGGGTTCGAAATAGAATTATCACAGAAACAACAAATTGTTCTAAATATATGTAGGGAAGTTTTGAATTATGATAATATAGATATATATGAAAATTTAGCTTTTTATGGTTTGAATTCATTAATGATATTTAGAATGATTTTAAAAATTGATAAGATATTAGGTGTGGAAATTACTATTAATGAAATGAAGAATGTAAAAAGTGTAGATGATATTTTGTCATTGATAGATAAGAAGGAAAAGAAAAGATGTATCAAAACATATCAACTTAAGGAAAACTATGAATGTACTACCTTTCAAAAAGTAATTATCAGTTTAGAAAAAGTTGCAAATAATAAGAGAGATACAATTGGAAAAGATCATTTTCCAACTTACAATATGGTATATGAGATTAACTGTGATAAAACTTTAGATTTGATTAGGTTACAGCGGAGTATTGAGCAAGTATGTAATAATAGTATCTTCGAGGTGAATTTTAAACAAAATGGTAGTATGCATTTTAATGAGAAGCGAAATAGGAATATTGTTAAGATTATAGAATTTGAAGAATTTAAGAGAACATCTCTTAGAGATTGTGCTATGGATTTTGATATTGAGAATCAAGAATTAATACAAATACTTATATGTTGCTACGATAATAATACTAAAATGATTATTAATGTACATCATGCAATATTTGATTATTTATCAATTCAAAATTTTATTCGAGAGATTTTCAATATATATTGTGGAGGAACATCAATAATTTGTAACAATAAATATTTTTTGTATATTGAACAAAGAAGAAAGTCAATAGATGAAGCTGTACAGTTTTGGAAAAAATATTATGTAGGTAGAAAACGCTGCAATCAAATTGCAGGAGATTTATGTCAACGAAGCAGAAGTAAACCAGATGATATTTTTGAGGATTACGTAATTACTAAGGATATTGAGTGGGTTCAAGAATATATCCAACGTATAGCAAATAAGAGAATAACATTATTTGAAGTCCTCATCTGTGCGTGGGCAAAATTACTTAGTTGTTATAGTGGTGTTGATGATGTAATCGTTGGGACATATTTGCCAGGTAGGATTATAAAACAACATACGTTTTATGATAGTTTGGGCTGTTATCTAAATGCTATAGGTTTTCGCTTTTTCTTTAAAGAAAATGAGGATATATTAGAAGTTATTGATAGATTTAGAAAGGATTATGCTTTATCTGAGCCATACCAATATGTTAGCTATTTTGATGTTGCAAATCAATTAGACAAAAGTGATTTACTAAAAGGGGAGTTGATTGGAACGATGTTCAATTATGTTACATTTGATGAATTCTGTGTCGAAGGCATAGACATAAGAATTAAAGAAATTGGGCTTGAACCAGAAACACATCCCATAACAATAAAGATTTTTGATTATGCAAATGAGTTGGTTATTAAGTTGAAGTATAATTCAAATATCTACTCAAAAGAGTTTATACAGGAGATTATGGATAAATATATGGGGATTGTTTGTAGTGTATTATAATATATGGTTCAGAATGAATTGTAAGTATGGAAGATGAAAAAATTTAAGGTATAGTGCGAGCTGAGGAATCAACTTAGCTGTTCTCCTCTAGCAAGCAGTGGAAACATTGATTGCGCTTGTAAGCTACTTGTATATAGCAGGAAAATCCTATCGGGTAAAGTCTAGCCAACTGTCTGCACTGAGTCCTTATGGTCGAAGCGATAACGTCTGATTTAAGAGTATGACAGGGCGTAACAGGGCCAGAAATGATTGAGCTGGGGAATAATAGGGTTGAAATGGTCGATGTGTTTATACTCACATTAAACAACACAGTTATGACCGCCATGGTGAAGTTATAATGGCATCCCAGTATGAGAACTTAGCGAGGCGGATGATGAATATACAATACAGAATAGACGAGGTTCTATTATCTCTTTGCAAGAGGTATGATGTACAATCAAAGGAATAGGAACGAAAATCGTGCGATATTTGTTTAAGTATGGGGTTAAGCGGTATGCGTTAATAGTGTATGTACGGTTTGAATGAGGAGTATGAGCCGTAATGCCCATATCTACTTGAGATATAGTAATTTAAACAAAGTTGAGAAAGGGATGTGGAAAAATGAATAGAGGTAAAATAACTACAATTCATGATATGTTGCTTAATTCACAAAATAAGTATTCTAATAGAGTAGCATTTAAAAGATTCAATGGGGAAATTATAGATGAAATTAGCTATGATAGATTTGTCTCGGATGTTATGAGTGTGTCTAGCTATTTTGACGATTTTAAAAATCAGAGATTTGGAATCTATGCATATATGAGTTATGAGTGGATAGTTCTTTTTTATGCTATATTATACAGTGGAAACACTGCGGTATTATTTAATAGGGATTACAATGTTCATGAATTAGATGAAGCGTTAGAAATAGTTGAACTTGAAGGAATGTTTAGTGATTTAGAAGATGCTTATATAAATAGAACAGTTTCAGTTGACGAGATTGTAGAAGAGTATAAGCAAAAGACTGCAAGTTCTGTAGAGAAAAAAATTAATAAAAATGATATTGCGATTATAATTTTTACTTCTGGTACAACAGGAAAAAGTAAATGTGTTCAACTAACTAATCTAAATTTGTGTGCTAATTTAATAGGTTGCTTTTCATTGATTGGAGATGTTTTAAATGGTGAAAAATATACTTCAAACATGACAGTATTACCACCACATCATGCTTATCAAATAACTGTTGGTATACAGTATCAGATTGCTTTTGGTGGAAGTGTTTGTATATCAAGGAATTCGAAGTTTTTTATGCAAGATTTGAAAAGATTTAAGCCGGGAGCTCTGGTTCTGGTTCCCATGGTTGTTGAAATGATTTATAAGAAAATAAATTTATCAATATCTAAACAAAAGAAAAAAAGATTATTTAGTGTAATGATTGTGATCAGTAAGGCTTTGATGAAGATAGGTATTGATATTAGACGTAAATTGTTTAAGCGTGTAATAGATGAATTAGGGGGAGAGTTATTTTTAATTCACTGTGGTGGTGCAGAGTTAGACTATAAATATGTTGAGTTTTTTCATAATATAGGTATAGAAGTTTTGTGTGGATACGGTATATCTGAATGTTCACCAGTTATTGCGGCAAATATGTTTAATAAAACTAAAAAGAAGTCGGTAGGGAAACCTTTACCGAAGGACATTCTCCAACTTAATATTGTAAATGATGAAATAATGGTAAAAGGAAAGACTGTGTCGCCAGGATATTATAATGATAAAGAAAATACAGATTTATATTTTACGGATGGATGGTTTGCTACGGGGGATTTAGGTTATCTTGATAAGGAGGGATATTTATATATAACTGGCAGAAAAAAAAATCTGATTATTTTATCAAATGGAGAAAATGTATCGCCTGAAAATATAGAACAAGAATTATTGAACAGTGATTATGTTGAAGAGGTATTGGTAAGGGCTGAAAAACAACCGAGTGGAAATTATAGTATAGTTGCCGATATATTTCCGGGTGATGCATATTTGAAAGGTAATAGTGTTGAACAAAAACTTATTAAAGAAAAATTAGATGAATTGGTGAAAAGGTATAATCAAGATAAGGCAATATATAAACAAATATTTAAGTACTATATATTAAGTGAGGCACTTAAGAAAAATGCATTAGGAAAGGTTATCAGAAAATGAGAAGATATATAAGAAAACCACACTATTATGAATTAGATAAAATGGGTATCATGCATCATTCTAATATTATTCGTATTATGGAGGAGGCTAGAGTAGATTTGCTTTTTCAGTTAGGTATTAATATATATGAAATTGAAAAAGTAGGTATTGTATCTCCAGTAACAAAAGTACAATGCGATTATATTTCTATGATATCTGATAGTGCGGAAATAGTTGTAGAGATTTTGATAGCAAAGTATACGGGCATATTGCTAGAATTAAAGTATAATATATTTGAAGGTACGAATAATAAACAATATGTAAGTGCACAGAGTCAGCATTGTTTCTTAAGAAAAGATAGTAATGAGATATTAGAGATACAAGGATTTGATAAAGAGTTGGATCAGAGTATTAAATATTTTATGAAAAATGGGTATGATGATGAATGAGTATATTATTAGAAGGTTGAGTTATCGAGATCGGAGATTGGTAGAAGAGTATAAAGGGAGTTTTGTAAAAAATGGTGAAAACATAAATGGAGGATTGCATTTACAATATATGAATTTTAGTATGTGGTATTTCCATGTACTAATGATGGAACTTCCATATGTTTTTCACATTCCTTTACCAAGGAGTCGAATATATATTGTATTAAATAGTGAACAAAATAAAATGATTGGAATAATTAATATTCGTTTTTCTATACATATCAAAAAAAGGAAAATGAATGGAGGTGATATTGGATATAGTGTATTGAGAGAAGAACGAAACAAAGGCATCGGAACAGAAATATTGTGTTATGCATTAAAACAATGTAAGAGAAAGCCAGCAATTGTTATGTGTGCAAAAGATAATATTGCATCTAATAAGGTAATAATAAAAGTTGGTGGAAAAATAGACTATTTAGATAAGGATTCTAAGAATAATTTTTATTATTTTGAATAGCTAAGGGGCGTGACTGATGTTATATAAAGGAAGTAGATTTTGTGTTATAACAAAGAGGGAAAAATGATAGAGGTATACGCAATTAATATTAAATACATAAATAAAAATCTGAATTATAATATGGATATGATTTCTAGCGAACGAAAAGAGCGTATAAAAAGATTGAAATTTGTGGACGATAAAAAAGCATGTTTTTTTGCTGAGTATATACTGTATATATGTATGAAATATATATACAATAAAGAATATACTATAAAAAAAGATGAAAATGGAAAGCCAAAATTTCAAGATATTGAGGGATTTCACTTTAATATTTCTCATAGTGGGGACTGGGTCATTTGTGCATTTTCGAATTATGAAATAGGCATTGATATTGAAAAAATAGATGAAGTAAATTTGAGTATAGCCAAAAAGTATTTTAATATTGATGAATACAATGTTCTTTTGAATATTAACAATTCAGCAGATAAAAAGTCCTTTTTTTATACTTTGTGGACTTTAAAAGAAAGTTACTTGAAAAATTTGGGAATCGGAATAATGGGTATATCTCCTAAACTTAAATTTATTATGGAAAATAGCATAGAGGGATATGTAGATGAAAATAAAATAGATAAATCTTTTTTTTCACAGAGATTTCAAAAAGATTATATTATTTCAATTTGTTATGATGAAAAGGAAGAACTAAATGAGTCTAAATTTATTAATATTCTTAACGTTATGTAAAAGGATAAACTTCATTAGGTGAAAGATGCCATGACAGATTCGGCTGGCAGTGAATATTCACATGGAATATAGTTCGGCATACACCAATAAGCAAATAAAAAGTAATTTCTAAATCACGAGGAGGAAAGTGCTAAAAAAGGAACCAAAATATTTATGTTTTTAATTGTTTTAAAGTAAGTAAGAATAAAAATAATCAAGTAATATAGATATCAATTGAAGTAAGTAGTTACTCGCTACCCAAAAATGACTAAGTTCTATGTCTTGAGATGTAAATATAATAACTGGGTCATACCAGTCTATTTATGATATATATGTCCATAGCAACCGGTTTTTTTTTATTTGGGTTGTTTATGGACTTTTTTAGTAAACGTCAAATCCTGCGCCTACCCTTAAATTTAACGCCGCTTTTATGAGCGGCGTGGTTTCCGACATTCCCCGGGAAGCTCCTCTGCCCAGGGCATCAGCTGATCTAGTTTTGCCGGATCTATATTTCCTTTTTTGTCACAATACTTAGGCAGCTCCGTGAGGATATACCTGAAGTAGTAGTATGGGCGCAGATTGTTCAGCTTTGCTGTTTCTGAAATACTGTA
>ENA-ORKV01001157-ORKV01001157.1-human-gut-metagenome-genome-assembly--contig:-NODE-1157-length-22231-cov-3.135416_pt1 | contig 22231 bp, 19 predicted proteins | sample MGYA00243058_ERZ508805 | MGnify/ENA primary metagenome ERZ508805 (study PRJEB26277, sample SAMN04329770) | human gut metagenome | biome: human-associated habitat | host: Homo sapiens | place: USA... | reverse complement strand
TTACAAATGTCTCAACTTTTTGTCTACCTTTAGGTCTCATCTTAATTGTTGAAACATCCATATCTCCAAATATAGTTAATGCATAAGTTCTAGGTATAGGTGTTGCACTCATATATAAAACATCTGGTTTTACTCCCTTATTTTGTAAATTAGCTCTTTGATGAACTCCAAATCTATGTTGTTCATCAGTTATAACTAAACCTAAATTATTATATTCTACTTCATCTTGAATTAAAGCATGTGTACCAACAATCATTGAAATACTACCATCCTTTAACCCTTCATATATTCTTAACTTTTCTTTTTTAGGTGTTGAACCAGTAAGTAATTCAACATTGATTGAAGAATCTTTCAAAAAAGTTTTTAAGTTATTATAATGTTGTGTCGCTAAAATTTCAGTTGGAGCCATTAAAGCACTTTGATATCCTGAAAAATCATTTGCAAGCATCGCAATAAATGAAACTATTGTTTTTCCAGAACCAACATCACCTTGTAACAGCCTATTCATTCTATTATGTGAAGCCAAATCATCAAGTATTTCATCAACCGCTTTATACTGGTCATCAGTTAACTTAAATGGTAATTTATTTATAAAAGCATTGATTTTATTTCTATCAATATTTCTCACCAAACCAGTATTTTTCTTTTTATTTTGTACCTTTAAATAATTAATCTTAAACATAAAAGCAAACAACTCTTCATATTTAAGTCTAATAGTAACCTCTTTTAATTTTTCTATTGTTGAAGGATTATGAATAATATTTAAAGAAGTCTTTTTATTTAAAAAATTATACTTTTCCAAATAACTTTCTGGTATATAATCAAATATTTCCTTACCAAACATTAAAATAGCCATATTTATATAAGTTGACATATTTTTATTAGTAAGACCAGCCGTGCAATGATAAACAGGTTCTATCTTAGCTTTATTCATTAAAGTTTCTAATTTTATATCAGAGGCTGTAATTACATTTTTAGTTTTATCAAATTTACCAATAACGGTAACTCCTGTTCCAACTATAAGTTGTGACTTTAAAAAAGCTCTATTAAATATAGAAACTCCAACTACACCTGATGCTGTAACAAGTCTAAAATTCATTTTATTAAGCCCAGCTTTAAAGTGCATTAAAATTGGTACACTTTCTATTTTTCCATCTATAATAATCTTTCCGCCGTCTAAAGTATCAGCTAAATTACATCTTTCTAATATTTCATAGCGAAAAGGATAATGTGTAACTAAATCTTCTACAGTATAAATATTTATTTTATTTAATAAAGAAAGGGATTTAGGGCCAATGCCTTTTACATCTTTTAACTGCATGAGAGTATCACTTCCTTCTTGGCATATTGTATCATATTTTGACAAAAACTGCTATTAAAAATTAAGATAAATCCTCAAACTTTTAAGTTTATGAAAAAAATCAAATTTTTTTAAATTTTTTGTTGACAAATGTCAAACTTTCGATTAGTATAAGAACTACCAATTCGGAATTAGGCGAATTGGTCGCTAGTATCACACTAGCCAACCCCTTTTTATTCTTTTTGGAAGCTGTCCAATTGGATGGCTTCTTATATAGGAAAATAAAAAAGACGTTTGCCGACGTCTTTTTTTGTACTTAAACAACATCTTCATTTTTATATGATTTTAAAATGTATGTAATCATCCATCAATAATGAATAACTATTGAAAAAAAATAACTTAAATGATACAATAAGCGCATAATTAAGAGAGGATTTTATTATGAATGAAATTATATTAGAAAAAATTAAATGTCCATTTGAAAGTGATATTCATCGCATGCATAGTATGCGTCATCGTAATTCCTGGTTAGATATTTATGGTATTACATATATTTTGAATGACAATACATTAATCATTATTAATTCAAGCAATGAACAATTAATACCTAGTACTATTGTTAGCCATATAAATGCTTTACCAGAAGGCGTTAGAGTAATAATTGAGTTAAATCAAGATAATTCTCAAAATCTAAATTTATTACTTGATGCTTTTACCAAAGAAAAAAGTAATAAAGATGTAATTATTGATATTAAAAATACTAACTTTAAAACAAAAGAAGCTATTCCGTTATTGGACTTACCAACCAACGTTAAAATTTCTAATACTTCACCTAGAAATAATTCTCATTATTTTGGCAATAACGATTTTGACTATTGGTTACTAAATACTGAAGAAACTGATTTTTTTAGAATCATCGAAAAATTAGATCCAGCATCAAAAAGAAGAGCACTTGAATTACAAGAAGTTGCTTATTCATTTTATTCGAAATATGCAGATACTCTAGAGAGACTAAGTGATAAAGAAAAATGTAATTTCACATATCGCTGGCTAAGAAAAAATACTTCTTTCGCAAGTGATAATGTACAAACACTTCAAGATGGAAGTCAGGTCCCTCAAACTAGCAAAGTTAGTGATCCTATTGAAACTTACAGAACTAAAAAAGGTGTTTGTTCTGGAAGATCCAGTTTATTTAAAGCATTATTAAATAATAGATATCTCAATATAAATTGCTTTTTAGTTAAAGGTAGTATGGGTATTACACAACATGTATGGTGTGAAGTTTACTTTGACAATAATGATAGAATTTATTATGATGCTAATTTTATTCTAAATAATCCAACCGTTTTACCTGCCAGCTATAAAATAGAAAATGATAGTGACGCTAAAAGAAATGGTTTTAGTAAATCCGAAAATAGTGAAAGATCATTTGTGCCTTTACCTCCAAGAAATAATCATGGAAATAATAGGCCACCAGCATTACCTCCAAGAAATAATCATGAAACTAATAGACCGCCGGCACTACCTCCAAGAAATAATACTAATACAAACACGCCACCGCCCTTACCTCCAAGAAAAACAAGATAAAATGTTAGTAACAATTAAAATTTAATTTAATAAATAGAATATGAAAGGAATAGTAGAAATACTACTCTTTTTTATTAACCAGCACAAAAAAATACCATCCAGTCATAGAGACATAGACAGTATTTAATATTACAAATTCAATAAAGCATTAAACTAAGTATAATAAAATCATAAATATTATATTACTCATTAGAAGTTCCCAAAGATTTATAATATTCATATCTTTTAATTGCATTTTCTTTATTTCTATTTAGTAATTCCTTAGAATTTTTATTAAGTTTCTTCAAAGAACGATATCTATCTTCACCAAGGATAAATTCTTCATATTTAGAAAAGTCTGCTTTACTATCCATTTTAAATTCTAAACTAATAGGATTGTAATGGAATAATGGGAAGTATCCTACTTCTGTTGCTGTCTTTTCTTCATTAATACTATTTTTCATTCCCTTGATTATTCCTTGAGCAATACATGGAGCATAAGCAATAACTATAGAAGGACCATTATATTCCTCAGCTTCTTTTAATACTTTAATAGCTTGATTTGGATTAGCCCCAAGTGAAATAGTACCAACATAAACATGATCATATGTAAGAGCCATTTTAGCTAAATCTTTTTTAGCAGTTTCTTTGCCTGAAGAAGCAAACTTCGCAACTGCACCAGTTCTAGTAGACTTAGATGATTGTCCACCCGTATTAGAATAAACTTCTGTATCAAGTACCAATATATTAACATTTTCCTTGTTTGCTAAAACATGATCAATTCCATTATAACCAATATCATATGCCCAACCATCTCCACCGACTAACCAGATAGATTTAGGAGCAATAAATCTCTTTAGCTTTAAAAGTCCTTCAATCTTTGTACTATCAACAATTTCTAATAAAGCTTTAGCCGTATCATCAGTAATATTATCGGCATAGGCTTTATATATATCAACTTCACTCTTCTTGACATCTTTAATATTATTCTTAATCAAACTAACAATTCTATTTTTAATAGCTTGATCAGCAACTCTCATACCAAAACCAAACTCTGCATTATCTTCAAATAATGAATTAGCCCAAGGTACTGAATATGGCATAGAAGGAGTTGAAGCTCCATATATAGAAGAACAGCCAGTTGCGTTAGCCATAACTAATTTTTCTCCAAATAATTGTGTCAATAATTTTAAGTATGGAGTCTCACCACAGCCAGCACAAGCACCAGGAAACTCTAATTTTGGCTTTTTAAACTGACTTCCCTTTACCGTATTTGTTGGCATAACATTTTTCTTTTCACTTACTTCATTAAATAAATACTTATACTCTTCATCTTTTTTATCTTCGTATAAAGCTTCCTTTGCCTTCATAACAAGTGCCTTAACACCTTTTTTACCAGGACAAACCTCACTACATAAAGAACAGCCAGTACAATCAGGTAAACTAACACCAACCGTAAATTTTAATTCTTGATTTTTAATATTAGCAGGTATTAAATTACGAGTAACTGCATCAGGTGCATCTATTTGTTCCTTTTCATTTAACAAGAAAGGTCTAATAACACCATGTGGACAAACAAGTGAACACAAATTACAAGAAATACAATTGTTAGAATTATAACTTGGTGCTATATCAGAAGAATCCCTCTTATCAAATTTAGAAGTACCAGCTTCAAATGCTCCATCTGGCATTTTAATAAAACTACTTACTGGAAGACTATCTCCTTCCATACTATCAATAGACTCAAAGAAACTCTTTTGTTTACTAAATGACTCAACATAATCAACATAAGGAATCTTTACTGGAACAAGTCCATCTAAACTAGCCTCAATCGCCTTAATATTCTTAGTAACTAAGTCCCCACCTTTATTACTAAACTTAACAGCCAAATTTTCTTTAATTTTACCAATTGCAAAATCAAAATCAATAATTTTACCCAACTTAAATATCAAAGATTCCATAATAGCACTAATTTTACCAGGAATACCAGCATCTTCTGCCATTTTAGTAGCATTAATTATAAACATCTTAATATTGCGATCTTGTAAAATTTTCTTATCATGAACACTCATGCTAGCTAAAACTTCATCTGGAGTTTTAGTTGTATTTAAAACAAATACACCTTTATTCTTAATTTTTTCTAACATTTTTAATCGTTTCAAATAAGAATCCTTTGTACAAACAATTAAAGAAGCTTTTTCTACATAATACGTAGATCTAATTTTCTTTTTACCAAATCTCAAATTAGAAATAGTAACTCCACCAGACTTCTTAGAATCATATTGAAAATATCCTTGTACATAAGCATTAGTATAAGTACCAGTAATCTTCATAATATCCTTAGAAGCACTAACCATACCATCGCTACCAAAGCCATATATTAAAAACTCTATATTATTACTTGGTATTCTAAAAGTTTTATCATACTTAACAGATAAATTAGTAACATCATCAACAATACCTAAAGTAAAATTATTATGAACTTCTCTTGTATCTAAAAAGTCATATAAACCTTTAATCATAGCTGGTGTTGTATTTTTACTAGAAAGTCCATATCTACCGCCATATACACTAACTTTAGCATCTATTTCTTTAATTGTTTTAACAACATCCAAATATAATGGTTCACCTGCTGAACCAGCTTCTTTAGTTCTATCTAAAACTGCAATTTTTTTAACAGATTTAGGTAAAGCCTTTAAGAAATACTTAGAACTAAACGGTCTATATAAATGGACCTCTAATAATCCCACATTTTCATTTTTTTCTTCTATTAAATAATCAATAGTTTCTCTTATAGTTTCGCAAACAGAACCCATAGCTACAATTACCTTAGTAGCTGTCTTACTACCATAATAATTAAATGGTTGATAGTTTTCTCCTGTTATTTTATTTACTTCTTCCATATATTTAGAAACAATATCAGGAAGCTTATTATAATATTCATTTCTAACTTCTGTTGCTTGAAAATAAATATCTTCATTTTGTGCTGTACCTTTAATTACTGGTTTATCAGAACCTAGAGCCCTTTCTCTAAATTCATTAAGGGATTTTTCATCTATTAAGTTTTTTAATTTATCAGTATCAATAACTTCTACTTTTTGTAGTTCATGACTAGTTCTAAAACCATCAAAGAAATTAACAAAAGGTACTCTACCTTTTATAGCTGACAAATGAGCAACTCCTGTTAAATCCATAACTTGCTGTACTGAAGAAGATGCAAGCATCGCAAAACCTGTAGAACGAGTTGCATATATATCTTGATGATCACCAAATATAGATAAAGCGTGAGTTGCTAAACTTCTTGCCGCAACATTTATAACACAAGGTAATAATTCACCTGCTATTTTATACATATTAGGAATCATTAATAATAAACCTTGACTAGCTGTATAAGTAGTAGTTAAACAACCTGCCTCTAAAGATCCATGCACCATACCAGCTGCTCCAGCTTCTGATTCCATCTCAACAACTTTAACAGGTGTACCAAAATAATTAAGTTTACCCTCACTACTCCATTTATCAACAACCTCTGCCATAGGTGAAGCCGGCGTAATAGGATAAATTCCTGCTACCTCTGTAAAATTATAAGAAACATAACTACATGCCTCATTACCATCCATTATTTTCTTCATATGTTTAATCCTCCTACTAAAATATATTATATAACAAACCAAGAAAAAAAGTCTACCAAACGGTAAACTTTATGAAACATATTTTATATAAGAATTTAAACTAGTATCCTTATGAATTGTAATTCTAGGTATCCGATATTTATCAATGCCAGGAACAACTTTTCTACCTCCACCAATAAATGCCATTTCAAATCCAGCCTCTTTTACAACTGAAATTGCATAATCGTTGTACTCATAAAATGGAAAGCATAAAGCCTTAGTACCATTAAGTGTTTCTCTACTCTTACGTAAATCTTCCAATAACACATTTTTATCTAAACATTTTAAAGGACTACCTTGACCACCTGGACAACGACCAGGCCAATGTAAATCATGTGTATGACTAGCAATTTCTAAATATGGTGATGAAAAGCGATCAAGATCATACCAACTAGATACCAAAAATAATGTAGCGTTAATACCATACTCTTCTAATATTGGAATAAAATTCCAAGCCCTAGCTCCATCATCAATAGTAATTAAAATTGACTTTTCTGGTAATCTAATTTTTCCATCAATAAACTTTCCAAGCTCAGTAGTAGTCAAAGTAAAATAATTATTAGATTTTAAATAATTAAACTCTTCTCTAATTTGATCTTCACTATGACAAATAGACTCATTACACGTATCATCACCATGTAAATATATAAAATGATAACAAGTAACAGGAACACTTGTAGCAAAAGTAAGATTAGTATTATTAACCTCACGAGTCGAAGAAACATCTTCATTTTTAATAAGATATTCTTTCCCATTAAACTCTATCATATAACCTGAATCATCTATTTCAATAATAGGAGTATCTAAACTATAATATAACTCATAAGCGATTTCATCATTTTTATACAAAGAAACCTTATCTTTAGTAATGATATTAGTATTAAAAGGTAAATAGTTTTTATAGCGAACATCCTTTTCTCTTGGCTTATCAATCTTTATAACATCTTGATATCTAACATAATAATCCAAATCATTGATTAAAAAGTATTTGGTATTTTTATTAATATCAGTATCAGCCAAAACAAAATCATCAGAAGAAACTACTTTTAAAACTTTTTGGTACTTATTTCCCGACTTTCTATATAAAAAACTATTAGGTTTTACCTGAACATATTTACTATAACTGTTCTTAATTTTTAAAACCAATTCTTTTTCTTTTTTTATACGTGTCTTTTCTTTAAGTTCAATATCCCTAAAGTATAAAACAACACCAAGTAAAATACCAAATATAAGTAATATAATACACCAAACAATTAATTTTTTTCTTCTTTTATCCTTTTTATTCATATTTTTCCCTCAGTACTATTATATATTTTGAATTATATAATTATAAATTTTATTATAAGTACTATTATCATAATGAAGTCCATCTTGAGCAGTAAAGCCATTTTCAACCAAATATTTATTAGTATCAATATACCTAACAGAAGAATTCAATTCACTTTTAATAGTATTATTAAATGAATCAATACTACTATTTAAATCACTTCTACTACCTGAGGTTGGGTTAACAGACACAAAGTAAAAATGAGCAGTAGAATATTTACTTGCTAAATCATTAATATAAGAAGCATATTGAGATGCATTTCTTAAATCATTAACACCCATTAAAATAATAATAGCTGTATTATTACCAATTTTACTTTCAATATTAGGAAAACCAACCTGTTTCATCCAAGGAAGTCCCTTACTAACTTCACAACTCCAGGTATCATTATTAGACCCAACCGCACCTTGCATTCCAACAGTACGTGAATCTCCTATAAATATTCTACTTGATATTGTAGAATTACTGTTATTTCCAGTAGAAGAATTCCCATTTGAATTATCATCATCTTTTCCAGTAGAAGATTCATAATCATAATCAGACAAATGAGTTTTATTTTTCTCCCTAATATCTTCTTTATATGTTGATTTTTGACCAGTAGTAGAAGCCTTATCAGCATAATTCCAACAAGCACTAATTTCAAAACTATTATCAAACAACTTCATAAAAACATTTATCAATATTGGCATAAAAAACAACATAAAGAAAGCTATTATCCAATTTCTAATGGCTGTTTTTAACTTTTTATCATCTGGACTAGACATCAATTTTATAAACACTATAGTTAGGCCTACGATAGCCATAATAGGACCTATAAGCTGTATCAAACTCAAAGCTTTTTTTACCATAGAAAGTATATTCGCAAGGCCCGGATCACTACATTTACTAGTTAAATCCAAAATAAACATTCAAACCACATCCAATATTTAAATAATAATATATTATAACAAAGAATAAACTACTTAACAATCCAAAAAGTAGGCATATCTCTTAAGCCATAATCTCCACCAGCAACAGGTGTATTAATAATTTTATTTTTAATGACAAGTTCAGTTGATGAACCACCATCCAAATTAGCCGCATTATAAGCCCCATACTTTTCCATAATTTCTGTTAAATCAACCATGTCTGCTCCAATACTTGAAGGTATTCTACCATTAATAACAAGCATCAAAACAATACCATCTTTTCTCTGTCCAATAGCAGTTCTAGGTGCAATACCCCAACCACCATTTCCTTTAATAAATGAACTCTTTCCATTGACTATTAAGTAAGGTCCAAACTCAACTGCATCACGACAACCCTTTGCTAAAGCTTCTTCTTTACTCATTCTACCTAACACAAGTTTATTTTCTTTAGTAAAACAAATAAATCCTCCACCCATTCTAGCATCTTCATAATCACTAACTACTTTTCCATTAGATATAACCGTACCATGAGGAAGCGCTCCATTAGAATTCCAATCAGGATCATAAAAACCTCCGGCATTCATAGCAATAATAGCATTTTCTCTTTTAGCAACAGTTAAAATAGATTCCCCTCTTTTACCTAAATACTTAGTAGTAGCAACAGAAATTCTAGAAGGATCATACACCGCTACTAAAAAACCTTGATAAGAAGAACCAGATATATTAATTACTTTATACAAATCATTATCTTTATCCTTTGTTAAAATTTCTTTTTCATACTCATTTTTATATATAGTTTTAGACGTATATTTTTTTAACTTTATAAAGTTTGGATCAGACTCTTCTGAAATTTCAACAATTCTGTTATTAGCAAGTACTTTTTGAATTGTCTCATCACTATAAAACCAAGTAGCCAAATATTGATGATTCATAGTTGTCATAGCACTAGTAATCCAAAAGTTTCTAAATCCATCCCAAGGTCCATAGAATAAAAAGAGAAAAGCACTAATTCCAAGTAAAAAGAAACTGCCAACAAATATCATTATTTTTTTCTTTAAAGACCATTTTTTCAACTTCATAATTACACTATTCCTTACCTTCATACTTTTTATCATTATTATAATCAATATATTTTTTATTAGTCTCATAGTGATTTAAACTATTATTTAACTTTAACTTTTCTTGATAATCATTATAATTATCAATACTTTCATTATAAAATTTAACATCAGAAACAAATGCATTAACTATCTGTTCATATACACTAGCATAGCTAGAACATTTTGTATTAGTAGATGTATCAGTAAAATAAATATTTCCGCACAAATTCTTTAACTGTTTTGTTGTAACAGCAATATCATCAACAATTTTTTCATAAGTCTTTAAAGACTCCTGTACACCAGCATCAATTTGTCCAATATTTTCATAATATAGCTGATCAAATACAGATAAATATAAATCATTTCGTATATCATTAAAATTATCTACTTGTTCACTAAAACCTCTATAAACCTCAGCAACATCAACTGTTCTTTTCTTTGTAGCTTCCTGATCCTCTTTTAAATTAACAAAAAAAGATGAAAAGGAACCTGCCAAAATCATTAAAGTCCCAGAAATCATAAGTATTATAACCAATTTTTTATTTTTCATACTAAAATCACCTACTATAAAAATATAACAAATTTTAGCCGGTTTGTATATGAATTCCTATAATTTAATCTTTATTTTTTGTACTTTTTTCTGTCTCCTTTACAATATATATTGGTCTATTTTTTACTTCTAAATATATCTTAGATAAATAAAGACCAAAAACACCTAAAAAGAATAATTGTACACCAGATGCAAATATAATTATACAAGCAAGACTTGGCCAACCAGATACTGGATCTCCAAATGCAAGTGTTTTAATTATAATTACAAGAATAGTAATAAAAGCTATTAAACAAAAGATAATACCAACTATAGCTGATAAGATTAATGGTGTTGTTGAAAAAGATACAATTCCCTCTAATGCATACTTAAATAGTTTCCAAAAATTAAATTTAGAAGTACCAGCAACTCTCTTACCAGTTTTAAACTCTAGCCAGAAAGTATTAAAACCAACAAAACTAAAAATGCCTTTTGTATATCTATTATATTCTTTCATTTTAAGTACTGCATCAACCATATTTCTACGCATTAATCTAAAATCCCTAACACCTGGAACCTGTCTATTATTAGATATTTTAGCAATTATTTTATACCAAATATTAGTGCAAAATCTTCTAAATGCTGAATAATCTTCATGCTTAACAGTATATAAACCAACACAGTCATACTCTTCATTCTTACTTAGAATATCATACATTTCTATAAGTTTACTAGGTGGATCTTGCATATCAGCATCCATTACTGCAACATAATCACCAACTACATTTTCAAGTCCAGCCCAAACTCCAGCTTCTTTTCCAAAGTTTCTAGAAAAAGATATATATCTAACTCTATCATCATCATGGGCCATAGTACGTAAAATATCAAGAGTTTTATCACGACTACCATCATTAATAAATAAAAACTCAAAATCAACCTTTTTCATTTCCCTAGATATTCTATCAAGTTCTTTAAAAAATATCGGTAAAGACTCCTCTTCGTTATAGCAAGGAACTATAATTGAAATTTTTTCTTTTTTCATAATTTTCTACCTCATTACTTCTTTTTAAATATAAATAATTTGCTAAATACATAATTAGCAACAATTACAATAACATTAACAATTATTTTAGAAATCATTTTAGAAAGTTTAATAAAACTTAAACATACATACATGCCACCCATATCTATACCAAGTGAAAGCAATCTAAAGAAGAAAAATGAAAATATTTCTTTAAAAAATATCTTAGCACTAAAACTCTTAGATTCAAACACAAACAATTTATTAGTGATAAATGCAAAAAGTACAGATATAACCCACGCTAAAAAATTAGCAAAATATACATTTAAACCTGCTTTATCTAATAAATGAAAACTAACAATATTAATAACTGTAGTTAAAACCCCAAAAAAACCATACCATAAAATCTCTTTAACTTTATTATACCAAGAAATATGATTATCTTCATCAATATAATCTGAAATAAGTTCTACCATCCTAGGTGTATTACTAACAAATTTTTTAGGTTTGAAAGTTTTACTTTTTTCAATAAGCTTACCTAATTTATTAAAATCTCTAAGTTCTAAAATATAACCTTCTTTAGCAAATTCCTTAACTATTTGCAATTGATGATCATTAGTATGTTCTCCATATTTTTTTAGTCTAGGAGCTGCAATAACAACCTTCCCAGCTTTTATAGCTGAAAGAATAGAACCAGCCCCACCATGTGTAATAATTAAATCCGCTTTGGAAATTAATTTATCCAATTCATCGCCAGCTACCAAATCAAATATCTCCATATTATCAGATTTATATTTAGTATAACCAGCTTGAACAATGACTTTTTCTTTTATATTACCAGTTTCAATTTCTTTATCAATTTGTTTTAACAATCTCTCAAAACTCTTATCCTGAGTACCAAGCATAACTAAAATCATTAAAAAATCCAACCTCCTACTGTAGCATCAGGATAAAGTTTTTTCATCTCTTCCCACTGAACAATAAACTTATCCGCTATAGGGTATAACAATTTGCCAGTTACTGTTTTTGTACTTATATTAGCAAAACTCTCAATATAGATTATTCTACTACCAAATATTTTTCCAATACAGCACATAGGCCCAGCTGTATGTGCTCCTGTTGTAATTATATAATCAGGGTGAACTTTAAAATAAATAAATAAACTTTTAAAACAATTATAAAGTAATTTAAAAGGATAAGTTAACATATGATCCTTAGTACCAAAAACTAAAAGGCTCACTCTATCTTTATATTTATTTTTTAAAGATAAATTAGATTTAGTTTTTTCCGTAACAATATAATAATCATACTTCTTAAATAAGGATTTCAACTGCATCATTTCATTTAAATGACCACCTGTAGATGATATAAACATTACATTTTTTTTCATAAGTATCACTTCTTTTCTATTAAATTATACCATTGTTCACTAACAACCTCACTAGTATATTTTTTTATACTCTTTCTCCCAGCCATTCCAATTCTCTTTCTTGTCTCATAACTTTTCATTAAATCTTCTATTTTTTTAATCATAGCAGGATAACTTCTATTTTTAATTAAATAACCATTCATACCACTATTAATTAATTCTCTTGCTCCTTCTGCCGAGTCAAAAGCAATACAAGGCAATCCATGAGACATTGCTTCTAATAATACAATACCAAATGATTCAGTATAAGAAGTCATAATATAAACTGATGATTTATGCAAAATCTTATCTATATAATCCTTATTTTGAAAACCATGTAAAGTTACTTTATCATCTAGATTATGTTCCGAAATAAAATTCTCTAAATTTTCTTTTTCACTTCCATCACCAATAATATCAAGATGCCAATCAGGATGCCTAACAGCAAGTAATGAGTATATTTTTAATAAATCCATATATCCCTTTTCAGGTGATAATCTTCCAACAGAGACCAATCGTTTTTCCGAAAGAGAAGCAGTTTGTTTTGGAATTTTTTCAATAATATTAGGAATATAAAAACATTTGCAATTAGAATTAGCCAGTTTTTTTGCATAAAACTTTTTCAAAGAAAGTGAAACCAAAACAAAGTAATCTAAATAATAAGCAGATCGAATAACACTTCTAGCATAGCGAAAATCATCATGATAATGATTATGTTCCCAACCAATCTTTAATACATTTTCATTAGCGTAATCACCTAACCATGTATTAAAAATATCTCTTGTTGAAATAATAACATCAGAATCACTTTGTTTTATAAACTCAATCATTGTTTTTTTTCGCAAACGAAGTATTTTTAAACTTTTAATTCCTTCACTAAATGCAGTAATAATCTTTTTACTTTTAAGAGCTTTCATAAACTCTTGACGATTAGGCTTTAAGTCACCCAACAAATATCTAACGCTTACTCTCTTATCTAAATCAAAAACTGGCCTATCATACAATTTATAACTAGATACTATTTCGACATTGTATCTATCACATAATAAATTTGCTAAAGCAACAATTGATTTTTCGATTCCACCATATCCAAGATGTAAAGCTAATATTGAAATTTTTTTCATAGAAACCACCTGACATCATTATATCACATCAAAAGAACAAAAGACAAATTTCAATTTGTCGTTTTGCCGTTGCCAATCAAATTTTCCACTTCACAAAATAGAGTAAAATCTATTCTCCATAGGCTTAAACTCGCACCCGTCGCTACCGTACTAATTTTTTATGATTTTTTTTACTATTTTGACAATGCATTCTTAATTCTTCAAACGGAATATTTATACTTACATTTATTATTCTACCATTAATCTCCTCTAGTTTTCTATAACTTTGCACATTCACAAAAACAGTATAATTTTATTTTTTTGTCTTTTAAATCTAATATAATATTACTGTATTTTTTTCTTTATAAGTAAAACTAAACGTACTTTCCTTATAAATAAAAAAAGTAGTCAACATCAACATATTGACTACTAAATAAATTATTATTGTAAAATTTCACCAGTTGTTGCTACTGGTTGAGCAACAGGTGCTGACTGTACAACTGGTGCAGGTTGAACAACTTGTGCTTGTTGCATTGGAGCTGCAGGTTGTACTGGTTGCATCACTGGTACAGTTTGTTGTGAAGTTTGAACACTAGGTTGTGCTTGCGTTTCCATTATTGGAATAGATTGTGTATTTTCAAGTGGATTAGCGCCACCATAAATTTGATGATTCTGATTTTGTTGAAGATTTAAATTTGGAACAATTGGACTAGCACCACCATAAATAACAGGTTGTGGAGCACTAACAGTAGGAGCTGGAGATTCAACTACTGGAGCAGCAGGTTCAATTACTGGAACAGCAGGCTCAACTACTGGAGCAGCAGCCTCAACTACTGAATCAACAGGCTCAACTACTGGAGCAACTGGCTCAACTACTGGAGCAGCTGGCTCAACTACTGGAACAGTTGGCTCTACTACTGGCATAACCGGTTCAACAGTTGGAATAACAGGTTCTACTGAAGTAGGTGCAACAGGCTCGGGTTGTACAGTAGTAGCTTCAACACTAGGCATAACTGGAACTGTCTCGACACTATTTTGTACAGTATTATCAACAACTGGTTCTACACTAGCTGAAGTTTGTTGCATAACTGGAGCTTCAACACTTGGAGCAGCAGGTACAGAAGGTGTAATAACATTACTTGCTTGAACATTATTAGCATTAACATCAGGTACAACTGTTGCATTATTATCAACGACATTATTAGCTGTAGATTCATCCTTCAAAGGATTCTTCTCCTTTTTACTCTTAGCCGATGAAACAATAAATACAATCAAAGCTACAATTAAAAGCAACACACCACATGATATTAACAATCCTGGAAGTGAAGTAAACCATTCTAAACTAAATTTCATAAGTATCTAACTCCCTTTATTCTAATCTATAAATATGATAACAAAAAAAATTTACAAATGCAAACTTTTTATTTTATATACAATATTTTACATTGTAAATTCTGTCCAATATGAGTAGTTAGGTTTGTCTAGTGAAAAAGACATTCTTTCTTTCGTAACTGGATGTGTAAATTCCAACCTATTAGCAAACAAAGCAAGCTGAGTATTATCCTGCTTACCATAACGCTGATCGCCGCACAAAGCATGACCTCGAGAAGCAAACTGAACTCTTATTTGATGATGTCTTCCAGTGAGTAATTTAATTGACACTAAGCTGTGTCCAGTTTTATGATTTTCCTCTAAGACTTCATAATCCAAAATAGCTTCTTTACCATCACTTGACACAATAGTATTACCATCCGGTAATTTTTTTAATTTATCAGCAAATCTTCCTTTTTTACTTTTCAAAAAGCCATCAATAACAGCCAAATAATTTTTACTAAACCCATGATCTAACTGTTCCATATTCAACCTAGAAGCTGCTTTAGAACTTCTGGCAAAAACCATTACACCACCAACTGGTCTATCAAGTCTATGAACTAAGCCAATATATACATTACCAGGTTTATTATATTTAACTTTAACATATTGTTTAACCATTGTAAGTAAATCAATATCCCCAGTAGCATCACTTTGACTTAAAACATTAACAGGCTTTTCAACAACAATAATATGATTATCCTCATATAAAATATTAAGCTTATTCATTACTTTCCCATCTTCCATAAATACCACATGGCAAAACTAAAGAACTATTTTTAATAGGTAGCCCTACTTCTCCACAACTTACTATACCTTTATATTTACTTTGAACAGTCAAATTTAAAATGTTAGAAAGAACCATTGAAGAAAGACCAGTCGTATAAGAATTAATTAAAAAGAATAATGGTTTATCACTAAGTATTTGACTACATAATTCTACCAAGTAGTTCAAGTTTTTCTCAATATCCCAAACCTCACCATTAGCGCCTCTTCCATAACTTGGTGGATCCATTATAATGGCATCATAATGATTACCTCTTCTAATTTCCCTTTGTACAAACTTTAAAACATCATCAACTAAATATCTAATCTCTCTATCTTCAAATCCAGAAGACTTAACATTTTCCTTACACCAATCAACCATACCACGAGAAGCATCAACATGAACAACACTAGCTCCAGCCGATAGACAAGCAACACTAGCTCCACCTGTATAGGCAAATAAATTAAGTACTTTAATTTTTCTTTTAGAATTTTTAATTTTATCAATCATAAAATCCCAATTAACAGCCTGTTCCGGAAATAAACCAGTATGTTTAAATCCCATTTGCTTAATATTAAAAGTCAAATTATCATAATTAATTGTCCAGCTACCAGGAATATTACGAAGGTTTTCCCAATGTCCACCGCCCTTATTACTCCTGTAATAAACAGCTGAAATCTTATCATGATATTTTTCAAGTAAATCCCCATTATTCCAGACTATTTGCGGATCAGGCCTAAGTAAATAAACATTACCCCATCTTTCTAACTTTTGTCCTAAAGAAGCATCAATAAGTTCATAATCCTTCCATCTATCTGCTAATAACATTTATAAATCCCCCTAACTAACATTAAATACTTTTCCATAAGAACTAATTAATAATTGTCCATTAAAGCCTAAAATATAATTATTATATTTAAACAACTGAGTATCTTCACTCATCTCATATTTACATTCAATATCAGCATATTTACTACATTCTTTTTTATTGGTTTTAAGCATTCTATATATCGCGTCATCTGTTCTAATAAAAGTAGTTGTATTATTAATATCATAATTAAAATCAACTATTTTACCATAACGACCCTTACTATACACAATCTCACTACTAGTTAAAGCATAAGGTTCTTGTGAACTACTTCTAGTAATAATAAGCTTATAAATATTACCATCATTTTTTAAAGCATAATAAATTCCAGAGTTACCATCAACAGTCACAATTCTTATAACATCTGAGTCACTAAACAAAATCTCATATATATCATAAGACTTATCATTTACTGTAACCATAGTATAAGCTTCAACATTATTCTCACTAGACAAATAATAAAAATTATTATCATCTGCTTTTATAATATTACTATCAAGTATCGCAACAACACGTTTATTAAAATCAGCTTCCATACAATTCTGTTCATTAGAAAACTTTTGTCCTAAAGATAATTCATAAACCTTTCCATCACTAGTAATTGCCTTAGTAGAATTAACATACTTTAACTTATCATACACACTTGATTTATCACTTGGTAATAAAAGATTACATGTAAATTCTGTAGCAGACAAAGTAAACCCAGCATGCCTTATACCTCTAGTTGTATTACCCGTACATCCAGTACAAATAAAACATAAAATTAAAACTATTAAAACAAACTTAAACTTCGATTTTAGTTTCATATAATTACCTACCTTACAGTAAAAATATATCATAATTTATAGGTTTTTAAAAGTAAGAAATTACAAATTACAAAACTTCTTCAATACATCATGTATATAAATCAACTTTTCACTGTTTTCTTTATCATAACCAGTTAAAATTTCCTTATAATTATCTTTTCCTTTATATTTTTCTTCTAATTTTAAAATCTTTTTAATAACTATATTAATACTGTCTAAATCAGTAATAAACTTCTTAGATTTAACTTGCATAATACCTAATTTTCTAGAAGTACCCTTTACTTTAAAAACAATATTATCAATACGTCTTAAGAAAGCTGACCTTTTATAATTATTAAAAATCATAATAGTATAAATAATTAACCTAGTCTTATCACTTTTAACTACAATATCTTCATCATAATTAAGTTTAAGTTTAGCATAACTAACAACAATTTTTTCTCTACTAATACTTTTTTCTGTACTATTAACGTCCGCAATTATACTTTTATTATTCTTATAAAAATTATAAACATATCCTACAATAAAAAGCCAAACAATCATTTTTAAATTCTCACCAGATAAGAATACATCATCAACTTTATTTATAAGTTCCTGATTAAGAATAAACATCAAAACAATTTCTAATACCGCCCATTTAACATTACTATCTTCTCTATTAAAATAATCTTCTTCTAAAAAATATATATCATAAATAAGTTCTAATATAAACTTAAATACTAATACTAAAAAAATATTATCATTAAATTTATTAAAACCAAGTCTTGAACAAAAGCCAGCTATAATCAATGTAAAAATAATAGAAAAAATTAACCCTTCAATTCTTGTAAAATTATATCTTTCTTTCAAAAAATTAATTACCAAGAAAAGTATAAGTCCAATAAGTAAATATCCAATCCAACAAAATATACCCATAAACCTCACCTCTAAATACCCATTATTATAATAGAAGAAAAGAAAATTGTAAATCACAATTCTCTTTTCTTCTTTTCTCTATCATCGATTTCTTTTAAATGTTTTTTTACAAGTAATACAACTTCCATTGGAGCTTTAATTTTATGAAGCACTAATAAAGCATCCTGTAATTTAGTCTTCATACTATTATTCTTTTCAAACTCTAAGGCCTTTTCTTTGTAATTTATATTGATAGGATTAAGTTCTAAAAAACTCTTAATATACTCTTCGATATCTTTTAATATATATACTTTCAACTCATATTCATCTAATGATGCAACACCATAATAGCCAAGTACAAGTAATTTATATTGATCTTCTAAACTCATATTTATCACCTATATATATAATAACACATTTTACCTATTTGACAATCAGTCTGTTTATGATAAAATTATACTGGTGATACTATGAAGAAAAATGTTAATAAAGATATAAAGTTTATACTTATCTTTATCTTTATTGTAGCCTTTTCATTTTGCTATTTATTTCAAACATCTCTAGCTAAATATCGTAAACAAGTAACTGGAAATATTAGTTTAAATATAGCTAAATGGAATATTAAAATTAATAATGAATCAGTCGATAATAAGAGTGTTTTAGCTAACAATATTGTTCCTGTTTTTGAAGGAAATGAATATACAAAAGACTCTGTTTTAGCGCCAGGATCTAAAGGTTACTGTGATATTATAATTGACGCAGAAGACGTTGATGTTGATTTTACATATGAACTTACCATTTCAATACCTGAAGAAAACAGTATTAAAGATTTAAAAACAACAGATTATGTAATAAATCCAACAGCCGATAATACCAATAAATTAACATATAGTAGCAATACGCCAATTACAGGCACAATACTACATAATACTAAAAGCACAAAAATAAGGCTATATTTCGAATGGTATGATGAAGAAGATAATCAAATGAATAACAAAGATGACACTGAAGTTGGAATCAATGAAGAAAGTAAAGCTATTATTTCTGCTAATATTAAATTTTCTCAAAAGAAAAGCGCTTAATGAGCGCTTTTTTATTTACAATAAAGTAAAATGATAATATAGAATTTTTACTATTTAGTATATTGAGTAACAGTTATTATTATATGAAATTTAAAGCAAACATCATTATTTAATTCCTTATAACTCTTACAACTATACCCCCAAAAACTATCAGCATCATCTTTTTCTAAATATAGATTTTCTCTATTATTAATAAATGATGTCTCTGTAACATTAGTCTTTACATAATTATTATTAACTAAACTATAATAAGTAACTGAAGGATCATATTTATACTGATTAGTCAATTGATAATACTCTCTAGCACCAGTATCACTCTTTTCATATGGCCAATCAATATTAACAGTAAAACTACTATGATCACCAGCATCTAAAATAGTTTTACCATAATCAAAAGTTACATAAAAAGGATAAGTATCTCGAAAATAAGTAACAGCCTCATCAAAAGAATCAAACTTAATAGATACTTGTTCTCCTAAAACATTAACTTTGTCTATTCTAAACTCTACTTTAGCTCCTATATCACTACCATTATTAATATTAATAGTTTTACTAAATCTATTCATACCAGGATATAAATCATCTGTAATTATTTCCAAATCCTTAACTGGAGAATTTTCATCCAAGAAATTTACATCCCACGAAATAACATTAGCCTGAACATTTACATCAGCTTTAGAAACAAAAACAAACCAAGCGTAAGCATTAACACCAAAAACAAAGATTGCAAAAAAGATACTACGTCTTTTAATTCTTTTTCTTTGTTTTTGTAAAGTAGTATAAACTTTTTCGGCTTCTTTTTTATATGACCTCTTCTTCATCATCGGCATCATTATCACCTACTGTTTTATCTTTCTTCTTATCTTCTTTTTCAATCAAACGTAATTCATTTTTCTCAAGTTTCATATCAATTACAGTATCAGCTATTTCCAAAAATATTACTAATACCAAAGGACAAAATACTAAAAAGAAAAATCCATATATATTTTTAACAACATGATTAATAAAACTAACAACATAAGTTTTACCTACAACTTTACCAAGTATTTGATCCTCAGTAATACTAGGATCTTCATATTTATTATTAACACCTTTCAAAGTATAATGAACTTTACCATCATCTAGTTTTTCAATTTTAATAATTCTATGGGTAACAATAAGTCCTTTAACAGCATCTCTATTACCTAAATAAGCAATATCATCTCCTACTTTTAAAGTACTAGGAACAACATCTTTAACTAAAATAACATCATTAACATTATAAACAGGTTCCATTGATCCAGTAGCAACAGTAAAAACACGATATCCTAAAATACTAGCGTTATTAGTAAATCTTTGAATCATAACAAATAATAAATATATTGAAAGAAGTACTATAACAAAGGTCTTAATAATACCATATATAATTTTAAATGTTTTATTTTCTAATATTTTTTTCATATTACAACCTTTCCAATAGATTAAAATCATTCATAATCTTATCATTATCCTTACTCATTCTATCTTTTAAAATACGTAATATAACTTTTTTCTTATTATTGTTATTTGCCTTTACCTTTTTAATTTCTTTAATAAAAATCTCTTTTAAATAATCCTCTGTTAATTCATCATCAGAATCAAGTAAATTAGAAATAAGTCTATCAACAACATTACTAAGCATTGTAGTTTCATTAATTTTATTACTACCAACAGCCAAAGACTTATTAGCAATATAAGTCATCAAAATTGCTTGATCATATTCATTCTTCAAAACGCCATCATCAAAATAGTCCTTTTTATCAACTTCATTCTTATCTTTATTAACATAAGTTTGAATATAATTCCATAACTCCTCAGCTTTTCTAAAATTTGGATTCTTTAAAATTACATTAGTTTTTCTAATTGGAGAACGAACCTTCTCAGCATGTAATTTAGAAAGCGTAGTCATTAATTCAGTACCCATAAATCCATCCAACTGGACTTTAATTTTATTTAGTCTATCAGCATAAGATAAATCACTTTTATCTTTTTCTGGTTCTTTAACATTTTTATCTATTGCGTTAATTGTTAAAGAGAATTTAATATCATCAGTACCAACTTTTGAATTACCTTCATATTTTATATCACGACTATCCCTATAAAAAGAATTTTCTCCAGTACTCTCAACTCTTTGATCAAAAAAGACTCTTAAATTATTAATTAAAGTATAAATAAATCTATTTTCATAAGTATCTAAACTTTCCTCTTTATTTATATTTAATACCTTAGTAGGTTTAACATCACCAGTTTTTTCATTATAATCTTGAATCAAATTAGTATGCTGAGTCAAATGAATAACACTTTCTACTGTGATTTTTTTAGAAAGTTCAACCTTAACAATTTCTTCTTCATTTACGATAAAGCGTTTAGGATTACGTAAAATATTATCAAGATAAGGTAAAACATCCTCTATTCTTTCTAACCATTCATAATCGTACTCATGAAGTTCAAAATCTCTTTTTACAAGCAAGGTAGAATTAAGATGATTCATAA
>ENA-ORKV01001137-ORKV01001137.1-human-gut-metagenome-genome-assembly--contig:-NODE-1137-length-22579-cov-4.028797_pt1 | contig 22579 bp, 20 predicted proteins | sample MGYA00243058_ERZ508805 | MGnify/ENA primary metagenome ERZ508805 (study PRJEB26277, sample SAMN04329770) | human gut metagenome | biome: human-associated habitat | host: Homo sapiens | place: USA... | reverse complement strand
ATTGATCATGTAGATGGAATACTTTTTGATTTAGGCGTTTCATCCCCTCAAATAGATAATGAATCTCGTGGATTCTCATTTATGAAAGATGCAGCATTGGATATGCGTATGGATCAAACAAACAAAAAGAGTGCATACGATGTTGTAAATAATTATAATTTAGAAGATTTAACAAATATATTTTATAAATATGCTGAAGAGAAATATTCTCGTAGCATTGCTAAAAACATTATTTCTTCAAGACCAATAAATACAACTTTGGAACTTGTTGATGTTATTAAAAAAAGTGTGCCTGTAAGTTATGCATTAACAAGACATCCAGAAAGAGTTATATTTCAAGCTATAAGAATTGAAGTAAATAATGAACTAGGAGTATTAGAAAGTACACTTCCTGATGCTATAAATTTACTTAATAAAGATGGAAGAATTGCTGTAATAACATTTCATTCATTAGAAGATAGAATAGTAAAACATATTTTTAAAAGCAACAGTGAAGTACCAGATATTGTTAAAGGATTACCTGATATTCCTGATGGATACAAGCCAAAAATAAAATTAATAAATAAAAAGCCAATAGTTGCTAGTGATAGAGAAATAAATGAAAATTCTCGAAGCAAAAGTGCAAAACTAAGAGTAATAGAAAGGGTTTAAATATGAAAAAATCAACTTCAAAAAAAGGAATAAAATTTAAAAAAGGAGAAAAATTAATAATTGCTATTTTAGCTATTTTAGCACTTATGACTCCAGTTATGGTTGTATACACAAGTGCATGTCTTTCAAGTTCTAATATTGAAGTTGAAAAGATGAAAAAGAAAATAGAAAAACAAGAAAATGTTAACTCAAGTTTATCTATGCAAGTAGATGAATTAGCAAGTTTATCTACAATTCAAGATGTTGCAAAGAACAACGGATTAAGCTATAATAATGATAATATAATTGTTATCAAATAATAAGCGAGGTAAAAAACATGAAATATACGAACAATACAATAAAAATCAATTTTGTTTTTATAATATGTATTGTTCTTTTATTTGCTTTATTTTTTGCAAAACTTGCTTATGTTGCTACAAATGATAATGTTGAAGGCTCCAATTTAAAAGAAATAGCTGAATCAAGAAGTACTACTACTAAGACTTTATATGCAACACGTGGTAATATTTATGATAATGCATCTAACTTACTTGCTCAAAATGTAAATTCATATACTTTAATTGCATATCTTGCTAAAAGTAGAACTACAGATGACAGATATCCAAAACATGTAGTTGATAAAGAAGAAACTGCTAGAAAATTAGCAGAAGTTTTAGAACCAATTAATAAAACAATGACCTATGAATATATATATGAAAGATTAAATGTTGAAAATAAATATCAAGTAGAATTTGGCTCAGGTGGAAAAAACTTAAGTGAACTTGATAAACAAAAAATAGAAGAATTAAACTTACCAGGAATTGCTTTTGTAAAATCGTCTAAAAGATATTATCAAAATGGTGATTTTGCTTCATATATAATTGGTTATGCTAAAAAGAAAGAAGAAACTGATGAAATAACAGGTGAACTTGGTATCGAAAAATTCTGTGATAGATATTTAAAGGGTAAAGATGGAAGTATTACTTATCAACATGATGCTTATGGATATCAAATGGCTGATAAAGTAAGTCAAAATACTCCTGCAGAAGATGGATATGATGTTTATTTAACATTAGATAAACAAGTTCAAATATTTTTAGATAATGCTGTTTCAGAATTTACTGAATATAATCCTTCATGGGTAACAATAACTGTTGCTGATGCTAAAACAGGAGCAATAATAGGTTCTTCAACTTCACCAAGTTTTAATCCAAACAAACTTAACTTAGAAAACTATAACGATCCACTTATTTCATATACATATGAGCCAGGTAGTACAATGAAGATATTCTCGTTTGCATCTGCTATGGAAGAGGGTCTTTATAAAGGTGATGAACTTTATAAATCAGGTACAGTAGAGGTAGCTGACTATAAAATAAAAGACTGGAATAAAGTAGGTTGGGGCAATATTAGTTATGATGTAGGATTTACTTATTCTTCCAATGTTGCTGCTGTTAATTTATCAAAAAAACTAAAAAAACAAGGGTTAACTAAGTATTATACAAATTTGGGATTCGGAGAAAAAACTGGTATTGAACTTGCTAACGAATATAAAGGTGATATTAATTTTGAATATGATACAGAAGTAGCAAGTGCTTCATATGGTCAAGGTATAACTGTAACACCTATTCAAATGATTCAAGCTCTTACAACTTTAACAAATGATGGAACAGTCATGAAACCATATATAATAGAAAAAATAGTTGATCCAAATAAAAAAGAAGTGGTTTATCAAGGTGGTAAAAAAGAACTTAAAAAAGTTTATTCAACATCCACTGTAAATAAAATAAAAGAACTTATGGATTTAACTGTTAATGGAACTGACTCAGCTGCAACAGGAAAAGTGTATCATACCGATTCGGTTAGACTTATTGGTAAAACTGGTACGGCTAACTATACAAATGGAAATGGAGGTTATGTTGTAGGTAGCTATAATGTTATCAAATCATTTGCTGGAGTATTTCCAAAGGATAATCCAGAATATATTATTTATTTAGCTGTTAAAGATTTCCACGGAACAAGTAAAAATATGGGAGCTATAGTTAAAAAAATGGTAGAAAGTGTTGCTAAATATAAAAACTTAGATACTCGTGTAAGTGATAAGGATGCAACTAAACTTGTACATATTGATAATTATGTAAATAAAACAGTAACATCAGCTACTACAAGTATTTCTTCTTTAGGAATAACTCCATACATTATTGGAGATGGAACACGTGTAATAAAACAATATCCAAATAAAGATATTTTAACTCATCAAAGTGCAAAAGTATTCTTACTTACTAATAGTAAAAATATAACGATGCCAGATATAAATGGATGGAGTGAAAGTGAAGTAATTAATTTCTGTAACTTAATTGGTTTAAAATATAATTTCAATAACTATGGATATGTTAAATCATTTAATATTGAAGTTGGTAGTCAAATAGATATTGAAAGTCAAACTTTAGAAGTTGAACTTGAAAATATAAATCCAAATACGTATTCTAAGAAAGAAGATGAAACAAGTGAATAAAATAAAAGATATATTAAATAATCCTAAAAGTATTATAATATTTTTAACGATTATGCTGGCAATAAGTGTATTTATAATATATAGAGTAAGTAACTCTAGTAAAATATATATTTCATCAATTAAAGATGAAAATATAAGTATTTCTACAATTCATGCGTTTATCAATAATGATATGCACATGTTCTATTCAACTCCAGCAAATTATAATAAAGATGATTATAAAATATATGGAATAGAAGTTGGATATTATATTAAAAATAATAATAAATATGAAGGATTTTTAACTCAAAGTGAGACTTTTGATAAAAGTGAATCTTTAAAAACTGCTTTGGAGTTCTATAGTTCATATAACTATATTGAAAGTAATAATAGAATTAAGAAATTTACTAAAAATGTGAAAAATAATTTTGAAGATAATTTATATTTTATTATTAAAGTAAAAAAAGATAAAAATACTAGTTTAGAAACAATTTATGAAGAAAATGTAAATATGAAGAAAATGACTAAGTAATTAGTTGTTTTTCTTTTGCTTTCAATTTTATTTTGATATAATTACTTTAAGGTAGTGTAAGTATGAAGAAGTTTTTGATTTTCATTATTTCTTTAATTTTATTTATTCCTAGTGTTAAAGCAAGTATTTTATGCGAAGAATCAGAAGAACACAAAAATTGGAGTAAATTAAGTGAGGTAGAAAAGTCTAAATTAATTGAACCTTCTTTTTGTAAAAAAGAAGAAAATATAAAGATAAGAACTTTTGAAACTGTTAGAGGGTTAAGTGATATCGCATATTCATCTTTAGATTTAAATATTGTTTCAAAAGTAAAAAATCAAGGAAATACAAATGCTTGTTGGGCTTTTTCTGGAGTCTCTTTAATTGAAACCGCAGCAATGAAAGCAGGTTTTCCTGAACTTGACTTATCCGAAAGACATATTAATATGATGTCTACATATAAAGCTTATTTAAATAATGAGGTAAATATAAGTGGTTTTAACAGAAACGCAAATGATGGTGGTAACTATACTTATGTTGCATCATATATTTTTAGGGGCGATGGAGCAATTTTAGAAAGAGATTTTCCTTATATTCTTCCATGGTCAAGCAATTATGCTCCAATAAATAAATCTAGTATGCCAACTAAAAAACCAGTATTAAGTGTAGATGATTATTTAAGTGACTATTCTTCATCAACTTGTACAAGTGACAGAATTGAAGAAATAAAATCTTATGTAAGAGAATATGGAGCTGTTGGAGCAACCATAAATTCATCTAATGGCTGGACTAGCTTAGACCAACACTATTTTATAAATACAAGAAGTGATTATACCGACCATGCTGTAACTATAGTTGGATATGATGATCGAATAAGCAAAGATAATTTTGCTTATGCTTCAAGAGATGGAGCTTTCATTGTAAAAAACTCTTGGGGAGAAGAATTTGGAGATAACGGATATTTTTATATTTCATATGATGATTTAAGAATTTGTAGAAATATTACAGGATTTAAAGGAATAAGTGTAAATGAATATGATCATGTATATAATGCTTCTGATACCCTTGCTAATACCAGTTTTTATTCACCAAATTACATATATTTAAGTACTAAAATTAATGTCACTGGAAATGAATATTTAGATAAAGTAAGTTTTGAAACATTAAAAGGTACTCCTTATGAAGTATATTTATCAAAAGATAATAATTTAAGTTCAAGTTCTTCATGGACTAAACTTGCAAGTGGAACTTCAAATCATGAAGGAGTTATAAGTGTTAAATTTAGTAAAATTAAACTTACAAGTGCAGCAACTATAATAGTTAAATTTAATAAATCTGGATATGTTGTACCATTAATGTGTAAAAGTACAACTTCTACAGATAAACATTATTATATGCAAATAAGCAAAAATACAAATTATTATTCAACTGATGGAAGTATTTGGAATGATTTTTATAATGTCGGTTCAGGAACCCTTGTTTCCTGTGAACCAGTAATTTATGCATATACAAGTAATGAAAATCATGTGTCTGGAACTTTAAATAACATATATGTTTCATCTTCAAGTAATAAAGTCTACGTTAATTCGAGTGATTACTTTAATATAGATTTTACTTCTTCAAATATTGATTATAAAGAATTAGTCAGTATAAATATCTATAAAGACGGAAATAACGTTAATGATTATTTTGATATAGATAGATCTAATATTAATAATAATTATTATAAATTAAAAGTAAATGGTATTACTAAATCAGGAACTTATACAGTTACTTTAAAATATAAAGACAGTCAAAAATCAGTTAGTTTTGAAGTTCATGATAAATTAACTTCAAATACTTTTAAAATAGAAGGAAAATATATTAAGATTCTTCCGAGTAAAAACGTAATTATTAATAAAAATTATGTTTTAAGTAATATAAATTACGAAAATAATTTAGATTTAATTAGAAATTTAGCATCATTAACTGAAAATGATAAAGTTAAAACTGGAGATGTTGTAACTACAGAGGATAATAACTATGTAATTATTCTTATAGGAGATGCCAATATGGATGGCAAAATTTCTCCTCAAGATTATATAAGAATAAAAAATCATATTTTGAAAAATAAAGTAATAACAGATGAAACAAATTTATTAAGTGCTGATGCTAATGAAGATGGAAAAATTACACCTCAGGATTACATAAGGATAAAAAATAGAATTTTAAGGGGTGAAGTATAATGAGAATGCTTTACAAATATATATTACTATTGATGTTACTTATTCCAAGTTATGTTTTTGCAGGAAATATAACAATAAATAAGTATAATGTTAGTATGTATCCTGGAGGTTCAGTTAACTTTAATATAGCTGCTTCTTCAGCAGCAGGTGAAGTAACTATTACAAGTGCTAATACAAATATAGCTACTGTAAGTGAAACTCATTTTTGGATGGATAATGACTCAAAGTCAATAACAATTAAAGGAAATTCAGTAGGTACTACAACTATATCAGTAAGTATTAATGCATCGGATTATGATGAAAAAGAGATTATAACAACTTATAAAATAGTTGTTTATGTTAATGAAAAAACAACGACAACTACTACAACTACAACCACAACAAAGAGTGTAAGTAATAATACAACTGTTAGAAATACCGAAGCAACTAAAAGAACAAATAATACAACAAAAACAACTACTAAAGTTATAAGCGTTGATATTCCGATAGAACAATCAGTAGAAGAAACAACCACAACTACAACAACTGAAGTAGTAAAAGAAGAAATAATACCATCGTTAAAAAGTTTAAAGATAGTTGGTTATAATTTAGATTTTAAAGAAAATCAAACAACTTATTCTCTAACTATACCAAATGACTTAAAAGAACTATATATAATTACTGAAAAAGATAGTAACATATCTGTTAATGAAGGAATAATTAATGTTGAAGATAAAGATTTTGTAGAATTAAAAGTTTTAAATAATGAAACGAATAAAACCCGCGTTTATAAAATAAATTTGGTGAAAAAAGAATATAAAGAAAAGAAGAATAGTAAAAGTGTAATTTATTTAATCTTAATACTTGTTGTATTTGTATTATTTGTTACATGTATTATTTTCATTCTTAAAAAAATGTTAAAAAAGAAAACAACAGAAATAATTAATACAACTAATAATGTAAGTAATGTAGATGAATTAGAATATAGAAATGATTATTTTGAATAACATCTAAAAAATGGAAACTTCTATTCCATTTTTTTATGTTTTAATTTAGTATTTGCATTTTATGTAAATATTTACACAAGATATAAATATTAAATATAATATACAACAAAAATATTGTATACTTAATTATAGAATGGTGTGTGGATATATGAAAAGAAGAAGTGCAATAGTAATTGCAATTTTAGTAATGTCTGTTGGATTTGCTGCAATAAGCACAACTTTAATAATAAATGGTTCTGCAAAAGTAAGCGAAAATACGGATGACTTTTCAGTTATATTTACGTCTGCTTCATTAGATGGAACTGATGTATATGCTTCTATTATAGATGACACTAAAAAAATTATAAATTTTAATACTAAAGATTTAAAAAATGTTGGTGATACTTCAGTACTAAATTATGAAATAACAAATAATTCAGCAAACTATGATGCAGAAGTAAGCGTTAATTGTAAAGTAAAAGAAAATACAACGGCAAAATATACAAGTATCAAAAATGAGCTTGAAAATAATGCTACAGTTGTAAAAGCAAAAGAAAGTGTAAATGGAACATTAACTGTTAACTTAGAAAAAACTGCAACAGAAGAAGCAAGAGAAAATTATGTATGTACACTTACATTTAACGCAGTTGAAAGGGATGAATTAGGAGAAAATTTACCTGCATTTACAAAAGATAGCTGGAGTAAAATAGCAGCAAATGTAAAAACAGGAAATACAGATAGATACAATGTAGGAGATACAAAAGAAGTTGATTTAGGAACTTTTGGAACACATACAGTAAGAATAGCAAATAAAAGTGAATGTACTACTGAAACAAGTGAAACAGCATGTGGATTTGTAGTAGAATTTGCAGATATAATAACAAAACAACAATTCAATAGTACAGCAACAAATGTAGGAGGATGGAAAGATTCAGAACTTCGCAAATATGTAAACGGTACAATATATAATGCACTACCAAGTGACTTACAAAATGTAATTGCAACAACAAAAGTAATTTCCGGTCATGGAAGTACAAGCGGAGAAACAAACTTTGAAACTCAAGATAAATTGTATTTATTATCAAGTGAAGAAATATATGAAGATTTTGCAAGTTCATCGAATGCTCAATATGATACTTCAGTAGGAACATCAAAGCAATTAGATTATTATAAAAGTCAAGGAGTAACAACAACTAATTACGCAGGAGCAATAAAATTATATAATGAAAATGCCTACTTTTGGTGGTTTCGTTCAGTAGGTTCAATTAGTAGTGGCGCTCTCAATTCTAATTACTTAGGCGAATGGAGCAATTATGGTGCTGATAATCTTGGTGGTGTTTCACCAGTATTTAGAATAGGATAACTTTTGTTATCTTTTTTTATTCTTTCACGCATAAAAAAAACGACTAAATGTCGTTTAATTTCTTAATTGGTGACCCGTACGGGATTTGAACCCATGAATGCATGCGTGAAAGGCATGTGTGTTAAACCACTTCACCAACGGGCCATGCAAATAGATAATACTATATTTTGTATAAATGTGTCAAGATAAAAATTAAATAAAGTTAAAAATATATATATTTTTGTATACGTGTTATAATATAAACAGAGGTGGTAATATGCGTAAAGTTAAAAAGAAATTTATAAAATTTAATGATATTTATTTAGAAATAACAAGACTAATATTAGCAACAATAGTTTTTGTTTCAAGTATATTATTATCTAAAAACATTATTAATCCAAAAAAAGAATATACTTTAGTTTTAAATGGAGAAAAAACTATAAATGTTTCTTTAAAAGGAGAATATAAAGATCCTGGTTTTGAACTTTTTGAAAATGATAAAAAGATTGATCTTGATAAGATAAAAGTTACAGTAAAGAATGATATTGATACAAGCAACTTGGGACAATATACTTATAGTTATGAAATAAGTTATGGAAATCAAATATTTAAAGAAAAAAGAATTGTTAATGTTGTTGATGATATACCTCCAGTTATAAAAACCGATATTGAAACTGTTGAAATGTATTCTTGTCAATCTGAAGGAAAATTAAATTTAAACTTTACAGCTGAAGATAATTATGATGGAGTAATTACTTCTAAAGTAAATGAAAAAATCGAAGATGATAAAGTTATTTTAAGTGTAGTGGATTCTTCTGGAAATGAAGCAAGAAAAGAAATTCCTATTGTAAAACCAGAAGAACCTAGTCCAAAAATTGTCTTAAATGGAAGAAACATAATATATGTAAAAAAAGGTGAAGAATATATTGAAGAAGGTGCATCTGCTTTTGATGGATGTGATAATAAAATAGATGAAGAAATAGTAAAAACTGGAGAAGTTGATACTAATACACCTGGTACATATGAAATGAAATATACAGTTACTAGAAATGAGAAAACTAGTACGATAACAAGAAACGTTATTGTTTATGATGGAGTGATTAATAATCCAATTGAAGCCAATCGTGATAAAGTAGTTTACTTAACATTTGATGATGGACCAGGAAGATACACTGAAGAACTTTTAGATATACTAAAAAAATATAATGTAAAAGCAACATTCTTTGTAACTAATCAATTTAAAAGTTATGTGCCTTTAATAAAAAGAGAACATGAAGAAGGACATACTATAGCAGTTCACACTTTAACACATAAATGGAGTGTTTATGACAGTGTGGAAACATATATAAAAGACTTTAATGATATGAACAATATTATAGAAGAATATACTGGTTCAAAAACAAATTTATTTAGATTTCCAGGAGGAAGTTCAAATACAATTAGTAAAGGACATTCAAAAGGTGTTGTTTCAGCTATTGCAAATGAAATGACAAAAAGAGGCTATGTGTATTTTGACTGGAATGTAGACTCTTGTGATGCAGCAGGGGCTAAATCTAATCAGATCTATAAAAATGTTACAACTGGAATTGAAAAGAAAAAAGAATCAGTCGTGTTAATGCATGATATAAAAAGAAATACAATTGATGTAATTGAAGACATAATTGTATATGGATTAAATAATGGTTTTACTTTTGATACATTAAATGTGTCATCTCCAACTGTACACCATCATATAAATAATTGATTTTATTTGACATATATTTTATAATTAAGTTGTAAGGTGATGTAAATGGAAAGTAAAAAAGAAGTAAACAAAAATAATAAGGCATTTTTAACTAAAAAAGAAAAAGCAAATATTAGACAAACTGTTTTAGATGAAATAAATGATGAAGTTAGAACTAACTTATGTAATACAGTTATGGATGATATTAATGAAAGATTAAATGATGAATATAAAGAAAATCTTAAAGAAACTATTTCCAATGAATTAATTTCTGATATCAAAGAAAATATTAAAGCTGATGAAAAAAGAATGAATAGAAGAAAAAACTTCAAAATAGTAAGACTTTACATTTATATTCTATTGCTTATTGCAGCATCTGTATTCTTAATTTATAAATTATATATAACTGGAAATTTAGATCTTACTAAAGATATTAAAGTTGAACCTAAAACAACTCAAACTACAGAGAAAGTAAAAGATTTAAAATATTACATGAACGAATATGGAAATATTTTAGATAATATAAAATTTGATAATGTTGAATTATTTAAAGGCAATTATGATATTTCTAAAATAGATGTAAAAGATAGACTTGCTATTGCCTATAATAACTTATCAAATGATGTAATTACTAAAGATGGAATGATTTATACAATTAAAGCAGAAGATTTATCAAATTCCTATTTGGAAGTATTTGGAACATTAGATGGTTATAAAGAAACTGAATTTAATATTGGATCTTCTTCATTTGTTTATCAAACAACTACTAATAATTATATTTCTATTTCAGCAAATGATATTGTTAAAAATAATATTTTAACAGAGATAACTAATATCACTGAAGAAGAAGACGAATTATTTGTAACTGCTATAGTTGCTTATGTAAAAGATAATAAAATATATAATATAAATAACTTAGAAACAAGTGTTAAAGATTATATTCAAGGTGAATCTTTAAAAGATAGTGAATCAGTTTTAACAAAAACTACATTTAAATTTAAAAAGATAGAAAATAAGTATTTTATAAATTCTATACTTAATAATTAATATGCAAAATAAATTGCATATTTTTTTATTTACTTTACACATAATAGAAATATAAATAGAAACAAATAATTTTTATATTGTATTCTAGTCATAGAATGGTGTGTGTAAAAATGAAAAGAAAAAGTGCAATAATAATTGCAATTTTAATAATGTCTATTGGATTTGCTGCAATAAGTACAACATTAATAATAAATGGAAGCGCAAAAGTAAGTGAAAATACAGATGACTTTAGTGTTATTTTCACTGCAGCTTCATTAGACGGGCAAGATGCTTATAATAATGTAATAGATGGTACAAAAAAAATCATTACGTTTGAAACAAATGAACTAAAGACACTTAATCAAACAAGTACTTTAACTTATGAAATAACAAATAATTCAAGCAATTATGATGCTGAAGTGACTGTTAATTGTAAAGTAAAAGATGGAACTACAGCAAAATACACAAGTATAAAAAATGAACTTGAAGAAAATGCTACAATTGTTAAAGCCAAAGAAAGTGTAAATGGAACATTAACAGTAACCTTAAATAAAACTGCTACAGAAGAAGTAAGAGAAAATTATGTATGTGAGTTAACATTTAATGCAGTAGAAAGAGATGAGTTAGGTAAAGATATTCCTAATCCAGTATCATTTACAACTGATAGTTGGCAAACGATTCAAAAAGCAATAAAAACAAAGAATACGAATTTGTACAATATAGGAGATACAAAAGAGGTCGATTTAGGGGAATTAGGAACACATACAGTAAGAATTTCAAATATGAGTAAATGTACAAATGGAGAAACGAGTGAAACAGCGTGTGGGTTTGTAATAGAATTTGCAGATATTATAACTAAACGCTTAATGAATGCTACGGATACAAATTCAGGAGGATGGAGAGACTCAGAAATGCGTACATATATAAACAATATAGTGTATAAGTCCTTGCCAAATGAATTGCAAAAGATAATAAGCACTACGAAAGTTATTTCTGGCCATGGAAGTACAAGTGGAGAAACAAATTTTGAAACTGAGGACAGAATATATTTATTATCCACTAAAGAAATTTATGGCACAAAATATGATTATGACGCTTTAGACAATGAAACAAAACAATTAGACTATTATAAAAATGAAAATGTTACTTTAACTAATTATGATAAATCAATAAAAAAATATAACAATAATAATTATCCATGGTTTCTTCGATCGACGCATTCTTCTAGTTCTCATGATTTTCTAGCTGTAACGTCTGTAGGAACGTGTGCAAATTATGGGTTTGTAGATGGAACATATGGCGTTTCACCAGCATTTAGAATAGCTTAATTAATAAAAAGATAACTTCGGTTATCTTTTTTTTACTTTTAAAAGTAATTTGAGTTTTTATCGGTAAAGATATTAGTAGGAGGATGATTTTATGAATTATAAAAAGGAACTATCTAGTATATTTATTGATAATGATTTATTTACATTTATGCTTAATGAATTAAAAAACAGACAAAAAATTGATTTTTTCATTAATTTAGGAAGTGTTCTTTATTCGATAAGAAAAAAGTGTGGATTAAAACGAGCTTATAACTATATTCATTATAACATTAAAAATGATGTGAATTACGAAGATTTAGTTATAGCAAAAATGTTCTTTAATTTAATAAAAAAAGGAATGAAGATATCTTATAAAATTAGCATAGAACACTATAAAATATTATTTGAATTAAATAATGTCTATGATATTAATAAGTTAATTGATGAATGTATATATGATGGTTTAACTTTAGATGATCTATGGGATAGAGTGCAATTATTAAAAAATCAAGGTTAGTTTACATAATTAAAATGTAAATAAGTACGAATTCGTTGTTGCTTATGTTATAATGATAGTATATAAGGTGATGTTATGGAATTTATAGAACTTAAAAATGTTTTTAAAGTATATAAAAATGGTGTTACGGCTTTAGCTGATGTAAGTCTATCAATAAGTGCTGGAGAATTCGTATTTATAATTGGTGAATCTGGATCAGGTAAATCAACGTTAACTAAACTTTTATATAGAGAAGAAAAACCAAATAAAGGTAGTGTATTTGTTGGAGGAGTAAATGTTTCTAGTTTAAGAAATAGTAATGTTTATAAACTTAGAAGAAAAATTGGTGTAGTATTCCAAGATTTTAAATTGCTTCCAAAGTTAACAGTTTATGAAAACGTTGCTTATCCACTTGAAAGTTATGGCATGGATAAAAATGAAATTAAAGATAAAGTTTTAAAAGCTATTGAAAGAGTTGGATTAAAAAATAAACTTAGAAGTTATCCAAATCAATTATCAGGTGGAGAACAACAAAGAGTATGTATTGCAAGAGCAATAGTTAATGAACCAAAATTAATTATATGTGATGAACCTACTGGGGATTTAGACCCTAAAATGAGTAAAGAAATTATGGATGTAATAAATAAAATTAATAAAGATTTAGGTTCTACTATTATTATGGCAACACATGATAAAGAAATTGTAAACAGAATGAAAAAGAGAGTTATTGCAATTCACAATGGTGTTTTAGTTTCTGATAAGAAGAAAGGAAGTTATATAGAAGATGAGAATATTTAGAATATTAGGAAAAAGTATAAGTAATGCATTCAAAAGTATTGTTAGAAACTTCTCATTAAGTTTAGCTTCTATTTCTTGTACAGCAATTACGTTAGTGCTTGTAGCTATTGCACTTTTAACAACATATAATGTTAATTCAATGACTGAAAATATTGAAGGGTCACTTACTATAATTGCTTTTATAGACAATAGTGCAACTGATGAAGAAATTGAAGAAATTAAAACTAAAGTTAATGCAATAGATAATATAGATGAAAGCAAAACAATTTATCGTAGTAAAGATGAAATAAAAAATGAATTACTTCAAGATGAAAAAATAAAAGATACTCTTGAAGCTTTAGATACTAATCCATTAAGTTCAACATTAGTATTAAGTGTAAAAAATGTAAGAAAAATAACGTCAACAGCAAATGAAGTTCAAAAAATAGAAAAAGTAACAAGAGTAAAATATGGAGAAACTGTAGTTAATAAAGTTTTAGATGTATTTGATGTTGCTAGAAATGCTTGTATAGTTGCTGTAATTGCTTTAGTAGTTGTAACACTTTTCTTAAATGAAAATACAATTAAAATAACAATTTTCTCGAGAAAAAATGAAATTGGTATTATGCGTTTAGTTGGAACAAGTAATACAGTTATTAAAATGCCTTTTATATTTGAAGGATTTATATTAGGGCTTATTGGTTCAATAATTCCAATACTTATAACAATATTTGGTTATACATATCTTTATGATGTATTAGGAGGTAAAATTTATACTGATTTATTACTTCTTGTTAAACCATCAACAATAATATATTCATCAAGTTTTGTACTTGCAATAATTGGTTCATTAGTTGGTGTATTTGGATCATTAAAAGCAGTAAGGAGATATTTGAAAATATGAGAAAAAAAATATTTGTATTAATAATATCTATTCTTTTGCTTGTTCCATTTGTAAGTACAAGTGCAGCAAGTAAAGCCAGAACTTTAAGGGAACTTAGAGCAGAACTTGCATCTTGGAAAAAAGAACAAGCTGCAAATGAATCTAAAAAGAATGCAACTAAAAATGAAATTAGCAGTGCTAAACAATCAGTTTCTAGTAAACAAACAGAAATAAGTAATAATCAACAAAAAATAGTGGATTCACAAGCTGAATCCGCAAGACTTGAAACCGAAATAGCAAATGGTAAAAGTGAACTTGAAAAAATAGTAAGTAATTATCAAGTTGCAAAAGGTGATAACGTTTATTTGGAATATGTATTTGATGCAACTAGTTATGAAGATTTAATTTATAGATATGCTATAATGGAGCAAGTTATGGATTATCAGGAAGGAAAAATTCAAGAATGGAAAGATAAGATTGAAGAAAATGTTCAATTAAAGATAGATCTAGAAAATAGAGAAGTTGAATTAAATAATCAAATAGACAGTTTATCTAAAGATATAAAGAACTTAAACAATAAGCTGGCTGACTATTTAGATATTACAATGGATATAAAAGATGAAATATCATCTACCCAAGAATTAATTAATTACTACCAAAAAATTGGTTGTAAAGAAGATGAAGACTTGGAAAAATGTGTAAGTGTTAGAGGAGACACAGGATTCTTAAGACCTCTTAATAAAGGAAGAACAACTTCGTACTTTGGGTATAGAACACACCCGGTTACTGGTCAAAAAAATAAATTCCATTCAGGGTTTGATATTGGAGGAAATCCAGAAGGTACCAAAGTTTTTAGTGTTGCCAATGGAATGGTTTCTAAAATAATTAGAAAAGCAAGCTGTGGTGGAAATCAAGTATATGTACAACATTTAATAAATGGTAAACAATATACATCATGTTATATGCATTTGTTAACTATCAATGTATCCGTTGGAGATAAAGTTACAAATCAAACTATAGTTGGAACCGTTGGTGGAGGAAAAGGAACGCCTTGGGACTCTTGTTCAACTGGAGCTCACTTGCATTTTGGATTAGGTACAGGTTGGTATGGAACAACTTATACATCATATGCAAAATGGGTAGCAAATCTAATTGATCCAAAGAACTACTTAAAACTACCTGACTATGGAAAATACTTTTATTCTAGAGTATTATAAGTATAATTATAAACAAAAATATCATATTATTATTAGAACATAAGGAGAACATATGGAAAAGAAAGAGAATAATTTAAAAAGTATTTTAATACTTTCTGCTATCATTTTAGCAGTTATATTAGTTTTAGTATTTTTTAAAAATACACCTATTTGGAATATAGTAGTTTTACTATTAATGTTAAGCTTACTTATATTTGTTCATGAGGGTGGACATTTTATTGCAGCAAAAAAGTGTGGAGTTCATGTTTATGAATTTGCTCTTGGTATGGGACCTAAAGTATTATCGTTTAAAAGAAAAAATGATCCAACAGAATATACTTTAAGAGCTTTTCCAATTGGTGGATTCTGCGCAATGGCTGGAGAAGAAGGTGAAGATGATGAATCTTTAGATAAAGATAAATTCATGTGTAATAAATCTAAAATAAAAAGAATAATTATTCTTGTTGCTGGAGTTACAATGAACTTTATTACAGCGATTATTCTTCTATTTATAATTGGTTTATCTTTTGGTTCAACTGAGCAAAAAAGTATAATTGGTCGAGTTGAAACCGGTAGTCCTGCAGATGTAGCTGGATTAAAAGTAAATGATAAAATAATTGAATGTAATGGCTATAAGATTAGTACTTGGGATAAATTAACTATTGTTACTAATTTAAAAAATAAAAATAATTATTATGAATATAAAGTAGAACACGAAGATGGAAGTGTAGATACTTATAAAATAACACCTGATGAGTATGTTGTTATTGGCAGTGAAACAATAAAATTAGATGAAAATAACAAATTAGAAGATGTTTTAAAAAAATATAATAAAAAAGAAAGTGAAGTTACAGTATCTAAGTTAGTTGGTATTGGTGCTCCAAGTGAAATTAAAAAAGATTTCTTATCTGCTTTAAAATATGCATTTTCAAAATTTGGTAGTATTGTATCAACTATGTTATTAATACTTGGTTCTTTATTTACTGGTAAACTTGGACTTTCTGCTTTATCTGGTCCAGTTGGAATGTATTCAGTAGTTGGAACAGTTGCATCTTTAGGATTTGCAAATTTAATATATTTAACTGCTTATTTATCAATAAATTTAGGAGTATTAAATATTCTTCCGTTCCCAGCATTTGATGGTGGAAGAGTGCTTTTTGTGCTAATAGAAGCTATAACTCGTAAAAAAGTAGACCCTAAAATAGAAGGATATTTCCATTCAATAGGTTTTATATTAATAATGTTACTTATGGTATATATAACATTCCAAGATGTATTAAGATTATTTTAATACATCTTTTTCCTTGTTATGGCATCTTTTTTATGTTAATATTATTGATATAGAATAAGGTGAGGGTGTATGAGTACTTTTGAAAGTTTTATTATGAGTGATGCTTTTTTTCCAGTACTAATTTGTTTACTTGTATTACTTGTTGGAGTTTTTATTTTTGTACTTATATATAGTAAAAACAATGTTCGAGTAAGTAGAAAAGACGTTTATAATAATGATGATATTAATTCAGAAGATACAATTAAACTTATAAAAGAAGATACTGAACCTTTAACAGAAGTGTTTGAAATAACTGATGATGAATTTGAAAAAGTAATAAATGAAGATGAAGATAATATAGAACTTCCTAAAATGGTTGTTAAAGAAGAAAATAAAATAGATGAAAAAAATAATGCTGAAGAAATTCCAAATAACTTATTTGATACAAGAGTTATTCTTAATAAAGATGAAGTTGAAGATATAAAAGAAGCGAGTGGAAAGAATATTTTTGATGACATTTCTGATTTTCCTGACTTTTCTTCTATAGAAGAACAAACTAAAAAAGAGGAACACAAGAATACTAAAATAGAAGATGATATAATTGAAGCTGCTAACAAATATATTGAATCAATTATGTCAGGTAAATAAGTTTACTTTACATTTATAAGACACATTTTGTTGTCTTTTTTTTTTATTTATGCTAAATTTTATTAAGGTGATACTTTATGGCAACAGCAAAAAAATATGATGCTTCATCAATAAAAATCCTTGAAGGCTTAGAAGCGGTAAGAAAAAGGCCTGGTATGTATATTGGTTCAACAGATAAAAGAGGTTTACATCATTTAGCATGGGAAATAATTGATAACTGTATTGATGAAATAATTAATGGGTATGGTAACTGTGTTAAAATTCGTTTAAATGGTGATGGTTCAATAACGATTGCCGATAATGGTCGTGGAGTTCCAATTGGAATGCATGAAAGTGGTAAATCAACTCCAGAAGTTATTTATACTGTATTACATGCTGGTGGAAAATTCGAAGAAGGTAACTACAAAGTTTCTGGTGGTTTACACGGAGTAGGTGCTAGTGTTGTTAATGCTTTATCTACATGGATGGATGTAACTATTTATACAGATGGTATAATTTCAAATATTCGTTTTAAAAATGGTGGAGAAGTAGCAAGTCCACTAAAAAAAATTGGTGAATCTAAAAAAACTGGAACATGTGTAACTTTTATGCCTGATTATGAAATATTTAAAAATTGTCAATTTTCGTTTTCAACTATATGTGAAAGAATGCAAGAAAGTGCTTTTCTATTACCGAGTTTAACTGTTGAACTTGAAAATGTTGTTGATAATAAAAAGGTAACTTATCATTATGAAAATGGATTATCATCATTTGTAGAATTTATGAATGAAGATAAAAAGACTTTAAATAATATAGTTCCAATTCATGGAGTAAAAAATCATATCGAAGTTGATATAGCTTTACAATATACAGATTCTTATAATGAACAAATTGTATCATTTGTAAATAATGTAAAAACTACTGATGGTGGTTCTCATGAAGTTGGATTTAAAACTGGTTTAACAAAAGTATTTAATGATTATGCAAGAAGTAATGGAATATTAAAAGCAAAGGATTCTAATTTTGATGGAAGTGACGCTAGAGAAGGCTTAACTGCTGTTATTAATTTAAAAATACCTGAAAATCTATTACAATTTGAAGGCCAAACAAAAGGTAAACTTGGAACTCCAGAGGCTCGCCCTGCAGTTGAACAAATCGTGTATGATTCTTTAAAATTTTACTTAGAAGAAAATAAAAGTGAAGCAACAGTAATTATTGATAAAATGAGTAAAAGTAAATATGCAAGAGAAGCTGCAAGAAAGGCAAGAGAAGATGCTCGTGCTGGTAAAAGTAAAAGAGATGAAAAAAGAAGCTTATCGGATAAATTAACTCCACCTCAAACAAGAAATCCTAAAATAAATGAATTATTTATTGTAGAAGGTCAATCCGCTGGTGGAACTGCAAAATCTAGTCGAGATAGAAAATATCAAGGTGTACTTCCACTTAGAGGAAAAGTTTTAAATACTGAAAAAGCAAGTGTTGCTGATGCATTTAAAAATGAAGAAATAAATACATTAATTCATTGTATAGGAGCAGGATGTGGAGCAGATTTTGATGTTAAAGATATAAATTATGATAAAGTTATTATCATGACTGATGCTGATGATGATGGAGCTCATATTCAATGTCTTTTACTAACATTCTTCTATAAGTTTATGAGACCTTTAATAGAAGAAGGACATTTATATATTGCAATGCCACCGTTATTTAAAGTAGAAGAAGGTAAAAAAGAAACATATCTTTATACAAATGAAGAATTTAAAGAATATGTTCAAGATAAAGATAATTCAACATATCGTGTTCAAAGATATAAAGGATTAGGAGAAATGGATGATGAACCATTAAGAATAACAACTATGGCTCCAGAAACTAGAAACTTAATCAGAGTTAATATAAGTGATGCAGCTATGGCTGAAAAGAGAGTATCAGTTCTTATGGGAGATGCTGTTGAACCAAGAAAAGAATGGATTAATGAAAACGTTGATTTCTCACTAGAAGATGATTTTAAAATATAAGGTAGACAAACTACCTTTTTTATTTTATAATACGTGCAAAGTTGGTGATATTATGTATTTATATCGTGCAGTAAATGACTGGGATATTTATTTTAATATGATTAATAATGGATTTGTGTCAAAAGAAATAATTGATGATTTTTTTAAAAATTTTGATAATATGGATTCAGAAAATAAATTTGCTTTAATTGAAAAACATCAAAAAGAAATTTTAAAGATAGCAGGATTTTATCAAGAATATGTAAATAGTTTATTTTCATCAATTGAAAATAAAAAATGGAGTTTGATTCAATTAATTTCATCAGCAAACTCACATGTTTTAAAAGGAAGTTCAATTAATTATAACTGGATATCATTTTCTAAAGATATTTTTTCTATTGAAAAATATTACTTAGAACAAAAAAATTATAATTATATAGCTATAATTGAAAGTTCAAATGAAACATTTGAAGAGCATAATGGTGATTATTTAATTAAAACTGATTATAGTACAATTGCTAATATGCAAGAAAATGAATATTTAATGACTCAAATGGGAGAAAAAATAGATGGAAACTCAAGACTTGCAACTTATGGAATAAGATCTAAAGAAGTATGTTTTTATGGACATGTTCCACAAGATAGAATAGTTGCAATTTTAAGAGCTTTAGAAGCTGATATGATATTTAGAGGAATAATAAGTCTTAGAGAAATTCTTTCATTAAGTAACTTTGAACGTTTAAACTTACTAATGAGCATTACTAGTTATTTAAAAACAATATATCAAAATGATGAATTAGCTCTATACATTATTAATGAACATTATATAAATAATAGGTCAATATTGTCTATTTCAGAAGGATACCAAGACATTGAAAAATTTAATCAAACTTTCTTTTCAATTATTGATTCTATAAGTTCAATTATAGTTAAAGAGAATCAAGTACAAAATCTTAAATTATGTAATTATCAATAGACTTTTCCGATAATAAGAAAAGTCTTTTTTTATGTAAAATTTTTATAAAGAACATAATTGCAATGTAAAAAAATAATAGTTATACGGTACTGGTGCTGAACAATGTGGTAATTTTATTATTGGAGGTAATGGTAGAGCTTTAAAATCTGCTGCAGGAGTTGGAAGTGCATGGATAAATGAAATATATGTAAAAACAATCTCTGCTACATCTGATGTAAGAAGTGGAAATGGAGCAGCTAAAATTTTTTTAATTCCTAACTAGATATGGTATAAACTATTTACAACTTAGTATTTAATAAATAAAACAATATACAATAATTACTTCATCAATGATGAAGTTTTTTTAATTTTATTGATTACATAAACGTATTATGTTAAAATTTATATGTTAGAGGTGAAGTAATGGATAAAACGACTCTATTTGAAATTGATGAGATAACAAACGCATTAATTGAGACTACTCTAGATGAAATATACGATGCATTAAAAGAAAAAGGTTATAATCCAGTAAGTCAAATCGTTGGTTACTTAGTGTCTGGAGATCCTGGATATATAACAAACTACAAAAATGCTCGTAATAAAATTCTTAATCTAGATCGTGGAAAAATTCTTGAAATAATGGTTAGAAATTACTTGGAGAATTAATGCGTACTTTAGGAATGGACTTAGGAACTAAGACTTTAGGTCTTGCACTTTCAGACAAACTTGGTATAATTGCTAATCCATATAAAACATTAAGATATAATGACATTGATGAATTAGTAAGCGAAGTAACTTCTTTAATTGATGAACTAAAAGTGGAAGATTTAGTTTTAGGTTACCCCAAAAATATGAATAATACTTTAGGAGAAGCTGTCGAAAGAACGCTTACTTTTAAAGAAAAACTAGAAGCTTCTATTAATAAAACTGTTAACTTAGTAGATGAAAGACTAAGTACTGTAGAAGCAGAACGTGCTCTTATTGGCGCTGATATGAGTAGAAAAAATAGAAAAGAAGTTATTGATTCAGTTGCAGCAAGTATTATACTTGATACTTATTTAAAAAGAATAGGAAGTGGAAAATAATGTTAGATAATGGAAAAATAGTTATAAAAAATGATAAAGGTGAAGAACTTGTATGTGACGTTCTTTTTACATTTGATTCAGATGAAACAAATAAAAGCTATATAGCATATACAGATAACTCTAAAGATGAAAGTGGAAATACAAAAGTATATGCAAGTACTTATGATAAAGAAGGCGAAGATTTATCTTTAAAACCATTAACAACTGAAAAAGAATGGAAAATAATAGATAATATTTTAGCAAGTGTTTTAGACATGGTTAAAGAAAAACAAGATGAATTTAATGATGAGGAAGAAAATCATGACTAGTGATGTAGATAAAATAAGTAAGAGGTTAAAGAAAATAGTTTTAATAATTGGTCTTATTTTTATAGGTATTGTATTAATATTTGGTGGTGTAGTATTTGTTACAATGATGCCAGTTAATTCTAAGTCAACTGAAGAAATTACATTTGTAATTGAACCAGGAAGTGGAAAAAATAAAATAATAAATGATTTAGAAAAGAGTGGATTAATTAAAAATGCATTCTTAACAAAAGTTCTTGTAAAAACAAGTTATAGTAAAGGATTTTTAGCTGGAACTTATAAATTAAGTAAAAGTATGCCACTTACAACAATTTTAGATAATATTTCTACTGGTAAAGGTGTAGAAAAAAATGAAATAGCAATAACTTTTATAGAAGGAAAAAGATTTACAGATTATGTTGATCAATTAAATAAAAATTTAGGTTTTGATAAAGATGAGATTATTAAAACTTGTGCAGATAAAGAATATTTAAAATCTTTAATAGATAAATATTGGTTCTTAACTGAAGATATACTAAAAGATGGAGTATATTATCCACTTGAAGGATACTTATTTCCAGATACATATTTTATAAAAAAAGATGCTACTATTAAAGAAGCAATTGAAACACTTTTAAATGGCATGAATACAAAATTAGAGAAGTATAAAGAATATGTTGAAACTAATGGAATGGATATTAATAGTTTACTTACACTTGCAAGTGTGATAGAATTAGAAGCATCCGATTCAAATGACCGAAAATTGATTTCGGGAGTATTTCAAAATAG
>ENA-ORKV01001136-ORKV01001136.1-human-gut-metagenome-genome-assembly--contig:-NODE-1136-length-22619-cov-5.047999_pt1 | contig 22619 bp, 28 predicted proteins | sample MGYA00243058_ERZ508805 | MGnify/ENA primary metagenome ERZ508805 (study PRJEB26277, sample SAMN04329770) | human gut metagenome | biome: human-associated habitat | host: Homo sapiens | place: USA... | reverse complement strand
CTGTTCGCCCATTAAAGTGGCACGCGAGCTGGGTTCAGAACGTCGTGAGACAGTTCGGTCCCTATCCGTCGTGGGCGTAGGAAAATTGAGGAGAGCTGTCCTTAGTACGAGAGGACCGGGACGGACCTACCTCTGGTGTATCAGTTGTCACGCCAGTGGCAGCGCTGAGTAGCTATGTAGGGAATGGATAACCGCTGAAAGCATCTAAGCGGGAAGCCAACTTCAAGATGAGTTTTCCCATTTTTTATAAAGTAAGACTCGTGGAAGACTACCACGTTGATAGGCTGGAGATGGAAGCATAGTGATATGTTGAGTTGACCAGTACTAATAAGTCGAGGATTTAATCATTTAGTATTTTAATGATTTGATTGAAACACATTATCTAAGTTTTGAAAGAATTATTTCTTAAATATATTTTCCTTGGTGACAATAGCGAAGAGGGTACACCTGTTCCCATCCCGAACACAGAAGTTAAGCTCTTCAGCGCCGAAGATAGTCTTCAGCAAAAATAGGTCGTCGCCAAGGTATTTTTTTTTGCTTATTTTCGAATCCTTTTTGGATTCTTTTTTTGATTTGTATTGTATTTTATCTAAATTTTTGTTACAATCTATTTATAAAAAATAGGAGGTATGCACTATATGAAAAATTTAGAGGAACTTAAGGAGCAACTATCAACATTACAATCACAACTAAGCAGTAAAATGAGTAAATTATACGAAAATAACATTGCATATCCAGAAATGAATGAAGAAGTTATCGAGTTAAATAATCAAATTGCCACTTTAAGTAATGAAATATTAAATTCTAAAAAAGATTTAAATTCTAGTATAGTTATATACAAAAAAGACAATCTAGAAAAAGAAATATCAGATATTGAAACTCAGATAAATAACAGAATACAAGAATTGTATAATGAGGGGAATCAATATATTGAAACTGATGATACTATCATTAATTTGAATTCAAAAAAGATTTTATTGGAAAATGAATTATCAAGTTTAAAGAAATACATCAAAGATAATATGATAACTTCAAATTTAGAAAGATTACAAAACGAATATAAAGAAAAACAATTGTTATTAGAAGCAAGGCAAAATGAATTATATAACAATGGTGAACAATATATTCAAATGGATTCAAAAATAATGGAGTTAGATAATGAGTTATTAAGACTTAATAATGAAATTAATAATCTTCATAATAAGCTTATAGTTGATGCATATGTAACGAAAAAAGAAGAGTTAGAAGAAAAAGTATCAAATTTAGAAAATAATCTAAATAATAAACTAGATGAATTACATAATGATGGGAATGCATATCCACAAATGGATGAAACAGTTATCAAATTAAATAGTGAAATTGCTTCACTGAATGATAGTATTAAAGAATTGGTTAGCAAATACAAAAACGATTTATTGAATGATGATATATTTGATACAATAGAAGTTTCAAGAGAAGAAGTAGTTACAAATGAACATGTTTTAACAAATAATACTTCTGAAAACATGGCTGATGAAAAAAGTGTGTCAAATTCAGAAACAAATGAAGCTTCAGAAAACAATCTAGAAGATAAAACAGCAAATAATAATAAAAAAGAAGTATTAGATAATACTATAGAAACAGATTTGGCAGAATTAGAAAGAAAGCAAGATCTTCTAAATACTGAAGCAATTATATATAATAAATTAATGTCAGGGGAAATAACGTCAAAAAATGGAGAAGTAATAAAAACTGATAGTTTTGTTAAAAGAAAAAAAATACTTGAACAGAAAATATCTGAGTTAGAAGAACAAAGATTATCTGCTCAAAATTTAATTAGTAACTCTGAACTAGAACAACAAAAACAGTCAGTACAGAGCTTGATAAATTATTTTCCTGAAATGAAAGATGAAGAACCAATTGTGCTTTATAATAATGCTATAAAATCTCAAAATAAAGAAGACATTTTAAAAGCAATTCAAGCTGTTAATACTATGGAAAATGAATTACATAAAAATCCAATACTAGAAGTATTAAATACAATGTTAACAATTGATGAACAGAAATCAAAAAATAGTAATTTAGAAAATGAATTAGCAAAACTAGCTAAAGAAAAAGAAGAACTTTTAAAATTGGAACAAGATAAAATTAATATGTATACAGCAGATTTGAATGCTACTAAAGAAGAATTATCTCAAGTTACAGAGCAAATTAATAATTTAAAAGTACAAAAGGAAACGAACAAAGAAAATACAACTTCAAATATTAAACTTTCTGAAGAGGATAGTAAAAAAGTTGAAAATTTACCTGGTAGTTCATCTCCTACTGCTATGATTCCTAGAAATAAATTAGAAGAAACATATAAAGAAAGATTAGAAAATGCTGCCAAAGAAGAACCTATTTTCCATGATACGGAAATGAAGGAAAATTCAATGCCAGTAGAAGAAACCAATCAAACTGAAGTAGGACTTAATAATAACGATAACAATTTAAATTCCGAACAAAAAACAACGTCTAATGAAGAAAATCAAGATTCAAAACAAGAAAACAATGAAGAAAATTTGGACTTAAATTTAATTCCAAAGAATGATGATGATTTAGGCTTCGATTTAACACCAGAAGAATATAAACCACAAATTATACAATCAGTTAAAAAGGCATCAGCTAAATTATTAGAAAAAATCAAAAATTCTAAATTTATAGAATTAACTACTAAAGTAATTGAGAAACTAAGAGAACATAAAGTAGCTGCTTTAGCAGTAACATCAGCAGCATTTATTGGTATTGTAGGTATGGCAGGTATATCTAAAAATAATGAAGATAAAACGAATACTAATGAAATACCTCAAACAACAGAACAGACTTTTGAAACTCCAACTGAGTCAAATATAGAGACTCCAATTGAGCCTGCTATTGAAACAACTCCAGTAGAAACTAGTGAAGTTGTTGCTACCCCTACTGATGAAGAAACAAGTTATAAAGAAGATCTTAGTCAGGCTTTATCAAATATTTTAAATAGTAATTCAGAAGTATACACATCAGCTGATAGAGCTATCAATAATACAAATGGATTACAACCATACACAGAATCTTGGCAAAATGCTGAACCAAGTGCCTACTACAAAATTGAGGATAATCAACTTCAAAAAATGAATGAAACAGAAGCAAATAATTATTATCAAGATGGTGGAAATGTAGCAGTTAGAATGGATAATAATGGTACACCGATTGGTTATGTTTCAGTAGATCAACAAGAAAATACTTCATCAAAAAGCATGTAGGAGGATAAAATGGGAAATTTAATAAATAATATTTTAACTTTAGGAAATAAAGAAAAATATATGGTTTTAAATCAAGCTGTTTATCAAAATAAAAACTACTATCTTGTAGTCCAAGTATCTGAAAATGAAGAAGAAGTATTAGGAAAATTCAAGTTTTTAGAAGAAACAGAAGTAGATGGGGAAAAAGCTGTAGCTGTCGTTAAAGACGAAAAGATAATTGAATTATTAGCTAAATATTTAAAACCACAACAAGCATAATAATAGAAAGAAGAAAAATAGGTTGTATAATCTATTTTTTTTTTGCTATAATAAAGTAGGTGATAGAAATGACATATAAAGTAACAAGTAGAAGTGAACAAGATACAATTGAACTTGCTCAAAATATTGAATCAGAAAAATTTCCAAATATGGTAATTTGTTTACAAGGTGACTTAGGTAGTGGAAAAACTGTTTTCACAAAAGGATTTGCATCTTCATTAGGAATAGAAGAAGCTATTACTAGTCCAACCTTCAATATTATAAAAGAATATACATCAGGAGAAATGGATCTATACCATATGGACGTATATCGCTTGGATGGCAAAGTAGATGATCTTGGAATCGAAGAATACTACCACAGTGGTGGAGTTGTGATTATAGAATGGTCAGATATGATTAAAGATTATCTTCCAGAAGAAAGATTAGAAATTAAAATAAAACTATCAGAAGAAGATGAAAATACTCGTATTTTCTTAATCACACCTTATGGACAACAGTATGAAGATTTGTGTGAGGCAGTACTATGAAAATTTTGTATATAGATACTACTACAAGTTATCTATATACAGGTTTAGTAGTAGATAAAAAACTAGTATCAGAAGTAAAAAAAGATTTAGGAAAAGATTTATCAAGTTATACATTAAAAGAAATAGATACAATGCTAAAACAAAATCATTTAGAACCTAATGATATAGATAAAATTATAGTAGTAAACGGTCCAGGTTCATTTACAGGGATAAGAGTAGGAGTAACAATTGCTAAAACATATGCTTACTCTTTAAAGAAAGAAATTGTAACTATCTCTAGTTTAGAAGCAATGGCTATCTCAAGCAAAGAAGATGACATAATAAAAGTACCATTAATAGATGCAAGAAGAGGCTATGTATATGGAGCTATTTATAGTAAAGATAATATGCCTATTTTAAAACCACAATACATATCATTAGAATCTTTAAAATGTGCTACAGGACAATTACTTGATAAATTTGCCTATATAAGTAACCAAAAATTTGAAAATATAGAAACAGAAAGTTATAATCCAAATATTGAAAAAATTGTAAATACATTTACCACTAAGGAAGGTATTAATCCTCATTCTGTAAACCCTATTTATTTAAAACAAACAGAGGCTGAGGAAAAACAAAATCTAGAGTTAATATGATAGAAAAAATAGAAGAAGAATCATTATACATTGATAAATTATCGGAACTATTTCCTAAAATACTGACAAGTAAAAGTGTAAAAGAAGATATTAAAAATAATCAATTTACAAATTACTTGACATATTTAGTAAATGGAGAACCAGTTGCCTTTATAAATTACTATATAATGTATGAAAGAGCTGAAATTATTAATATTAATGTACTAGAAGAATACCAAAATCAAAAAATAGCCAGTAAATTATTAGAATATATGGTAAATGAATGTATAAGCCATAATGTCAAAAGTATAACTTTAGAAGTAAAAGAAACGAATATAAAAGCAATTCATCTGTATGAAAAATTTGATTTTTCTAAAGTAGCAGTAAGAAGAAAATACTATCAAGGAATTGACGGAATATTAATGGAAAAAGAGTTGATGTAAATGAAAGATGTATACATATTAGGAATAGAAACAAGTTGTGATGAAACCAGTGCATCTATTATTAAAAATGGTTGTGAAGAGATTTCAACAGTTGTTTTAACACAGATAGATATTCATAAAGATTTTGGAGGAGTAGTACCTGAAATTGCTAGTAGAAATCATGTCAAAAATATTACGATGGTAATTGAAGAATGTCTTGAAAAAGCACATATGGATATCAAACAAATCGATGGAATAGCGATAACCTATGGTCCAGGACTTGTTGGTTCTCTATTAGTAGGAGTAGAAGCAGCAAAGACATTAGCATATGTCAATAACATTCCTCTAATACCAGTCAATCATATGTCAGGACATATTTATGCTAACGAATTGGTAAATAAATTAACTTTTCCTTTAATTGCCTTGGTAATTAGTGGTGGTCATACGGAATTAATTTATATGAAGGACCATTACAAATTTAAAAAAATAGGTGGTACTTTAGATGATGCCATTGGTGAATGCTATGATAAGGTGGCAAGAGTAATATCAGTTCCTTATCCAGGTGGACCTACTATTGATAAATGGGCTCATGAAGGAGAAGATACTTATAAATTACCTCTTCCATTAAATGATAATAGTTATGATTTTAGTTTTAGTGGTTTAAAAAGTGCTGTCATCAATTTAGTGCATAATGAAGAACAACGTGGTAATGAAATTAGAAAGAAAGATTTAGCTACTTCTTTTCAAAATACAGTAGTAGAAATTATAACGAAGAAAACGATGAAGGCTCTAAAAGATTATCAAGTAAATAACTTAATTGTAGCTGGAGGAGTTGCAGCCAATAAAGGAATTAGGGAAAAACTAGCTAGTCTTTGTGAAAAAGAAAACATTAACTATTCTTTCCCAGACATTAAATACTGTACTGATAATGCGGCTATGATAGCAGCAAGTGGATATTATGCTTATATCTTAGGAGAAAGAGCGGATTTAACTTTAAATCCTAAATCAAGTTTAGAGTTATCAAATGATAAATAGAATCGGACTGTACGCTTAAGAGTACAGTTTTTCTCTATAAAAATTTTTAAATTTATCCATCATGTGACATATTTAGCCATCAACAAGTAATAAAATACAATTAGAAAATAGGAAAGGAAAATATAACATGAAAGAAAAATTTAAAAAGTTAACCACTATGCTGTTAATAAGCTGTTTATTGTGTATTAATACTAATGTTTTAGCACTAACTAATAGTAAATGGAAAACGGAACAAAACAAAATGACTACAACTACCAGTGGAATTTTAGAAAGTGAAGTAGAAGTAATCGATAAAAGTGAAAATGGTAAAAGAAGAAGGGAATATAAAATAACCTATACAATTCCTAAAGATTTTAATGAAGATAGTATCATACTTGTTCCAAATGGCTATATGAATAATTGTGCTCTACCAGGTGATGATGATATTTTCAACATTGAAATCAAAAATGAATCAGAAAATAACTATCATTATGTTAATAACTCTCTAATATTAAGTACAGAAGATTTTGATTCTTATCAAGATTCTGAAATAGGTGCTCATATTTCTAACGCATACACTTTTACAGATAGTAAAATAAGAGAACATATAGGTTTTTATCGTACTAAAAATACAGCACTACAAAGTTTATATGGAGTAAATTCTACTTCAAAAGTAACACAAGAAATGTTAAAAGATTCTGAAATTGATAAAATATTAGATAAGGATAAGTACCCAAATGGAAGTAAAGACTTAAACAAATACTACTTAGACTTTTATAATCAAAAATACCAAACAAATGCTAAAGTGCTAGAAGATCTACCAACAAAAGCTATAGCAGAACTATTTAATGGTAATTATACACAATCTTTTAAAGAAACCAATCAAGAGGTAATAGAACTAGCATATAATTTTCTATATAATAAACTATTAGCATTTACCTTTGATACTGCTACCATTAATGATGAAAATAGTGAATTATATAGTGTTGCCTCTTATATGAGAAAAGAAAATTCCTATAAAATAGCTAATAGTATTCTAGCAGAAAATTTAAATAATATTGAAACTGATACAACACAAAAAGTAAATATGCCTCATGTATATATTAATGGTAAATATATGACGAATATTTACCAAAACTATTATATTGGTTTCTATTTAGAAATGAGATTTGAAAAAGATAAAGAAGAACCTCCTGTACCAGTAATAGATCCAGTAGAACCTACACCAACACCTGAAGTAATCAAAGAAGATCCTATAGAAATAGATTATCCATTACCACCAAATACTAACTGTGAAGAATAGTTTAAAAAAATATATTGTCCTAGTAGCTATCATAATTTTTTCTCTTTTTGTATATAAACTTCCTGTATCTAATGACAGTAATTTAAAGAATGAACAAGTAGTAATTGCTGAAAAAGAAGAATTAACTACAGACACGAATAGCGAGATAAATAAGGAAACAAATTCTAAAAATAGTATCATTACTCTACGAAATAATTACCAAAATAATGACATTATTGCTATTTTAAAAATAGAAAATACAGACTTAGAAAGTATTGTTGTTAAAACAACAGATAATGATTATTATTTAACACATAATTTAAAAAAAGAAACTAGTAAAATTGGTACTACCTTTATGGATTACAGGAATTTATCAACCGATAGAAAAATATTAATCTATGGACATAATTCAAAAACATTAAAAACTGAATTTCATATCTTAGAAAAATTTTTAGATAATTCTTTTTATAGGAATCATAGTAAAATAATACTGGAAATGGAAAATGAAACATATGAATATCAAATTTTCTCTATCTTAGTGGTAACAACAGATTATCAACATATGAAATTAAATTTTACAGATGAAGAATGGCATAATCATTTATCATACTTAAAAGAAAATTCTGTATACGATACGAATACAGAAGTATTAGATACAGATGATATTATTATTTTGCAGACTTGTTACTATCAGCCAGATAATTCTTATATTTTATTAGCAGGTAAAAAGATAAAGACAGTTAGGAACTAATTCTTAACTGTCTTTTTTTCAATAAATGCAATTACTGCATACATTAAGTAAGATATAATAGCTAAAATAACGACGGAAGTAATCACTAGATTGATATTAAATACCTGTGATCCATACATAATTAGGTATCCAAGACCTTCTTTAGATACTAATAATTCACCCATAATCACGCCAATTAAACTCATACTAATATTTACCTTTAGACAATTTATGAGATTATTTTTATTACTAGGAACAATTAAATGAATAAAAATCTGCCTTTTCTTTGCATTAAAAGTATGCATGAGAGTAATAAAATAATGATCTGTAGAAATAAACCCTTGATAAATATTAATAATTGTAATAAAAGTAGAAATTAAAAGAGCCATAAAAATGATAGAATTTGTATTGGCACCAACCCAAATAATAATAAGGGGTCCTAGTGCTACTTTAGGTAATGAATTTAAAATAGTGAGATAGGGGTCTAGTATTTTGGCAATAGTCTTATTCCACCATAAAATAGAAGCAATAATAAATCCAATACCAGAAGCTAAAATAAAACTAACTAAAGTTTCATAAACAGTTACCCATACATGATTCCATAGATTATTATCTTTTAGAAGAGAAATAAAGGTATGAAACACTCTACTAGGAGAACTAGATAAAAAGGTATTAATATAACCAAGCTCACTACTTAACTCCCATATTCCTAAAAAGAATATAATAATTAGTAACTGACTAAAACGGACAAACCATTTATTTCTTTTGATTTTTTTTAAGAATAATTTGTGTTCTAAACTATAAGTGGACATCTAAATCCCTCCAAATTTCATCATAATAGGTACTAAACTCTTTACATTTTCTATTATGAATAGGAGTTGATTTATCTGTTAAATTAATATCATAAATCTTTTTAACTGTGGCCGGTCTTTTTGTTAACACAACTACTCTATCAGATAAAGAAATAGCTTCTGCTAAATCATGTGTTACTAAAATAGCAGTTTTACCTTCATTTTTAATAATTTTATATAAATCATCAGAAAGGGCAAGTCTCGTAACATAGTCCAAAGCAGAAAATGGTTCATCCAAAAGTAGTATGTCAGGGTCAGTAGCAAGTGTCCTAATTAAAGCAACTCTTTGAATGTAGTGAAGACACTTTTTTCTTCTTTTTATATTAATTTACAATTTTTCTTTAGTTTAACTTTATTTTTAACAGAGTTATTTGTTTTCTATTTGCTTATTTTCATCTATATACTGGTAGTTAAGTGCATTACCACTACTAATTACTGATTTACCTAAATTTTTTTCAATATCATCTCTAGCAACTTTAGCAGCATGTCCACCCATTTTAGCAATTTTTTTATTTTGTTCTAATCCATAAGGTTTGTGTTCTTTAGCAAGTTCACGAGTAGCAATTTCTCCTAAATCAGTAAGAGCAACTTCTATATCAGACATATTATCCCTTAAAGATTCTTTTCTAATTTCTTTATATGCTTTATACTCATTGGCTTTCATACCAGACCATTCTTTATATATTTCATTAGTAAGTATTCCATATTCATAATTTTCAGTAATACCTCCTTCTTTCCATATATCAGTAAGTTTATTTCTATCTAGTATTCCTTTTAATCTAGTTTCAATCCATTTATCAGAATATCCTCTTTTGCGATAATAATTAATTGCTCTTTTAATTGCTATTTCAGGATCAAATACTTCATCAATTCTTTCACTACCTAAATTTGCTAACCACATTTTAAATGGCTCTGCTTTAGGACTAGGAATTGACTCAATAAGTCTTAAAATGTCATTTGTTTTCATGGCATCTCTTAATCTCATTTTTCCATCAGGTGCTAACATTTTCAACTGACTACAATTTGTAGTCACTTCGCTGCCTTCTTTTTTTAGTCTTGATTTCAATACTGACCAGTATTTTCTAGCATCTTTTGGGTTTGCTAAAGCATTTATAACATCAACAACACTAAAGTAATAATCTTCCTTTTCACTATCCCAAATACTTCTAATTTCTTTACCTTCAAATAATTCTACAATTGTTTCTAGTTTTTCTTGATTCATTACTTATCACATTCTTTCATTCAAGATTTGGTTATATAGTAGAGATTATTCAAAATTCCATTTAATTTCAATATCTCTTGTATTTGTTTCATCATTAATTTTACCAATATATATTTTATCTACAAATTCAACTACTATAACTCTGTTTAATTTTTCTAATTGGTGGTATTTATTAAATAATTCTTTTGTATTTTTTTTTGAAGATTCTTTTAGTATATAATAGTTAATCTCATTATCAATAGATTTTAGTTGGTCTTTTAACTTTTCATCATCATTATTATAATTAGTAATTAATTCTTTAAATTGTTCTGCATTAATTATTCCATTAACTTTATCTTCATAAAGATTTTTTAAATAATTTTTAGTCTTTGTCATTTGATTAACTATATTCTCTTTTTGTTTTGTTAATAAATTGATTTTTTTAGTGAACTTATTATTTTCTTTTTTAGCTGATTCAGTTTCTAGAATATTTAAATCATAAAACTTTCTAACTTTTTTATTAATATGACTTAAAATTAATTCCTCTAAAGCATCATATCTAATAGATGACTTATTTATACAATCATTGTAACCATCTCTGTTATTAGAACATACAAGATATTCATGTTTAGAAGAATTTTTCTTTCTCATATAGTGACCACATTCTTTACAAAAAACTTTGCCAGAGAAGTTATGAACAATTCCTGTTGATTTCATAGGCTTTGTCCTTTCTTTTAAAGCAAGTTGAACTTTTGCAAATGTTTCTTCATCAATTATAGCATCGTGCATATTTTCTCTACGAATCCATTCATCTTCAGGTTTATTAATTACTTTATGATTTTTATAACTAACAGTAGTTCTTTTTCCTTGAATTAAATGCCCTAAATATAATTCATTTTTTAATATTGTTTTAATCGCATTAGTATTCCATTTAATTTCTTCTCTAGGTCTATTACTAATTATATTTAATTTAATACCTTTTTTATATTTATAAAGAGATGGACAAGGAATATTTTTATCATTTAAATAATGAGCTATTCCTGTAAATCCCATACCTTTTAAATATAAATCGTATATTTCTTTAACAATAATACTAGCAACAGTGTCAACAATTAACTTATTGTTGTCATATGGAGATATTTCATAACCGAATGGTGCAAATGGAGAAATAAATTCTCCTTGTTTCATTTTTGAATAAAAAGCACTCCTAATATTATTAGAAACATCTTCCAAATACCATTCATTAACAAGTCCATTTATTTGTCTTGATTTTTTATTTCCTAAAACTTCGGTATCTGCATTATCCGATAAACCGATAAATCTAATATTCCATTCTTTAAATTTATTATTAATATACTTTTCAACAATTTCCATGTCTCTAGAAAACCTTGATTGACTTTTACATAAAACTACATCTAATTTTCCGTTCTCACAATCTCTAATTAATCTTTCAAATTCAGGCCTATAAGTACCAGCACCAGACAAATCCTCATCACAATATTCATCTATTAACATAAACTCAGAATTTTTCTCGATATAATCTAATAACATATTTCTTTGATTTTTAATAGATTCGCTAACTTCTTCTTTACTAATTTTATCTCTATCTTCATTTGATAGTCTTAAGTAAATCCCAACTCTTAAACTTGTATTAAAATCATTCAATATGATTACCACCCTTTTTATAAGGATAGCTAAACTCTAATTTTTCTATAATATTATATATTTTTTTATTAATTATTTTCCTAATTTTATCGTCATTTAAACTCTTATCATATATTTCAATTACATTATATTTCAAATGAAACACCTCTAATTTAAATATATTAAAAGGAATCTAAATTAAAACTAATATACAATTATTTATCAATTTTAGTAATAGATAAGGTATAACCAAATGGTTTTAATATTTTAATAAGTGTATTAATTTGAGGGTGTTTCGTTCTATTTTCGATAACAGATATCATTTCTCTTACTACATGTGCTTCGTCAGCCATTTGTTTTTGTGTTAAACCAAGTTCATTTCTTAGTTTTATGAAATCACATATCAAATTATATTCTAATTCTATAGTTTCAATATCATCGTTTATTCTTTCCACAATATACCTTCTAATCAGTTAATCCGAATATTAATGTATTTTTTAAATTACTTTTTAAAGAAGCTCTCAAAAAATGATTTAAAAGTCTTAATGTAAAAGAAATATCTTCACTATCTGTTTTATCTGTATCAAAATAAAGTGGTATAAAGTTAAATCCTATGTTAATACGATCATCACTATTTATACTATCATCAAATAAAGTATAATCACACATATCAGTACAGAAAAAATAGTTTTCCCAATCTAACCCTATATCTTCATTAAAATATTGAAAGTCATCTATATAGTATCTATAATTATTTTTATCGGTTTCCCATTTCATTAAATTCCTATTAAAATTTTTATCATATTCTTTTCTTAAACTTAAAGCAAAATCATTATTAAAATAATCAATAAGTTGTTCCTTGACTGCTTTTCCATCAAATGCTTTTTTTTCAGTAGCAAATTCAATACAATCATATAGTGTAAATCTAAAAGGTGAAATCTCTATTAATTCTTTAAATAAATCTTTAAATTCTTGATTAAATAGATCTTCTTTTAAATATAAACACATATAATTACCACTGTTACTATCAACAATATCGTAGTATTTTAAATCAAATACGCTTCCAATTCTTTTTAAAACCTCCTCCTTTTTTTCAGATAAGTTAGTCTTAGTACTAACTTTTATTTTTGTAGCTATGCCACAACACATATTTCTTCCCATATATTTTCACCTCAAGTTAAGTATACGATAGAAACTAAATGTAGTCAATAAGCTACATGAAATTTATGACATATTTTTTAAATTTCTAAATTTCCAAAGTAAATCCCACCACCTGATAAAAAGGGTTGCATTTAACTTGACTCTTTCTCCTAAAGTAATTTCTATAGTATTTACTTTGAATCTTTGCATTTTCTAATAAAAAAAATAACTAATGATAATTAGTGTCTATACTATATTCAAAGAACCCTTTGTTTCATTCCTCCAGATAGACTATCAGGATATTTATGAATAAATTCTCCTAGACCATAGGTGTTTAATAATTCAATTACATGATTTTTTGTATCATCATTTAAAGTATGATTTAATTTTAATCCAATTAAACAGTTATCTAGAATGGTTTTCCATGGAAACAAAGCATCTTTTTGTAGCATATAACCAAGCTTAATATTCTCTTTATCAAAAGAGATAGTACCATTTGATTTATTTTCTAAATTAGATAGGATAGAAAGTAAACTAGTTTTTCCACAACCAGATGGTCCAACGATAGAAACAAGTTCTTTATCATAGATATCTAGATTAATATCTCCAATCGCACAAACTTCTCCATCAATATCATGGTAAATCTTTTTTAAGTTTTTAATACTTAAAATTGGCATATTTTAATCCTTAGTATAAATCAAATCTTCGTATTTAACAGCACTATTAAGTTCATTAGCGGCTTGCATAATTTCTTGTAAGTGGTAGAAAGATTCACTACTAAATTTAGTAGTAGTAGGCCAAGCATCAATACTACGATATCTTTCAATTACGCCAGCTAAATCATTTAAAGATGTATCTGGGAAAAATGATAAAATAGCATTAGCCACTTCTTCATCACTACTATTATGGACATAATCAAGTCCTTTTTGAATAGCTCTTGTGAATTTTTCTATAATTTCAGGATTTTTTTCTAAATAACTACTACGAGCACTATAAGAAGTATAAGGAACAACACCACCTAATTCTCCAATAGATGCAACTACATAACCTAATCCTTGTTTTTCAATTTGTAAAGCATTAGGTTCAAATAAAGTAACAAAATCTCCTTGGCCACCAATAAAAGCACCACTCATAGCAGCAAACGCAATACTAGTATCGATATTTAAATCATTAACAGGATCTATATTATTTTGTCTAAGTGCCCATTCAAAAGTCATTTCAGGCATACCACCTTGACGACCACCAATCACACTTTTTCCTTTTAAATCATCTAATGTAAAATTATCATACTTTTGTCTAGATACTAAAAAGGAACCATCTTTTTGAGTAAGTTGTGCAAAAGTTTTTAAATAATCTTTTTCACCAGCATTGTATACATAAATACAAGCTTCACTTCCAGAAAAACCAATTTGAGCATCACCTGATAAAACAGCAGCAGTAACTTTATCAGCACCAGGTGTTAAAATAAGTTCAACATCAAGTCCTTCTTCTTCAAAGAATCCTTGACTAATCGCTGCATATTGTGGTGCATAGAAAACAGTGTGTGCAACCTCAGCAACTCTAATTTTTTCTAGATTATTTTTCTTATTATCTCCTTTATTTAAATCAAGCATAAATAAAAGAAAAATCATACCAATAATCAAAATACAAATAATTGAATAAATTATCTTTTTCATATATCCTCCTTTACTAGTTTATTATATGAAGAAACCAAATAAGTGTTATTAGAAAAAAACTAGTATTTCTTAAATATTTGGTATAATGATAGTAAAGAAAGTAGTCTGAGGAGGAAATGAATTATGAAAAAATCTATAAAAATTATTTTACTAGCAGGTATTATTTTAGGAATAATCATTTATTGTGTATTAAAAAATAATAATCACACTATATCAGATATTAAAACTACTGAAAACGATGTGTCATTATCAATTAAAGAAAATACACTTACCACTAGCAGTGCAACTTTAATTTTAAAAAATAATAGTAACACAGAGATTCAGTATGGTAATTCCTATGAAATAGAAATAAAACATAATAAAAAGTGGTACAAACTAGATGGAGAAATGTATTTTACTTTACCGTTATTTTTTTTAGAACCAAATAAAACAGTAGAATTAGAAGTAAATTGGGAATATGGGTATAAAAAATTAAAAAAGGGAACTTATAGAATTATAAAAGAAATTAAAATAGAAAAAGGAAATAATACTTTTGATAGTTTCTATGTAGCGGCTGAATTTACGATTTAATTAGAAATAATATAAATGTTAAGAAAAATTGCGTAACTTCAATCTAAAATTGGTAGAATATAAATACCTAAAATGCTATATTTCTTTAGGAAGGGAGAAAATATATGAATTTAGGAGAAAAAATAGTTAGTTTAAGAAAGAAAAATAATTTATCACAGGAAGAATTAGCAGAAAAGATAGGGGTAACTAGACAAACTATTTCAAAGTGGGAACTAGAAGAAACAACGCCAGATATTAATCAAGCTAAGAAATTATCTAAACTATTTAATATCAGTTTAGATGAATTAACGAATAATGATATCAGTAATATTTTGGTAGAAAAGGTAAGTAATACGGAAAAACTAGCAGGAATTATCATAAAAATATTAAAATTACTTGGTATTTTTATATTAGTTTTTATTGGTATAGCATTAATTGTTTTCTTTAGTGTTAGACCATACCACAAAGATAATACAGTTACTGGTAAAATTTCTGTTAATTGTAGCCTAGATAATGAAGAATATTTATATGAAGTAGAATATAATAAAAACTATCAGATTATTTATGCTGGAGGAGATGCTTGGATTATGAATCATGTAGATTTAGAACACTATGAAGATGCAAATCAAATAGTAGCTCACATTGAAGACTATTTCAAAGATCATAATGGCTCATGCAATGTTTCAGAAGAAGAAAAGTAATATCGAAAAGATAAAAATTTTATCTAATAAAAAGTCTTAATTTAATTAAATTTATACCAAAAGGTAAGTATCTAACATAAAAGTGCATACTTACTTTTTCTTTTTTCTTTTTCTATAATGATAATGTCAAAGAAAAAGCACTTAAATCTTTGAAAAATGAAATGGAGAAAATAAAAATGGAAATTAATATCAGAAAAGATGATTCCTTTGTAGAAGATAGTAACTGGCATCAATTACATAATGCCTATAAAAACTTTATAAATAATAATATTGATAAAAAATTGGTATTAATAGAATTAGGAGTAGGTTTTAATACACCAGGTATCATAAGATTTCCTTTTGAAAGACTAGCTTACGAATATTAAAATGTTACTTTAATAAGAATAAATGATAGATATACTAATGTAGCTTATGAACTAGAAAATAATACGAATGTGATTACTATGAAAGAAGACTGTGCTACTTTTATTCAAAATATTTTAAAGTATTGATAAAACTAAGAGAAATCTTAGTTTTTTCGTGGTATAGAAGCTATTATTTAAAAAATATAAAACATCAATTATTAACACTACCTTAAAGACAAGCCTTACACTAAAATATAAGATTTGTCTTTTTTTATGCTAAAATAATATAAATGCAACCAACTTTCTACAAAAAACAACTAAAAGGTGGTAGCTTGCTACCAGTAGAAAATTATAGAATTTAGGTGAAAAAGGAGGAAAATTATGAATAATCAATTTTCAGAAAATTTAAAGAAAATTAGAAAAGAGCACCATCTTTCACAAGAACAATTAGCAGATGAACTTGGTGTATCAAGACAAGCTATCTCAAAATGGGAGTCAGCTATTGCTTATCCAGAGATGGATAAAATTATCTTTTTATGTGATAAATTCAATTTAAACATAGACGACTTATTGCATAAAGATATTAAAGAGGTAAAAAGAGAAGAAGAAAGTAAAAGAAAAATCAATAATGCCATAGATGAATTTTTAAAATTCATAACAGACACTGTTAATCTATTTAGTAATATGAATTTTAAAAGTAAAGTAAAATGTTTGTTTGAACAAGTGATAATTGCATTAATATTATTAGTAGTATCTGTTATTATTGTATATGGACTAGATAGATTATTAATAGGTATATTAAGTTTTATGCCATATCAAGTAACACATTTTATTGTCAACACATTAATCCTTGTTTTAGTACTACTATGTACCATTTTTTCAGTAGTAATATTAACTCATATCTTTAAGACAAGATATTTAGATTATTATCTTAAATTAACAAAAGAAAGCAAGGAAAAAAATAAAGAAGAAGAACTAAATAGGATTGATGAAGAAAAGAAAATAAGTTTTAATAGAAAAAATAAAATATTATTTAGAAAAAATGAAAATAAAATAATTATAAGAGATCCCAAACATAGTGAATATAAGTTTATCAATGGATTATTTAGATTAATAATTGGAATTATAAAATTCTTTATGATATTATTTATTTTTATGATAAGCTTCATTTTAATTTTTTTTCTTTTTAGCTTTATACTTTCCTTTTTAGTCTATAAAACTGGTTTCTTCTTTATTGGTTTACTATTAGCTATTTTATCTCTATCTATAATTACTATAATATTATTACTATTACTTTTAAATTTTATAATGAATAGAAAAAATGATAAAAAGAAAATTATATGGTGTTTTATATCATCACTTATTGTTTTTGGAATTAGTTGTGGTTTTATTTTTATTGGTACTTTCAACTTTGAAGTATTAAAAAATAATGAAGGAATGTTAAAAAAAGAAAGCAAAGAATACAATATGAATAACGATTTATTATTTTATCCACAGTATGATGTAGAAGTAAGATATGTAGAAGCTAATATAGATAATATAAAGGTGGAATATTTATTAAATAAATACTATGAAATAGAAGAACATATTAGTGATGATGAAAAATATATTATGGTATCAACTACTTGTAAAGATGGAATTAAACTTTTAAAGGGCTATATTAATAATCTTAATCATAAGAAAATAGTAGAAATGACTGGAAATATAGAATCCATAACGATATATGCATCTAAAGATAATATCGAAACAATTAAAAATAATTGGAATAATCATATTAAATCTATAAAATCCTATGATGAAATGATAAATTTCTATGAAAAAAGAATTAATGAGTTAGAAACAGAAAATGAAAAATTAAATGATACTATTTATGATTTAGAAGGACAGTTAGAAAATTAGAAACAAGTTTATAAATATAAATTACACCCGTTGTATATTTCTTTATATTTAAAATAATGATATAATATTAAATATCATTTAGGAGAATTTATGAAAAAATATAAAACAATAATAACAAGCCTTTTAATAATTTTATTGCTAGTAACTAGTTATATAACATTAGAGCCAACTAACCTTTATTTAAATCAAGACTTAAAATATCAACAAGAATATATAATGGGAAAAGGAAATATAAAAGGAGAAGTGAATAAAGAATATTTTGAAAGTAAGGCAAAAGAATTTGAAATCGGTGCTAACAAATATGGTTATGCCGTATTTAAGAATCCTGAAAAAGCTTTTAGAAAATAAAAATGGTATTGGAGTGATATTAATGAAAAAAGATAGAATTAAAATCGTATTAATCGATTTCACTATATTGTTTATATTAACTATTTTAGCAATAATAGGTATTTATATTTTATATGAATTATTCCCCAAACTTCCTAGATTAGTATTAATAGTTACGCTACTACTTATAATGCCAATAACTTGGAGAATAGGTATACATTCCTTTCAAGGTAAGAAAACAATAGGTAGTAGAATTGTAAAAAGAAATAAAAAAGATTAAAAAAATACTTAACTTCTATTATCAAATTTCAATTATACAGAGATATGAAAACAGCTTTAAAAAGTAAGAAGCATCACTCAAATAGAGTAGATGTTTTTTTTCACCAAAAATTCACACTAATTCCATATTCCTTTCAATATAGTAAACTAGAATGTTAATTGAAAGGAGCAAGAAATGTATGAAAATGTATTTAAACGAGTAGAAGAAAAATACTTGTTAACAGAAGATGAATACAAAAACCTATTTTCAAAAATATCGAAATATTTAGAAAAAGATAAATATCACAAAGCAACGATCTGTAATATTTATTTTGATACAAATCATAGTGATTTAATTATTAATTCTCTAGAAAAACCAATCTTTAAAGAAAAAATTCGTCTAAGAAGTTACAGAGTTCCTAATTTAAATGATGAAGTATTCCTAGAAATTAAAGAAAAATATAAAGGAATTGTAGGAAAAAGAAGAATTAAATTAAAATTAAAAGATTTTTATAAGTACCAAGATAAACATATTTATAATTCTAATAACCAAATTATGAAAGAGATTAATTACTATTTTGAATATTATCATTTAGTACCTACTACTTATATAGCTTATGATCGTAAAAGTTATCATGCTAGGAATGATGAGAATTTAAGAATTACGATTGATGCCAATCTAAGAAGTAGGAATAGTGATTTAAAATTAGAATTAGGCGATGCTGGTAAAAAGTATTTTGATGAAAATTATTACATTATGGAAATTAAAACCTTATCTTCTATGCCATTATGGTTAGTAAGAAGCTTATCAGAATTAAAAATTTACCCAACATCATTTTCTAAATATGGTAGCATATATCAAAAAAATAAATTAAAGAAGGAGAAATGTATGTATGCTTAATAGTATTTTTTCAGAAACAGCATCATCAGTTGAATTGTCATCAATTTTATTATGTTCAATCATATCTATTATTTTAGGAGCAGTAATTGCCCTAACGCATAAACAAACATCTAAATATAATAAGAATTTTTTAGTAACTCTATCTATTTTACCTTTATTAGTCCAAACCATTATTATTATGGTAAATGGTAATTTAGGAACATCAGTCGCAATTATGGGAGCATTTAGTTTAGTAAGATTTAGAAGCTTACCAGGTACAAGTAAAGAAATATTAAGTGTTTTCTTTGCAATGACAGTAGGACTAGCAACCGGAATGGGTCATTTAGTATTTGCCATAATCATTACGATAATTGGTAGTTTAGCTATCTTTATACTATCAAAAGTAGCTTTATTTAATAAGAATAAAAAAGAAAAAATATTAAAAATTATGATACCTGAAAACTTAGATTATACAAATGTCTTTGATGATATTTTTGAAACTTATACAGAAAAAGTAGAATTAGAACAGGTAAAAACAACGAATATGGGAAGTATGTTTGACTTAAGTTATCGTATTATTTTAAATGAAAATGTAAACGAAAAAGCATTCCTAGATGATTTAAGAGTAAAAAATGGTAATTTAAAAGTAATGATTTCTCACCCAATTGAAGAAAGTGATTTATAGTTTTATGAAACGAAAACAAGAAATAATAATAGGAATTATAGTAATCATAGTAACGGTAATAATTCTAGGTTATATATTAGTAGAAAATATAAATAAAAAAGAAAATAGTATAGAATCTATTGATACCAATATTGAACTTGATAATAGTGATGAAGATATTGAATGGTCAAATTATGAAATAAAAAACTTAACATTAACAGAAAGTATCACGATAACAGAAGAAGGTATTTATGAATTATCAGGAGAAATTACGAATGGTATGGTTACAGTAAGTACTAAAGGAAATGTTAAATTGATTTTAAATAATGTTACGATTACAAATGAAAGTGGTCCTGCTATTTATATTAAAAATGCTAAAAATACCGTTATTTATTTAAAAGAAGAAACTACGAATACACTAGAAGATAGCTCTAATTATCAGACTGATGAAGATATAAATGCTACTATTTATAGTAAAGATAATTTAATCTTTGATGGTAGTGGAACTTTAGTAATAAAAGCTAATTACCAAGATGGTATTGTATCAAAAGATAATTTAAAAATAAAAAATGGAACTTTTAATATTACTTCTATTGATGATAGTATTAAAGGAAAAGATTCTGTTTATATTATAGATGGTAATTTTAATATTACAGCTGGTGGAGATGGAATTAAATCTACTAACACAAGTGATAAAAATAAAGGTTATGTTTATATTGAAAATGGTAACTTTGAAATTGATGCAACTTTAGATGGAATACAAGCTGAAACAAAGTTATTAATTAAAAATGGTAATTATACGATTAAAACTGGAAATGGTAGTACGAATAATAGTAAGAAAGATACTTGGGGTAACTGGGGTAAAACGGATTCTACAGATACTAAAAGTGCGAAAGGATTAAAAGCCGGTAATAATATCGTAATAGAAGATGGAACTTTTAATTTAAACACATCAGATGATAGTATTCACTCTAATAATTATATTGGAATTTCTAATGGTACTTATTCTATTTCATCAGGAGATGATGGAATTCATGCCGATAATGAAATTATAATAGAAGGTGGAAGTATTGATATTAAAGAAAGTTATGAAGGTATCGAAGCAGCTAAAATAACGATATATAATGGAGATATTAGTGTAGTAGCAAGTGATGATGGTATTAATGTAGCTGGTGGTAGTGATTCTTCTAGTATGAATAGACCTGGTGCCAATAATTATAATGAAAATACTACGAATACTTTGACTATATATAATGGTAATATTTATGCAAATGCTAGTGGAGATGGCATAGATATTAATGGTAGTGGTTATATTTATGGTGGTGTAATCACTGTGGATGGACCAACTAGTAATGGTGATGGTGCTCTAGATTATGATGGTGAGTTAATAGTAAATGGTGGAACTTTAATAGCAGTAGGTTCAAATGGTATGTTACAGAAAATTAGTTCTAATTCTACGCAATATAATGTAACGATTAATCTTAAAACTACTTACCAAAAAGGAACTAAAATATCGATATTAGATGAAAATAATGAAGAAATTATTTCTTATACTCCTACAAAATCTTTTGCATCAATTATAGTTTCTACTAATAAGTTATCTTTATCAAATACTTATACTATAAAGATAGATAATGAAACTTATGAAACATTTACAGTATCTTCTATTACTACTAGTGTAGGAAATACTAGAGAAATGAACGTACCAAATAATCCAGGTGGTAGAAGATAATATCTAAAAATGTAAAATATATGAATTTTTTTTGTAAAAACTGTACAAAATATAAAAAGATCAGTATAATAAAATTATGATAAAGTTCGGAGGATAAGAATATGGAAGAAAAAGAAGTAGTAAAAACAGAAGAAAAGAATGCATTAGACGATAAAGGATTTGCCATGATGTATAATATTACTATGGTAAGTGCTGTAGCTACTGTAGCTATGTTCGTAATTGGAACAGCTCTTTACTTAGCTATTGTTGCATAAAACTAGATAAATAATTACGAAGAAGGAAACTTGTTCCTTCTTTTTTTGAAATTACTACTTGTTTACAAATGGTAATTATTATATAATTGAAATGTAATAAAAAATAGGTTACTAAGTATGTTAATTAAGGACTATGAGTATTAACTTGTTGTCCTTTTATTATATGGTTATTTTTAATATTTCACATTTCAAAAAAGTATAAAAATATCTTTTGTTTAATTTGTGAAATACCTTTATTTTACTGGCTAAAACTCCTATTATGTTTTTTAAGTAATATACTTAGAAACCATAATAGGAGTGGTAAAAAATGAAGAATAAAAAGAAACAAGTATTATTAACATTAATAGCTATTATTAGTTTAATAGTAATAACAGTAGGAGTAACTTATGCAT